>Ga0315318_10001590_pt1 | contig 10023 bp, 6 predicted proteins | sample M1200m3416metaG_FD_203703 | JGI IMG/M metagenome (GOLD analysis project Ga0315318, IMG submission 203703) | Ammonia-oxidizing marine archaeal communities from Monterey Bay, California, United States - M1 200m 3416 | ecosystem: Environmental > Aquatic > Marine > Coastal | place: USA: California... | reverse complement strand
AGGCGCTTGCCTACACCGAGGATTTCGGCCGTGTGCAGTGTGATGCCCTTGAGTGCTTCAGCGCGGGGTAGCCCGTGTGCTGCCGATTGAGCGGCGGAGTAGGGCAGGTTGCGGGCATTCGAGGCAGCGAACCGAGCCAACCCCTCGCTAAACACCACTTTCACGCCAGCTTTGTGCAGAATGCCAGCGGCACGAAATTGAGCATCGTACCGGTCAAAGTCGCGCGCCGGCAGTGTGAACGTGTGCTCGAAAATCACCGGCACATTGTGTTTGGTTAGGAGTTCGGTGATCTGCCATGCGTCGCGTGCGCCTGCGATAATCGGTTTCCAGCCGCGCTTGGTTGCCCAGTTTACTGCCGACTCAATTTGCACTCGCGAATCGGCGTGGATAACCACCGGCTTTTCGGCGCGAACCCACGGCAGCATCGCGTCCCAGGCGGGGATGCCTTTGTGCCCTGGAGCCGATTGCGACTTGGCGTATGCGCGGGCTTCCTCGAAGAAGTCGTCGATTTCCTTCAGGCGCTTATCGCGGTTCTTGGCCTGTTTCTTGGTGTCGTCTGCAGCGAGGTTGATGTTCATCGATGGCCAGAACAGATGCAGTGCGACCGGTGATTGGTGGGTCATGTTCTCGTAACCCCAGCCGACGGTGGCCATCAGGCCGGACTGCCCGGTGACGGTTCCCCCCTGTGGAGTTGGCGCGAAGTGTGTGATTCCGTTGGCGCGGGCGACCGGGATCAGTTCTGAGTCGGGGTTGACTGCGAGCCACGATTTGACTTCTGGTGTGTAGATACCGACTTCCCTGGTGTCGACCGTGGCGCGCACTGCGGGGATTTCCATCAGTCCAAGTGCGGTGGTCGGCGCGATGAGTCCAGGGAACAGATGCTGTCCCTTGAGATTGACGACCTGTGTTCCTTCGGCAGCGGGTTTCTCCTTGACCGGACCGACGGCCTTGATCGTGTCGCCGTCGATAAGCACAAAACCGGGCGAGTGTGTCGGTCCGGAGACGGTGTGCACCACGGCGTTGGTGAACAGCGTGGGCTTGGCAAATGGGTTTGGCCAAGCTGTGAGCATCGTGACTATCGTGATTGTAAAAACTGGGATGAGCGGTTTTGTTCGTCTCATGGTTGCGTCCTCCTTTAGTTATTCAGTTTCGATTTTGCAGTCCTGACAATCGACCACACCGAGGCCGTGAGCTGTCTCGAGTGCGCGTCGGAAAAAGGCGGCTCGAGCATCCTTTGAATCCTTGTTTTTGCCCTTATTCTTATCCTTTTTTGCATTATGTTTGGCCTTGGCTAGGAGTTTTTCGCGTTCCTTCGCGCGGGCCTCGGCTCGAGCAATGCCTTCGCCTCGCTCGAAGTAGCGTTTCCCCTCGATCCACGTTTCCAGACAGACGGTACTGGTGCTCAGGGGATGTTCTGACCAAATGACAAAATCGCCGTCCTTGCCAACCTCGAGTGAGCCGACCAGATGATCGACTCTCAGTTGCTTCGCCGGGTTGATCGTGACGAAGTTAAGCGCCTCGGTTTCTCTCGTGTTGCCGTACTTGACCGCCTTGGCAGCCTCGAGGTTAAGGCGCCGCGCAAGGTCGGATGAGTCGGAGTTAAACGACACCACCACGCCGCGCTCTCGCATTAGGCTCCCAGCGTACGGGATGGCGTCGATAACCTCGTACTTGTAGGCCCACCAGTCCGCGAAGCAGGAACCGCCAGCACCGTGTGCGGCAATTTCGTCGGCCACCTTGTAGCCCTCGAGAACATGCTGAAGTGTCCCGATCCGGACACCGAACTTCTCCATGGTCCGAATAAAGGCGAGGATTTCATCCTGCCGGTATGAGTGGCAGTGAATCCACCGCTTGGCCTGGATGATCTGGCCAAGTGTCTCGAGTTCGAGGTCTCGCCTCGGAGGCGGTCCGCCTTTTTCGCGGAAGCGACGCCACTCACGATTGTATTGCCAGGCAGCGGTGAAGCGGTTTTCGTGAAACGCAGGGACCCCCATTCGCGTTTGGGGAAATCGGGTCGTTTTATCGTCACCCCAGTTCGACTGTTTCACGTTCTCGCCAAGCGCAAATTTGATGCCAGGCGGCGCGGCTTGGAACTTCATCGTCTCCGGCCCATGGCCAAGTCGCAGCTTGATGATTGCGTTTTGACCGCCGATCGGGTTAGCCGACCCATGCAGCAGGTTGGCCACGGTCAGGCCGCCCGCAAGCTGGCGATGTGTTTCCGGCGACTCGGAGTTGACGACGTCGCCGATGGAGACCATCGCCGACGATGGCAGGGTGCCTTCGTTCACCGAGCCGAGAATCATACTGTGGTTGTGTGCGTCAATGAGTCCGGGGGTGACGTGTTTGCCTTTGGCATCAATCACATGGGCGTTTTCGGGTTGCTGAAGGTTGCGCCCGATTTTCTTTATTTTGCCATCAGTAATCAGCAGGTCGTGTTTTTTTAGCACGCCACGTTTGCTGCTGGTCCAGAGGGCGGCATTGCGGACGAGCACCGCAGGCGGCTCGAGTACGGTGTCCTCCTCGATGGGTGATCGGGCCAGTCGCTTGTCCGGTTCATTTACTTTCGTGTTTTCTTCCTTTTTCTTCTTCTCGTTCTTCTCCTCGTCGTCTTCCTCCTTCTTCTCGATCCAGGCGAGCTTCTCCGGTTCGAGTGTGATCCAGCTGCCCTCGATCCAGACTCCCTTCAGCTTGGCCTTTGGGTCGAAGTAGTCGCCTTCGACCACGACGAGGTTGGCCAATTTGCCGGCTTCAACCGTACCGAGTTGGTCGGCTGCGCCGGTGAGTCGGGCTGGTGTGGTGGTCAGTGCAGCGAGCGCGTCGTGCTTGCTTAGTCCCCGGTCGATGACCTTGGCCAAGTTCTCGCGGAATGACTTTTTATCCTTGATTCCATGCGTGGTGAGAGCGATTTCGAGTCCGTTTTTCTGAAGCAAAACCGGGTTCTCCGGAGCCCAGTCCCAGGCTCGAAGTTGGTCGAGTGAGACGCGTTCCCAGTCGGCGTCAGTTGGCATTTTTGGTGCCTTGGGCAAATTGATCGGCACGATAAATCGGGTGGCATTGGCCTTCACAAGATCCGGCCGTCGCCATTCGTGGCCGGTCGCGACGATGATCGGCTTGATGCCAAACTCGCCGGCAAGTCGAATTGCCTTGTCCACCATGAGCACACTTCCTGGCTCGATGATGACCGGTTGCCCGTTTTTCAACACTGTTTGAAGTATATCGAGAGACTTGTTGTAGGCTGGTCGCTTGAACGTGCCGGCGTTGGCCTTGTAGTACTCCCAAGTGTCGTTGTAGTGTTTTGCGTCGGAGAGGGTCTGACGAATCGCGGAGATCACACCCATCAGAGATTTGGGGAACTCCCCCGGCTTGGATGCTTTTGTGTCGAAAACTATGTGCTGAAAAAGTTGCGGCTTGATGACAAGCAGGTTGGGCGACCCTTGGCCAAGCGAGATGAGGGCGCTTTGGCCACGAATGATGCCGTTGGACGGAGTGAGCACGGCGGCGGTGAACCCCTGCGCGCGCAGTGTCTCGTAACTGTCCGGCTTCGGGCTGAACGCCTCGGTGACATCGTGCTCCGGCTCCATTGTGGACAGGCCAGAGCCGGGGCCGGTTGTCCCAGCGTCAAGTTCGTTGCCAGGCGCACCGAGAAAACCCGGTTTGCCGGCGGCGGTCGCGCCGGCGCCGGTGATACTTTGTGTCATCGTGGTCGTAATCGGCTTGGCCTCGGTGACATATGGGTCGATGAAACCGGCGTAGAGTGTCAGGCCGGTCATGTCCCACTCACGTGCGGACTCCGGTGCTTGGCCGTTTTCGGTGACGGCTTGGATGCGGCCGTCGCGAATGATCACCGTGGCGTTATCGATCGTGACTCCCGGCTTGACGGCAACCTTGGCGTGGATCAGCGCGTGGTGCCCGGGTGGCAAGGGGCGGTTGCCCGGTGGAAGAATCTCGGCCTCTGTCGGGCTGGTGAGCGACAGTAAAACCGCTATTGTGAGAACGTTGCTCAGTTTCGACATAGGCCGGATTCAACCAGAAGCCGTCCCACCTGACCAAACAAAACTCGACGCTTGTCCAAGCGGCGGCTTTCGGTTATTAAGTCTGTGTTCTTTGACTTGGGCATTTGCCCATAGACAATCATGACGCTGGAAGGAACCCCGTGAAACTCGGGGGCGGTTGCGCCACTGTGACGAGCTGTTAGGCAGCTCGAAGTCAGGTCAATTCTATCGCTCATGCTCGTCGGGCCGCCTGCGCGGCCAACTTCTCCGCATCCGAGAAGGATGAGGCCGGCACGATGGTGCAGCTTTAATCCCAAGACCCTCCCACGCGGAAGGTCTTTTTTTATGCCTGCCATCTGTTGGTCTCAGCATTTAAAGAGATCAACAAATGAAAGGTACCGTTTTCATCGCATTGGGATTCGTCGTCTTGTCGGCAGTCAGTGAAGCACGCGCCACGCAGTTTGCTGTGGAGGTCGTGTCGTATGAACCGGGAAGCGGATTCGCCACCGATTGGAACAGCGGTGTCGGATTTACAAACAGGGACGCCATTATCGGCGCACCGGCCCGCTCGACACCAGGCAAATGGGGCGGGCCAATCACGCCGTTCAGTCCACCTTACCTGTCCGACCAGATACTCTCCATCGGCCGGGGCGGCGAAGTAACGTTGAAATTCGCCAAGCCGATTCGAGATGAGCCGTTCAACCCGTTCGGGCTCGACTTCATCGTGTTCGGAGGTGCGGGATTCATGGTTACCAACGGCGATTTCAGCGGCGGCGGGATTACGGATGGGACACTCTTTGGTCAAGCCGAAGGTGAGACACGCGTGTCGGTGAGCACCGATGGCGATGCTTGGTTTTTACTGAATCCGGAACTGGCACCAGTGTTGGACGCCTACTTCCCGACCGACGGTGGCGGTGATTTTAGCCTGCCGGTGAATCCCGTCTTGGCCAAGGGCGACTTCGCTGAAGGCGGCTTGGCAAAGTTCACTGAACTTTACGCCGGCTCCGGCGGAGGGAGCGGATATGACATCGCCTGGGCAATCGATACCGACAACAAACCGGTTGCGCTTGGTCAAGTGCAGTTCCTCCGGTTCGAGGTATTGTCAGGTAAAGTCGAGATCGACGCGGTTAGCGATACACGGCCACAGACGGAAAATCTTGCCTGGGATTTTGAAGGTTTCTCGTCTGATCCCATGGCCAACGGCTGGGCGATGCACGGTGACGAGTCACTCTTCAAGTGGAATGCTGAATCCGGAGCGCTGGCGCTCACATGGGATTCCGAAAAGCCGAACAGCTATTTTTACCGTCCGCTTGGTTTGACGCTGACAGAGGGTGACCATTTTGCATTTACGTTCGACATTGTATTCAATCAGGTGAAAGCTGGATATCTTGACGGCCAGCCGTACACGTTTGAAGTTGCGCTTGGCTTGGTTAATATCGAGTCGGCTAAGGCAGATGTGTTCAACCGTGGCAACGGCACCGATTCGCCGAACCTGCTCGAGTGGGACTATTTTCCGGACACCGGCTTCGGTGCGACTATTTCGCCGGCGATCGCCTCCACGACAAGCCAGTTCGCCGCTGGATTCACGTTTCCTGCCGCAATGGCCATAGGGGAAACGTACTCCGTTAGGATGGAGTTCGATCCCGGTAAACGGGCGTTGAAGACGTTCATGCTCCAAAACGGAAAAGCGTGGAAGGAAATCGAAACGGTGACATTGAAACATGACTTTGCTGATTTCGCTGTCGATGCGTTTTCAATCAGTAGTTACACGGCGAAAGGTGGCGATTCGAGCCTTCTTGCCACCGGCTGGGTCGATAATCTGGCGATCGCAGTTGCCCGTTCGCAACCGAGAATTGTGAGCGGCCGCTTGACTGATGGTCAATGGACGGCTCGCTCGTTTGACTTTGGTGCAGTGGGTTCTGTGCTAGAACGATCCGCTGATTTGCTTGAGTGGCACCCGGTCGAGAACGGAGTGCGTGAAGAGGGTTTTTATTTGAGGTTGATCGATGAGAACCCACTAGTTGGTGGTGGATTTTATCGCCTTAGTAGATGAGCTCTGAAAAGCAAAAACATGGTTTCACATTGGTGGAGTTGTTGGTCGTGATCACCATTGTAGCGATATTGGCGAGCCTGTTGTTGCCAGTCCTGTCATCGGCCAGGAGCAAGGCGCAAGGCACGGTTTGCACTAGCAATCTTAGGCAGCTTGGCATCGTTGGGCAAATGTACTGGAGCGACAACGGCAACCGCGCCTTTGCCTACCGCGGGGAGAGAGTTGACAGCGGCGATCTGTTTTGGTTTGGATGGCTAGAGCGCGGTGGGGAAGGGCAGCGGCGGTTTGAATTGGCCAAAGGCGTGCTTCATCCGTACCTCGGCGGGAGAGGGGTGGAGACTTGCCCGGGACTGGTCTATGTCGATTCGCGTTTCAAGTTGAAGGCCACCGGCGCCGCATTTGGCTATGGCTACAATTTGCACCTGGCCGGGGGGGTTGCCAGGCCGGGAGTGCAGATTGATGGCTTGGACAAGCCGGGTGGCACGGTGTTCCTTGCTGACGCCGCTCAGGTGAATACGTTCCAGTCCCCGGCCACGAATGAGAGACCAATGCTCGAGGAGTTTTATTACGTGAACGACCGCGAGCGAACTGCACATTTTCGGCACGACAAAAAGGCAATTGCGGCGTTTTGTGACGGCCACGTAGGCCAGGCGGGATTTGAAACGGGCTCGATCGATGATCGAATGCCGGATCAGTGGGTGGGGCGGTTGCCCGGCGAACTATTGCGAGATACAATGGTTGAACATTGAGGATTATTCCGCGCTGTCTTCATCTTCGGTCTTGTCTGTATCCTCCCCGGCCGGTTCAGGGTCTTCGGTCGGGGTGGCTGACTCTTCGGCAATTCGGGTGACTTTTACCTCCTTGGGGTTGAAGTTTTTCAAGATGATATCTTCGTCAACAAATACTCTGACATTTAAATTGGTAGTCAAAACACCATTAGGAATGGTTACGGGATCCACCAATACTTTTACCTTGGAAGCGCTGGTAAAGTTCGGAACAGGGTCAGCATTTGATGCTAACTCCAATACAACCTCAGCAGGTTCAAGTATATACTGAGTATTATCATCGGGTGAATATATAATTCGAACAGGAAAGTTTTGAACGAGCTCGGCGCGATTGGTCGAAACGGTTGGGGGTTCAAGGGGATTTATGGGCTTTGGCGATGGCGGTTTGGCTTCTTTTAGTTCTTGTTCTTTCGCTTTTGTAGGATCGTTGCGGGATTGGACTTGGTAGATCGCATTCCATATGAGCACAGCCAGCAATATCGATATGGCTTTCCAGGCAATATTACGCGTTAATATGTCATACCAGGCCATGTCAGTTGCCCGTTGTCTTGGTTTGTAGGCCGGCAGCAGCTGGCTTGGGTTTCAAAGACATTATCCAACCTTTGAAACTGCGATTACGAATCGGTGTCACAAACACACTGTTCAATGTTCCACGAAGTTTCTTGAGCGAAATACCTTGGATTAGTTGCCCTTTGAATGCCGTGGAGATGGCGCCTGTTTCCTCTGACACCGCAATCACCAGCGAGTCAGATTCCTCGCTCATTCCGATGGCGGCGCGGTGGCGGGTGCCAATGGTTTTACTGATGTCCTGCCGGCGTGTGAGCGGGAAAATGCAGGCTGCACTCAGGATGCGGTCCTCATTGATGATCACCCCGCCGTCGTGAATTGCATTGTTTGGAAAAAAGATGGTTTCGATCATCTCAGGTGAGGCCTCGCAGTCCACGATGATTCCGGATTCGATGATATCCTGCAGGTGGGTTGACTGTTCGATAGCAATCAGGGCCCCGGTGCGCGCCTCGCTGAGCCGGTCAACGGCTTGAATGATGACTTCGATATTTTCACGTTGTTCCGGGAGCGATGTGAAGAATGTCAAATTACCCAAACCGGCGAGCAAGCGGCGCAGTTCCGGTTGGAAAATGATCAGCGCGGCAAAGGCGGATAACCCGAAGAAATAATTCAGCAGCGACGAAAGGACAGTCAATTCTAACCCGATGCAAATTAGGAGGGCAATCAGCAGGCCAAGAAAAGCCACAACCATTGGCCAGCCGCGGGTGCCCCGGAAAAACTTTAGTGTGTAATAAATGGCGACGGACAAAATGGAAATCTCCGCCACGAGACGCCAATAATTGGCGATGCCCTGCCAGATGTTTTGCAAAACTTCCATGATTTATCTGTTACCGCTCAACGCCTCCGCCATTCGGACAGCCTGCACCGTCTCGGCGACGTCGTGCACGCGGACTATATGAGCTCCCTCAGCCGCCGCCCAGGCTGCACAGGCGAGTGAGGCGGGCAGGCGGTCGTTGGTCGGCGTGCCGAGCAGTTTGCCGATGAACGATTTTCGGGAAACCCCGACCATGAGCGGACGTTCTGTGATGCTAAATCGTTTTAGTCTGCTCAGCAACTTAATATTGTGATTAAGTGTCTTTCCAAAGCCGATGCCCGGGTCGAGCGCCACCTGCTCGCTGGAGACACCGTGGTCGGCCATTACGGCGAGGCGCTCTCTGAAAAAGTCGCCAACCTCCAGCAGCACGTCGTCATAATGCGGTTCGGCCTGCATGGTTTGCGGCGTGCCCTGCATGTGCATGCAGATGTAGCCGGCCCTGGCCTCCGCAACGACGCGCCACATTTCCGTTGACTGGCGGTTGGCCGCGATGTCGTTGACAATAGACGCACCGGCGTCGAGAGCGGCCCTGGCTACCGTCGGTTTTTGCGTGTCGATCGAGATGACGGCTCCACAACGCTTGGTCAAGCGCTCGATCACCGGCACGACACGGCGCAGTTCCTCCTTTACTGAAACAGGTTCGGAGCCGGGTCGGGTCGATTCACCGCCAATATCGATGATCTCCGCACCCTCATCGGCCAAGCGTAACCCGTGCTTGGTCGCCGTGTCGGTGTCGAGAAATCGGCCGCCGTCGGAGAAGGAGTCGGGAGTGGTATTGAGGACCCCCATCACCACCATCGGGCGAGGGAAGTTGAATACGAAATCGCAGGCGGTCCAGCGCACGCGGAAGGCTACCTCCGCTCGACCAAGCACGCAATCGACATCAGGTTATTTCAAGCCAAGCGTCTGCTTGATGGCGGTTTGCAGTGCGGCGGCTGAGGGGGGAGGACCGAAGATTACTTGATCATTGATGATGGTCTGGGGCATGAACGAGCTTCGGCCGTTCTTGGAGTTCAACTCGTAAGCGCGAATATTTTGTTGAAGTTGCTGCTGCACGGTCGCGCTGGCGATAGCTTTCTCCAGTACGCCCGCGCCGACAAGTTTGGCGGCGTGCTGTTTCACCATGTCGAGCGGCTTGGCGGTGTTGTGGTTCGAGAATAGCCATCGATCGAATTCGTCGTACTTGGTGGGGGCGACCTGCTGCACCGCAAGGCAAATCCTGGCGTATTTACAGGCGTCAATATGGTCGCGGCCAGTGCGCTTGATCATGGCGTTGCAGTTGGTGTCGAGCGGCATCGGGATCATCACGCAGGATACCTGGCCGTTCAGTTTTTCAATTGATTCCAGGATGTAACCGTGCAGTTGCCGGCAATGGTGGCAGGTGTAATCGAACAGGCAACCGATTCGGTGGGGCGCTTTGGGGGAGCCCAGTAGTGGAAGGCGACTGGTGTCCAGTGAAAGATCCGACTTGGGGATGTGAAATGCCCCAGCTTTGGCTGGCTCCGGGTTGGCGGGAGTAACGGTCTTCACGGCCGGGGTTGACGGTTCAGGGTTAACAGCGAGCGCTGACTGTGGGGTTGGTTTTGGCGCGGCAGCCGGTTTGGCTACTCTTGCTGTCTTGGCTTCAACGATTGGGGCTTTGGGTTGGGGTTGGCTAAGGTCAACAATCTTTGGTGCCGGTTGTTCCTTCGGTAGGATGATTTGACCGGCGGCCACCACTGTCACCAAGGCAAGCGCCACGCCGATCGCGACGCCGAAATTTAACCGCGCCGAAAGCCGGGAGCCGATGTTGTTGGCCTGAGCCAGGAATATCAG
>Ga0315318_10001589_pt1 | contig 10024 bp, 11 predicted proteins | sample M1200m3416metaG_FD_203703 | JGI IMG/M metagenome (GOLD analysis project Ga0315318, IMG submission 203703) | Ammonia-oxidizing marine archaeal communities from Monterey Bay, California, United States - M1 200m 3416 | ecosystem: Environmental > Aquatic > Marine > Coastal | place: USA: California... | reverse complement strand
AGAAAAGGGTTATAAAATGCTGGATGCTTCTGATCAATTTATTAGATCGTTTGCTGACGAACAAAGTACGAAAGTAATGGAAAGTGAAAGTACTAAGAAATTACAAGAATCAGCCGAGAGTATTGGGCAATCTATAAGTAAAAATGCTCAGAAGTTGGGATCTTATCAACTTATATATGAAGTCATGAATAACACATTACGACATACAATCCATGAAGTTATGGATGGTGCATTGTCGGTAACTCCTGATCTAATTAAACAGTTGTTATTCACTAAGGTCAGTATATCTAAAGCACGGCGACAACAGGAAAGCTATTACATTGATTGGTTTAATAAAATCTGGAAATCAACAAAAGGTGCAGATATGCCAGTCCGTACTAAAATAGCTTTAACTACTGTGTTATTAAAATCTGATCTATCCAGTTTACTTATTGCTACTGAAGGTATGGGTGAACAACACGGTTTAACTCATAAACAGATTGCAGAGCTAATTGGTGATAAGCAAAAAATAAAACAAAAATTAACTCATATTAGACATGAGCTGAAAAAAGGAAAGTTCCATAAAAATAAATCACTTGCACATTTGGTACTTTATGCTGAAGAACTTGGTGATTTTGCTGCTGTACAAGATACAGGTGCACGTCTTCCATATATGAATGCATATGATTTAGCTTTAGATATGTTTAAGAATCCTACTGCAACAGATGTTGCATTAATAGATGCATACGCTACTTTAGTAGCATTAAATAATAAGAAAATTGCTGGGGAAGTTAAGACTGTTAAAGAACTTACTGAGAAAGAATTTGCAGCAGATGCAGTTGAGAATGGAATTGTTGATTTTTTAGATAGTCATTGGGATTTTAAAAAACGATCATTAAAGTATTTGTTTAAAGGTAATCCTACGCAAATGTCCAAAGGATATGTTGTAGAAAGAGTAGAAGATTTAACTAATATGAAAACAGGTGTCTATGAGACTCAAGGTTTAACTGGTGAGATGAGAAAAGCAGGATACCCTGAAATGTTTCCATTAGGTGATATCCCTGGAATTAAGAGAACTCATGACACATTGTTTGTTGGGCATAACATACCTCCAGTTCCTTATAAATCTGGCATCATGTCTATTACTAATAAACGTAATATGGGTACTACTTTAACTGAGATTTTATCTGAAGACCCCAACTATCAGAAAGCTCCTTTTAATAAACATGGTGTAGGAGTACCTAATATAAAGAAAATAAAGAAAGCAGTTAGGAAAGCTATAGCTTTAGAGAAAGAAGCAGCTTCTAAACCACTAAGTCAGTTAAAAGGTAGTAAGTTAAGACTACGTCCTGTTAAGGATGAGAAGAGAAATATTACTGACCTTAGGGTAATAATGACTGCTGCAGATAAGAAAAAAATTCTAAATCCAGATATGGAAATACAGAATGTGTTTGCACACATGAACTCTACATATATTGATCGTAAGAATACGATTAAAGCTGACAAGAGAACTGTAGAGATTCTAGTACACGAGAAAACTGAAAGAATGCCATCTTACCCAGGTGAGTTTGTAGATTTCTTAGATCCTAAAGAAGGATACGCGGATCGTTTCTATAGACTTCCTCAGGAAGTACGAGAATATATGCTGAAATTTGTTGATGACAAGGGCCGGTTTATGATCAGGAGGGATATCATTGATAAGGTCTTTGGTTATAAATCATGGGATTTAAGTGACATACCAGTTCTAGACTATCCTCATATGACTAGAGCAAAAAGATATGTAGCACTAATCCACTACATTCTTAGAGAAATTGTTGGCTATGGTAAGGATCGTATAGTTATTGCAATGCCTGAAGTAGTTACTTGGAATGCAGTATCTAATGTATTGCAATTAACTATGAGGAAGGTCCCTCTTGAGTACACAATGTATAAACTAGCAGAAGGATTTATGGAATTTAATAGATATCGTGAGGATACTGATGCGTTAAGAGAACTTCAACATAGAATTAATTCTAAGCGTATAAAGGAAAAGGATGCTAAAGGAAATATTAGCGAAGAATACAGAGAAAGGGATCGTCTTCAGATAGCTATAAAAGGTAACAAGATCAATCGAATGACTGAGGCAGGAGTGGATTCACTTATTGTGGAAGATGTTAATAATGCTTCTATGGATGGATTTATTAGTCGTGCTCATCGTCTTGTCAGATTAGGTAAATATGAGAAGTATACGGATAAGATTCCTACCCAGGCAACTGAGTTAGGAGCTCTTTTAATTCTATGGAAGTCTACCGGACCTTATAGACTTATGCGGCATATAGTGCAGATGACAGACTTCTTAGGTAGGTATGTAATGATGGAACATGCTATGAGCCAAGGAAAGACATTTGATATAGCTCTACATGAATCTCTTGATGCTTTCGTACTATTCGATGAACTATTAACTCCAGCATTAGAGTTTTTAGATGCTCTAGGATTTACATGGTTTCTATCCTACTACTTGCGTAATAACAGATCAGCACGTCAGATAGTCCAAACCAGTCCTACAAGTGTGGCTATATCTGGTGCATTCCAATACACTACCGGTATACCTACATTAGGCAATGTAGACAGTTCATTCGTTACCGGTGATTTTGCCCCAGCTATGTTTAAATTAGATGATTTATTTGATGAAGTTGCTAACCCGACAGGTCTAGATCTATTAAATAGATTCTTAGTAGAACCGGTGGAAGAAATAATTAATTAACGCTCGTAGTCACTTATTGATATTTTATATGCCATAAATATAGCCCCTCCGAGTATTAATATAATTACTACTGGGAGTAAAAGAAGAGAACTAAGCAATACAACAAGTACCCCTCCAACAGTCAAACTTGTATATATTAGACTCCGCGTATTTACCCACAATGTTTTTAAAGCATCTGACCACGTACGCTTTGGGTAGTTAGGCATTTTTCTATGCATTTTAGTCTCGAAATAGAGAGTTAAGGTTATGTAGATCTTTTGTTTCTGGAATTGTAGCTTCAGGTTTCAGTGGTTCGATTGCATCTGGGTAAGCCCCAGATACTAACTCTTCCTCTTCTTCTTCAGCTAATTCTTTAGAAGCTGCAGCCATACCCTCAGCAGCTATTTTATCTATACGATCTTTCTTAATAGCAGCTTCTTTAACTTCATTTTCAGTAGTTGTATCTATTTGGATAGTTGCTTTAGCTTCTCCTTTTTCCTCAGGAGTTAATCTACGTCCTTTTTCTTGTTCTAGTTTGTGTAAAGCCATCTCTTCTGGAGTACGTCTTCTATTATTTCTACGTCCATATTCCCATTTAGATCTACTAACTAAACAAGGCCCAGTAGGTACATTTGACATAGTCTGTACAGGAATTGTATCGTCTACTTGTTGTTTCTTAAGTGCTTCTTTTACTATAGATTCAATATCTATATCGATTTCTATTTTCATCCTTTCTCCTTATTATGTAGCCCATAATAGGCAATCATTAAAGCATCTGATCTCCCATCTAATAAGCCTCCTCGTTTACCGTGTAGTTCAGCTTGTGGGTACAAGTATTGAGCTATCTTAGCTACTTGTTGTTTAATCGCTTTACCCTTAGCAGTTACACCTACGTATTTTTGCCATATTTTAGGAGTAACTGTTTTTATAGTTATTTTAGCTTTCTTAGGTGCTTCTCCTTGAAATATTTCAGCAATAGCAGTAACTATTCCTAGATTCTTACCAAATCCAAAATTAGATTTAGCTGACATACCGTACATAGAATGAATATCTTCTATCCATATTTCACCAGGTGAAAATGACGATATTTCACCCTCCATCCAATCAAACACCTCAAAGATAGTATTTTTCTTTAGATCTAACAGCTCAACGCTGTCTGGATTCTCTGAATCCAGAACAGCGATTGCTCCATTAACCCCCGGATCAATGCCTGCAATATGCATTAAATAGGAGGATCAGTTTGGAATAATGAACCTGTATCTGCAGGAGCACTACCCATAATATCAGCAGCAGAATTGCTACCTTTATTTTTGGTAGATTTATCTATAACTGCACCTGTATTCTTCTTAGCCCATTTATCAAACATAGCGGCAGGTTTGTTATTCTTAATTTCTTCAGCAGTTTTCCCTTCAGGATTGCCAAAGAATTTACACTGATTTACAGTACGAGTTTCACCAGTTGGTACGTAGTTTCCAGATGCATCCTTAGCTTGTTTATCTTCAATTACTTGATGAACAGCTACTTTAACAGGTTTATTGAGTAAACTTGTTACCACTGGACGTTCGGTAGGTGCCTCCTTCTTTAATTCAGGATTCCAAACCTTAACCGTTTTCTTCTCGACAGCTTTCAAACATGTGTCTAAAGTATTGCCTGTAACAGCCTTACACATAGATTCGGCAAGTTGATATCCTGGAAGAGGATATTTTTTACCATCTTTTACGTAATAAGTCTGGTTACCTTTGGCTTTACCGGATTTAATACAGAAATTCTCTCGAAGCTCTGTCATGTTACCGCTATTCTTTTCCAGAATAACATTGAACCATACTGCTTCAGATACAGTCTGATTAAGATATACCATCTTAACAGTTGCATCGTATACCCCAGATTCCCATAGAAAACTTCCACCGCCTACTCTTTCGATAGATGGAGTTTCTACATCTTTAGGGAGTTCCCATTCACTCATAAGTTATATCCTTTCTTATTTGAGTGTTAATATAAACAGCTCTAAATCAGCCATTACTATTAGCTTGCGCCTTTTGCTGTACCAGATAATCATCTAATACTTTTGTAAACTCTTTGACAGTACAGCCTGGTTTTCGTTTTACAGTTTGTGCTGCAATTTCTTGTACTACTCCGAAACCCATTTCTGTAGCAGCATGTACCATTTTGTTTATTTGAGCAATTCGTTCGTCACCTAATGTAATTTGAGTATTTGGATCTTGGTTCATAATTCTCCTTAATTATAGGATTAAAAATAGGATGCCTCTCCCAGGAGGAGAGGGCTAGTAGTTTATAACTCTTCAGTTAGGACAGGTCCCATAGGAGGAGGAGACCTCTAAGGAGTCACAGGCCTATCCTGCAGTAGATATTTTAACGTGGCTCTAATACTGCGGTACCACCACGTTATTATATCACTTATTTGTAATACTCATGAAGGCGATTAATTACATTCTGCAGGTTATTATCTATATAGGTTTCATTTCTAGACCACATTCCCATAGGACTACGAATCCTCTCATTAACTGTTTCTTTAGTTAATCTAGTCTGAAATACATATTTGAATCCATCATCCTTGTTATCCTGAGTAGTTTTAAATAATGGAGACTTGGCAATCTTATCTTCTAATTTAGCCATAGCTACTTTCTTAGTAGATATGACACAAGTAAAGAAACTCTCAATACCTTGATTCATTAAGGATCCTTTAACTTTAACCAAAGTCTCGTTTACCATTTCAGCCTCGTTAAGAACATCTGTGGTGTGAGCTAGAAATACTACATTCTTGGTAGATTTAGCTACTATCTGAGACATTAATACTTTCATATATTGAGCGTATTGCCCCCATGCTTGCATTGTATTGGTTGAGTTCAGTACCTTAGTACTTTCATACATATCCATTAGATACGTAAGACTATCAATAACAATAGTATGCGTATCTTTCATTTTTTCAGCTTCTTCAAATGCTTGATACACCTGAGTTGGATCAGTAACAGTTAATTCTTTGAATTTACTTTTAAAAGGTAATTTCTTACCATTTTCACAATTTAAATACATGACACCTTCAGGCTTATCCATGTTCAGTAAACTTGCACTTTTACCAGAACTTGATTTTCCTGAAACTAATACTAAATGATTGTTATTCATTGCACTCCTCGTTTTTGAAACTCCTTGCTGATTGATTTAACTGTACTGTTCCTGAATTGATCTTCAGGCAATGGTACTTCCAAGGAATTATTAAAAGTTTCTAGTTTTTCCACTATGTCACCTAGTGCCATACCAGCATCTATCATTACCATTCCATATCGGTATAGATGATTAGCTCTATTGCCTTTAGCTGTGTGTTCTATAAACCAACGCTCAATATTACCAACACCAGTAGCACTGATCTGTGCTTTCGTTTCATCAGATCGTTTAGTTTCTGGAATAAACATAGTGGCATCAATAGTAGCTCCATCATTATATTCATAATGTCCTGAGTATGATTCCCATTTTCTAGCAATATCCTTAGTAGCTTCATCTACCGGAAATGGTAACCATTCAAATACATTTTCCATAAATCTAGAATAGTCATTAGCAGTTAATTTAATTCTGTGTGATATAGGTAAAATAAGTCTAAATCTATTTAGTTCTTCAGTATGTCGTTTAGTAGTAGAAATTAGAAAAGAGTAATCTTCTAATAGTACTTTAACTGTAGATATACTTACATCTCCATCACAATCCAGAATAAGTAGATCAAACCCTGGAATAACATTTTCACTTGTACGGTGACCATTAACAAATCCATGAGCGGTATAGTGATACCCATCTGTAGTAGTTAATTTATGTAGCATATCAAATGGAGGTTTTATATCTGGTATTGCAAAGTCATACGCAATATCCTTACTCACTGCTACTGTTATACCGCTTAAATCAGTCTCCATAAGTGTTTCTCCATTAAAGAACTCAATTTCGTCTAATGTTCGTTTTTTGATAATAATATTGTTTCTATACCCAAAAGAAGTAGCTAAAGTCATTAAATCCTTTCTTTGAGCTTCTGAGCCTTTGTAGAATGGCAGTTCTTCCATCAACTCATGCTGAGTTACGTCATTATCACAATCTGCCAAATAATGAGCTAAACGCTCATAAGGGCCTTGTTTACGCATTAATGTGTGAAATGCTTCTCCTGAATCTTCTACTACACTAATTGCGTAATCTAGATGATCTTGTGTTATTTCTGTTGAATTATCTGCGAATGTGTAAGCACCTGCTAATTTAATAGCTTTATAGTGTCTATGTGACATTTCATTTTTATGAATACTCATATGATCCTTCATATCATCAGCCTTATCTTCACAATTCATTTGATATTGTGTTAAATAAATATGGTTAGCTTCTGACATTTGTAATACTGGATTAAATGGTCTCTTAGCAAAATTAGTAAATGTTTGTTGAATTGACAACATATCCTTAGCTAAATTAGCATCTACCATCTGTTGATATCGTTCTTGTGCAGATGCGTATTTAGTTCTATGACTGTCTGTTGTATACCCAAATAATAATCTACGAGCATAACCAGTTTCCAGAAATTCCCTAAATTCTTCCTCAACTTTACCTCCATCTAATAATTTAGTAGGTGTACCAATCATCATTAAATTAGTAGGAGTGTTACCTGGTAGTTCTTCTGACCTTATATTTTCTACTGTATTTTTAATAAGTTTTTGTTTTACATAACCTATGTCATAGAGTTCAAGAAATACATTTAATACATCTGCATTAGCAGATATATGTGAACCAACTTCATCTAACTCCAGATTCATAGAACCTGCAGAAGCTAGTAATAGTTTTTCACGCATTTGTTTAACAGCTGGGGCAGTTCCACTGTCAAAACTAAAAGCTAGTTCTCCTAAACGGTCAAAATGTTTTTGTAATTTATCCTGTTGAAGTTCGTATTCTTCATTTATTGGAAGAATACTTTGACCAATATTAACCCGCCATGTAGCTCTTTCTTGAGCTAAAGTTTGAATATTTTCTTCAGCTTTTCTAGGAAATACAGTATTTAGGAATTCTGTTCTGAAGTAAGCTATAAAGTCATGTTCCAAAATATTAGTAGAGTATCCCTTACCTGTTCCTGATACCATTAGATTTAATACATAGGTATTAACTGGAATTACTCCTCGATCATTTGTATCGATGTTACATCGCATCATGGAAGCTACTTTAGACAAGTAATATCCAGTTAGAATGCGAAAAAAATGTCGATTATCATTGTTAACTTTGCGAACAAGGATATCGACTATCTTTTCAGAAAACGGATGGTATTTCTTCATAGTAATTCCTTATATTTAGTATGTTATGTACCTACTTCCGATCCATAAACCAGCATAAAATATAGTCATACCTACGATACCGTAAATTGAGAATATCACTAATATGTCATACCAATCTGGTAAGTTAGTAACTGAATATGTAGTTGATTGTGTCCCTTGTCTTATGTTTAACAGTAAAGTTAATTTATCGCTGTTATCACAAGAGTTAAGTGCCTCCATTTGGACTCCCTTCTTCTAAGTCGTTAATAAATTCAAGAGCTACTTCAATTAAGATTGAATCTTCTTTGGCATCTACAGAACCATTCTTGACTTCTTCTAGTATTTGTTCTATGTACTGTAGTTTTTTCTGTTTATTCAGAGACATCCTCTTCCTCCTCAATATTTTCAGTAACTAGTTTGATGTAACCATCAGTAGGTACGAGATCTACAATACCTTTTTTACTAGCTTGACCTAAAGTAGAGATCCATAATGGAGCATTACTTTGCATAATATAGTCTTTGTAGAATTCATCAAAATGATCTGCAGTTATAAATGATTTTCCTATAGAGGCTTCACATTCTTTAAGAAGTTCAGCAACGGTAATTGGATCTTCAGATGGTTCAAATGCTAAATCAGTATGTTGCCCAAAATAACTATGAGTGTTACCTGGGTAATGTTTTTCTGTTATTTTTACAAGTAATCCTGTTCGTTCTCTCTTTAGCGCTTTTATCAAGCTACCTAGTGTCATTTGATGTTGTGCTCGTTGTTTATACCTAGGCCTACCTTTTTTTAGTATTTTAACTACTTCTCTTATTGTTTCTTTTTCGCCCATGATAGTCTCCTCTAATAAGTGCGCCCTTGGGTGGCTTCGAACCACCAACTTTCCGTATCTTCCTGGGAAGATTACACGTCTGCTTTACCAGTTAAGCTACAAGGGCTAGTTGTCTTCGATACCTACCTTTGGTTCTAGTTTATTTGGACATTCGTTTTTTATTTGGCGCTGTTGCTGTTCTGTATATTCTACTGTTTTTATGTTGAGATAATCTTTAAATAAATCTTTAAATACTCTATCAACAAATTTTTTATAACTATCATGATCGTAATGTTGAATCATTATCTCACCAATTACATGCTGACATCTGAGAATATCTTGTTGCAGTTTTTCAATAGACATATTATCTCCTTTTAAATGAATGGCGGATAGTGAGCTACGCAATTGTATCGCTATCACTTTAATGCCGCATAACTAGTATTGCTCTCGACAACCAAATTTAAAGGCCGGTATAGATACCTGCAGGATGATTAAGCTAGGTTGTTTTGTCCTTTCAATAGTGTGACTAAACACACCGGACTGCTCTACACCGACCATCTACACTAAGCGGTCACTATGGAAACCGCGCGTAGATCCGCTGCCACAATACCACCCAAGTCTTAGGGCTGGTGACAGTCGGTATATTAAATAAGTGCACCTATAACTGCATAAATACATATGAAAGCCCGCCTCGTCTCCCCTCAGTTAGTCTGCAGGCACTGAGAATATCGTGACGAATTGGGTATGTATTATCAGAGCTAGGCTATAGATGCACCTATAAAGTAAATCTACCATTTGCCAGCATAGTTGAAGCTTGAGTACATACACTAATAACTGGGCAATAACGGCATGCTTTAACTTCTCCTGGAACAGTTTTGATTATTCCAACATGACCATCATTAGCTTTACGAACTAATGCTTCGTCCATGGTGTCAAAGTTTTTAGTAGATCTGTCTAATTTATTAGGATTTTTATAATATTTATACGTTGTCTGTGATGCCCAGAGTTCTTCATCAGTACATTCTGGTAAACCTTCCTGTGGAGTTTCTGCCAAAGTATTATAAGCTTCTACTTTATTCATAATCCAATTTTCAGTTTCTTCGGTACTCCATAAATTGTATTTTTTAGTTATTGTTTTAAGTTGAGGATATGATTTCGTATCTGCTCTTGCTTTAGCAGCTGACCAGTCTGTGAAAATATAGTTAATATTGATATAATCACTAATAATT
>Ga0315318_10001588_pt1 | contig 10029 bp, 5 predicted proteins | sample M1200m3416metaG_FD_203703 | JGI IMG/M metagenome (GOLD analysis project Ga0315318, IMG submission 203703) | Ammonia-oxidizing marine archaeal communities from Monterey Bay, California, United States - M1 200m 3416 | ecosystem: Environmental > Aquatic > Marine > Coastal | place: USA: California... | reverse complement strand
TTGGGTCCAGGTAGGGCTAAAGCGTGATTTGATGCTGGATTTGCCAGTGCATATTGATCGTCATTTATATTATCCCTCATCGCATCTAAATCAATGCCTAAGTCTTGAAGCAAGCCTTTTGATTCTGCACTGTAATTTTTTGGATTTTCTAAATTTACTGAACCGCCAATGCCCAACAACAATCGTCCGTCTTGATGAAATTCGTTACGTTTTGCATGACCGCCAAAATCATCATGATTATCCAACAGTAAAATGCGTGCATCTGAACCCATTTTTTTTTGATAAAACCAAGCAGTCGCAAGACCACTTATACCTGCACCAACAATTACAAGATCGTACTCTTCATCAAGTTTTTCATATTTAGCAGGCTTTTCTCCAGTCCAAGCCAAAGCATGAGCCATCTCAAAAGAACCTTTGTGATTGCCACGCATTCCGGTAAGTGTTGGAGGATAATAAACGAAGGGTTGTTCTGGGTTTTGAATAGTAAATGCGTTTTGCCCAAATAAATCCATAGGGCTCAATAGACTGATTCCCGTGCCGATAGCTATACCATTACAGAAATCACGACGTGTTATTTGTTTACTCATTTTTAAACCCAATACTTTACATTATTATACCTACGAAAATAATTACCGAAGACCATGGGTCTATCTATGATGTAAACCAAAGGCACAGTCAAGTAATTGTTACTTCAATACCAACAGATTAAATAATGGGTTTGTTGTTTTTACGACGAACTGCAACGATTGATGAGCATGGAGGCTGATTGGGTTCTTTTGATGGCCAATTTGATCCGACTGGAACTTTTCGAATCTGAGTGAACTCTCTGCCATCAGTTGTTTTCATGGTATACCGTCTTTCCTCAGAAGCCATATCTCGACGCATGCCATTAGTAACTCCAGGATGCTGTGGGGTGAGAAATAGTGTTTTTTGATCTGTGCTAAATTGCAAACCGCACAATTCAGCCTCAATCGGTCCAATAGCAAAAGGCAGAGATTGGCCTAGATAGGGTCCTGAAGTAGGTATAAACCATGCACTGTTGTTGCTGTAAATACCTCGGATTGTGCTGTTGGAGACACCATCACGGTCGGTGATCGATTCGTTTAGTATGTCTGATGCGATATCCGTCACCATCCACAGGTTGCCTTTGTTATCGATTTCAAGATTGTCTGGATTTGCCCAACCTGCGCCGTCATCCGATGGCTCACCGCCCATCGCCAGTATTTCCCACTTGAATGTTAAAGATTCGGGTGCAGCATTGTTGTCATCTTCAATTTTGACGATGATACCGGGTCGATAAGGGTCGTTTTGATTATCGGTAAGATCTGCATTTTCCTCGAAGTCATCCCAAGCAAAAATCTCTCTGTCAGTGCTGTCATAAGAACCTCCGGTAATTGCCGTAAAAGCAAAATACAAAACGCCTTTCTTGTCATCAAACTCACAATCTTCAGGTCGAGGACAGCCCGTTGCCCCTACCGCATTAGCGGCATAATGGGCATCAATTAATATAGCCCCTTGCAGCTCGATTTCGTTATCACCCTGATACAAGTCGCCCAACTTTTTAAAACCGATGTTCCGATAAATTGAGTTGACATTATTATCCTTCGTGTATGTTTCTACACCAGCTTGCACTCTATCTGGATTTGGGAGGATGACCGTGCCGCCGATAGACTTGCTCGGTAAGATTGGTTCAAGGGCTGTATCTGGGATCAGAGGTATCCAAGAGCCGGTTCCATCATTGGAAAATTTAGCGGTATGTAACACTCCTTCTTCCAGTAGTCTTGAGTTACTTTTCGATTTCGGATCGGACACCTTTGATTTGCTGATCATTTTATAAATATGTCCACCCCTGGTGTCATCACCAGAGTAGACTGCAAGTGGTCTGTTTTTCTTGCAATTAAAGGCAAATGCTTCATGCCGGTATCGACCTAGCATAGTGTGTTTGGTGCCATAGTCATTCTTGTTTTCAGGATCAACCTCAACTCCCCACCCGTATTTATTTCCTGCCAATTCAAAAATATTGCCTAGGCCACTGAAGGTTTTTGTGGCAAAGGGTATTGTTGTCGGTGGAAACGAACTGCCATCAGCCTTGACCGGACCGTACACGTGAGCATCCAGAAACTCCTCTGCACTGATCACAGTTCCCCATGGAGTTGTTGCCCCAGAACAATTCCAATAACTGCCTACGCATTTATCTGCTAAACCGTCATCGAATCCAATTTTGTTATGCTTTCTGAAAACAGCGCTAGCTGGACCGGTGGATTTGGATAGCTTGGCTGGATCGTTAAGCGCTTGCGTCATTGAAATTCTCCTGTCTCGATCCGAAAATGTTCTGATCCAATCGCCATTGTTGTTTCTCTCAACTGAGATGACGGAAATGCCCATATCCGCAGCACCTTCTAGGGCAATAGACTTAATCATCGCTTTTCTGGGATCTCCTTCATCCATTGCTGGAAAATCCCAGATTACATTGTCCTCGATTTCATCAAAAACACCCATGGGCAAACTATAGCCCATCACCATAGGAAAGGTTTCGAAATAGGTTTCAACACTTTCAAAATCCATGTTTTCGTGATTGACAACCAAATACGCCCGATCCTTTCCAGTTTCCACAAATCCAACATGGTCATTGTTGTAACCGTATCTGCAATCGCCCACTTTATCGCCCCACGAGGCAATCACATTGTAGGTAAAGCCTTCTGGCAGGACCAAATCATCCTGGACTTCATATTTGGAGTAGAATTCAATTTGCTGGTCAGGGGTCAGACCATCTGAGATCACAGGGATTGCTAGGCAAACAGGTTTCCATGACAAGTATTTCACCATATCTGCGACCCGTGCTTGTGCTTGAAGACCGGCGGAAGATAGCAAATCAACACCCGACGAGAAAATAGCTGAGCTGAGCCCGAAAAATTTTATAAATTTTCTGCGATCGAACAGAGCGAATTGCTCATTAGCTTTTTTCTTCATTAAAGAGTTAGCCCTCTACTGATCCGCCCATTCCATTGCCCTGAGCTCCACTCTGCGTATTTTACCACTAACAGTTTTTGGCAATTCACGAACAAACTCAATGCGTCTCGGGTATTTGAATGGGGCTGTTTCCCGTTTCACGTGATTCTGCAGTTCCCGAACCAAATCTTCACTTTCGGATACCCCATCGGACAACACGACGAATGCTTTAACAACTTCGCCACGCACAGGATCTGGGCTGGATACAACGGCGGATTCGGTGACCGCAGGATGTTCCAGCAAAGCACTTTCAACTTCAAAGGGTCCGATGCGATAGCCTGACGATATAATTACATCATCGGAACGGCTCAAGAACCAGAAATAGCCGTCTTCATCACGCACTGCGCGGTCGCCGGTAAAGTACCAATCACCTCTGAACGATTCAGCCATGCGCTCGGCGCTATTCAAGTATTCTTTAAACAAGCCCACAGGTCGATGCGGTACTACTCGCAGTGCAATTTCTCCTTCCTCACCGCTGCCAAGAACAACTCCATCCTGGTCAACAACTTGCAGATCATGGCCGGGCGCGGCCGTGCCCATGGAGCCGGGCCGGGTCTCGATGTCATCCCATGAGGCGCAGAGAATGCAGGTCTCGGTCTGCCCATATCCTTCTTTTATTGTGAGTCTCGTAAGCTTCTTCCATTGTGAAATTACCTCAGGGTTTAACGGTTCACCTGCGCTGAAGCAACGCTTTAAACTCGCTGCATCCAGAGACGAAACATTCTCTTGTATTAATAAACGGTATGCGGTTGGAGCGGCACAAAACACGTCTATCGGATAGTTACCAAGCAACTCCAGCGTACTTACAGCGTCGAAGGGCATTCCAACCGAAAAGACCGTCGAGCCCTGAATAATCGGCCCAAAATAGGCGCTATAGGCTGCTTTAGCCCAACCCGTATCCGTAACACACCAAACTACCTCTGCAGGCTTCAGTTGTTGCCAGGATCCTCCCGTCACACGATGACCGATACCGTAAGAAGCTTGGGTATGAATGACCATTTTGGGATGACCTGTAGTGCCTGAGGTAAAATAGCAAAGCGCCGTATCGGCGGCGCGTGTACTCGGTGCATTAAAATCTTCATCCGCAGACTTCATGGAATCCTCATACGAGATCCAGCCATCACGATGCCCCGCAACCACAAATTTACAACTCAACGATTGATCGATATCGGCAGCTTCAAACTTGCCGGCATTTTCCAGATCAGAAATCACACATGTGGCTGCGGAAGTTTTCAGACGATACTTCAGATCCTTACTGCTTAACTGACTGGTGCCGGGCGAAACCACCACGCCCATGCGCAAACAGGCTGTGAGTATTTCCCACCAGGCTGGCTGTGGTTTCATTACCAGCAGAACCGTATCCCCTTTTTGAACTCCTGAAGCCTGAAGTACATTGCAGAACTTCCGTGATGATACTGCCAAGTCGCGGTAGCTGAGACAAACCTCATTGCCACACCCATCAATCCACCACAATGCAGTGGAGTCTGGTGCCCGATTGGACCAATCGTCCACTACGTCCGTTGCGAAATTAAAATATTCCGGAATGTCGCCGTGAGCATCGGTGGTGACGTTTTCAGCCATGATGCTGCTCATTGATAACAGTCCTTATTAGACCACCATATAAAATAGCCAAGCACCAATCCCAACCAGCGTGTACACGCCCATCAACTCAATCCATTGACGTCGGTAGTGGGGGTCTCCGGTGCGCTTGTAACGTCTACCGACGAACAAGCCCCACTGAATGAAAGTAAACCAGAACAACCACATAGTGAACAAGCTCCCGTTGTTAATCTTCGATGTTATGTCCCACGAGGTGAGAACGCCGGCCACGCCAAGCGGGATATTCAGTAGCAGGCTCATGGCCAGCCCTGGGTTGTACCAGCGCCGGAATCCCGACTTGATTATTGGGATGATATGCGCGAGACCTGCCAGGATCGAGAAAAAAGCAGCGGCAGAGAGCCAGGCCGGATCAACAAATGCGGTTAGAAGAGCGATTGTAGGGAGACCAATCCAGATGAGTGGGATGTTAACCAGGAAAACTGCGCGTTCGTCAAGGATGCGGTCAATTCCCTCAAGTTTGAGGAAGTTCTTGGTAAAGTCTTCGAGGAAGCCCCCGGGAATGACGAATTCTTCGAACTCGTGGAAGGTATAGGCACAGGCTATCCAGCCGGCCAGGGCAGTGGAGGTACTGATCTCGCCGTTCGCGAAGAGAATTCCAATCACGATCGTGCCCATCACACCCCAACCAAAGCCGGCTTTGCACCATTGATAAAAGATGAAACTACCCAACCGGCTGGCGATTGAGGAATCCTCGGGGCAGTAGACTGGTTCTTTGTGGGCAGGGCGAGGGTTTTGGTTTGATATAGTTTCCATTTGAAAGGCCTCCAGTTCAGTAATTTATTTCCATATTCTTTAAATCATTTGATACTATTAAAAAAAGTTAATCAAACGTTTATTTAATATATAAGGGGTAGTCTAATGAGTTTATTACGTACAATGCAGCAGTACTCGTTGTTAACGGTAATTGGATTAATGGTCATTGGAATGGCTTCGTCCACCAGCCTGGCCCAAGGGACTGATCAGTCGACTGAAACTAGTGCCGTACTTGAAGAGATCACTGTTACGGCTACCAAACGCGAGTCTGGATTGCAGGACACGCCAATCTCGATACTTGCCTTTAGCGCTGAAACTGTGAGTGCTCAGCGTATTCATAATCTTCAAGATTTGGAGACCAAAGCACCTACGCTCGGGATCACGAGTCTCGCCCCGTGGCAAAGTCTCCTGTCAATTCGTGGGTCCTTTTCTTCCAGCAGTTCGCCCGGTACGGATCAACCCAATGCCGTATTCATCGACGAGGTGTATCGCGATAAAGCTCATGATCTGAGCTTTGACATGTATGACATCGAGCGAATTGAGGTATTGCGTGGACCGCAGGGAACGCTGTTCGGGCGGAACGTGAGCGGTGGTCTTATCAGTGTTATTACGCGGGTACCGACAGCGGAGCCTTATCGCGCCTTTGATTTCTCCTACGGTAACGCGGGTGCAATTCGGGTCGGTGGCGCAGTCAGTGGCCAGGTAGCAGAAAACGTATTTGCATCGCTGTCGGCTGTGTCCAGCACGCGCGACGGACTGACGGATAATGTCGTAACTGGTCGGGACGATGGTCGCCTTGATTCCCGTAGTCTACGTGCCAAGTTGCGTTGGCAGCCATCAGATGGCCTCGATGTGCAAATCACGGCTGATTTCCGGGACGATACCTCCGATGGAACTGTTTTACATGCGTTGATGGACGCACCACTTCTCTTTCCAATGGTTCCGGTCCGTGACATCGATCGCCAGAGTGCCTATGACGTGTCGCCTATAGACCTCGAGACTCAGGGCATGACTGCACGCGTGGAATACAGTCTGCCGAATTGGTCTGATGTAACACTCACGTCTATTACCTCCAAGCGTAGTCAGGACCTTCACGTGCCTAACACAGAGTTTTTGGGTGTGCCGACGGACATACTCAAAATTGTTCGGACGGACGAAGATGATAATACTTCCCAGGAATTACGTTTGGCCGGAACCACGGAGAAGGTTGACTGGGTTGCGGGGGTCTATTATTGGCATAGTAAAGGGTTTCGAAATAAGGTAACTATCATAAAACCGCATCCAGCCACAGGATTGGGTTTTTTTGGGGTTCCAAACACCATGACTGATGAAGACCAGTGGGTCACTACAGACAGTATCGCGGCTTTCGGTCAAGCAACATTCAATGTTAACGACCATTGGCGGGCAACTCTCGGGCTACGCCATACCAAGGACGAGCGAGACGGGAGATCTACCAGAACAGGTCTTGTCATGGGCTTCATCCCTATGCCTAGTTATGATGTGACTTATAGCGGGAAGTGGAGCGAAACGATACCCAAAGTTACGCTGGAGTACTTGGCTGACAGCGGACTAATGACTTTTCTCACCTATTCGCGTGGCTACCGGGCCGGAGGATTTCCTGTAAATCAAGATAACGCGGTGGAGTCTGCGCAAGCTTTCAATCCGGAGTTCACCAAAAACTATGAGGTGGGTATGAAAGGTGAATGGCTTGAAAACACTTTGCGCGCAAGCGCAACGATGTTTCGCATGGAGTACTCCGACCTGCAGATCTCGTCGGTTCGGGCGACAACCGCCGGGCCACAAAGGTGGATAGAGAATGCCGGCCAGGCCCACGTCAAGGGAATTGAACTCGAGATTGCTGCACGGCCGTCCGCGGCATTTGAACTCGGTCTCAACTACGCTTACATGAGTTCCAATTTTGATGACTTTATAAGTGGTGATATTGACCACACGGGCGAAACGTTGCCAAACACACCTGAGCATTCAGCCAGCCTTAATGTAGCGTACAATTGGCAGCTTGATGAGGCTGACCTGACAACACGGATCGGGATGCAGTATCGCTCAGAATCGAAAAATTTCTACAACCAAGTTCATCCGGAGGTTAACAAACTGACTGAGCGCAAACTGATAGACGCGAGCATCAATTATACGCGCGGCAACTGGACAACAAGTCTCTGGGGCAAGAACTTGACAGATGAGCTGGTCGCTATTTCGTATCTAGACATAACCCCTTTCGTCATGACGTTTGCACCGGAAATGGTAACAGGCGCAGCCTATGTCTCCAGTCCCATATTGCCGGGTAGAACATTCGGAATTTCGCTGAGCTATCGAATGAACTAACGAGGACTTTCTTTGCTACAATGCTTTGCGGATATTCCTAAACGTACGCCCTACGTTGGGCTGCAGAGCAACGGTGCGAAGAATATCCATGCGTCATTCGTGTCTCCTGGCTGGAAGCTGGCATGTGTCGCCGTGAAACCTAATTTATGTGAACAAAATAGTTGAGCAATGGCTAACGATAACCAAGAAGTACAAACAAGCACACAGACAAAACGCAGCGATCAGTCACGTCAGGCTCTGATTCAGGCGGCTGTAAAGGTTTTTGGAGAGTTCGGACTAGATGGTTCCCGAAGCCGGATGCTGGCGGAAGCTGCAGGTGTCAATGTGGCCCTAATCAACTACCACTTTGGTGGCAAGCAAGGTCTGTATCTTGCAATGCTTGAAAATATTGGCGATAGGGTTATTGGTCAAATATCGCCGATATTGGACCACATCCAAGACCAGATGGTGACTATCGGGAATGATCAGAGGAAACTTAAAGAATTTTCCATTGCCAGTGTGGAAATGGTGCTTTTCGGCATGTTGATGATGTTCCTTTCAAAAGAAGTGGCAGGTTTTTCTATAATTGTTGACCGTGAACAGCAACGTCCAACGGTGGGGTTTGATGTTATCTACAGGAAATTTTTGGGAGTTGTTATCACTAACATCACAGCGCTAGTCGCTGCGGCGAAGGGGTTGGATGAAAATTCTGAAGATGCTCGTCTATCTGCCATTATGCTGGTAGGACAAGTCCTGGTTTTCCGGTCTGCCTACGCCACGGTGACGAAGTTCATGAAATGGGACGAAATTGGCGAGGAACAAGTTGCCACGATCAAGAAGCAGATCTCAGAAACTATAAACGCCACGTTGTCGGTAGATGAGCATGCGTAGATATTCTGTTGTTGATCAAAGTCGGGCTACAGAATCGTGGAGTCGGAGGATTTTCGAATGAAGAAACTGTTGAAGTACCTAGGATATTCATTGTTGGGCGTGATCGTTGTGGGGCTCGTGGGGCTTACCACCTTCTATATACGGTTCAACCTGAAGTCCAGTGATTATTTGGCCCTAGCAGGGTCTGAGGCGCCGAACATTGTGGTGAACAATAAAGTGTTTCGTGATCTGAACAAGAACGGTGAAATTGATATCTATGAGGACCCTCGCGCAGATATCGATAAACGCATTGAGGACCTGCTCTCCCGAATGACAATCGCTGAAAAAGCAGGAATGATGTTCGTCAACCCTATTGCAGTCGGCAATGATGGGGACCTGCAGGAGATTCCGTCGCCAACCAATCTTCCCAGCCTAATAGTTCCGATTAATTCAGAATTGGTTCATGGTCGGAAAATGAACCACTTCAATGTCATGTTTATTCCAGAACCTCGCCTGTTGAGCAAATGGGTTAACAATATTCAAAAAGAAGCAGAAAGAACCCGGCTTGGCATTCCAATTACATTGGGCTCTGACCCCCGCCACGGATTTGCTTACAACCCTTTCACCGACATCCTGAGCCCAGACTTCTCCCAGTGGCCAGATCCTCTCGGTCTGGCGGCAACCAATGACACCGAGCTAGTTCGCGAATTCGGAAATATTGCTCGTCAGGAGTATTCTGCGGTTGGCCTTCGGTTTGCACTTCACCCGATGGCGGATCTAGCCACCGAACCGCGTTGGGGCCGAATAGCTGGATCTTTCGGTGAAGACGCACATCTTGCGACGAAAATAGTCCATGCCTATGTGCAGGGTTTCCAAGGCGAAGAACTCGGCCCGACCAGTGTTGCCACAACAGTTAAACACTTCCCCAGCAGCGGCGCACGAAAAGACGGAATATCGCAAATGGAGGAGGGCGGAAAATACGACGTATTTCCCGGTGACAACTTTGACTATCATCTAATCCCATACAAAGAGGGTGCCTTTGCCGCTGGAGCCGCAAATGTCATGCTCGCCTATGGCATCCCAAAGGGACTTACGAGCCTTGACGTAGGGGTTGCTTACAACAAGGAAATCGTCATTGACCTGCTGCGTACAGAACTAGGTTTTGACGGCGTCATTATGACAGATTGGGGTGTCCTTACCGGCATGATCATTATGGATACTTTTGTTGTAATTTCTCCAATCGCTTGGGGAGTCGAAGATTTGAGCGAGCGCGACAAGCTGAAGTTACTGCTGGAAAATGATATCGACCTGATTGGTGGATGTTGTCCCCGTACAGAGCTTGTCATTGATTTAGTTCAGTCAGGTGAGATTTCGGAAAACCAACTGGACCGAAGCGTGCGAAGGTTGTTGCGGCAGAAATTTGCTCTCGGCCTTTTTGAAAATCCGTATGTCGATCCT
>Ga0315318_10001587_pt1 | contig 10041 bp, 6 predicted proteins | sample M1200m3416metaG_FD_203703 | JGI IMG/M metagenome (GOLD analysis project Ga0315318, IMG submission 203703) | Ammonia-oxidizing marine archaeal communities from Monterey Bay, California, United States - M1 200m 3416 | ecosystem: Environmental > Aquatic > Marine > Coastal | place: USA: California... | reverse complement strand
CTGGCGAAAAGTCACTCATGGGAGATGCGCCATCTTCCCCGACCATTGAAACCCTGATTGGTTCTGCAAGGTTGGTTGAAACATCCATGTGGATGGAAAGGTTGTTGTTTTCCATACCAAGAAGTTTCGATCGCCTGTCCATAATTGAAAGGACTTGCTGAATGGCTTTCATGTCTGGTTCTACGGAAACTTCCGTTCCATCGTCAAGGGATACGCGACGGTGTTGGGTCATTGGCCAAATCGCCGCCTGAAGGGAATCAAGACGTTCAAGCTCCATCCGGAGAACTTCCGGATAGGCCATAAGGGCCTCGCGGTTGAGGCGTTCCAATTGGCGACCAATGGCTTTTGACACGACAGAAGTCGAGACACCAAAACGACGACCTATCTCCTGGGAAGCTACGCCACCCTGCCGCATTTTGAACATGCGAAGGTCGCGTTCTGCGAGGAATTCCCTGGTTAATGCCTTGCTATTGCCTTCAGCCATTAGATGCGGTCACCCACCTTCCATCCCAGGATGGCTCCCATCGGGATGAGTAGTGCAAAAGCCCACCATTCCCCTATGAGACCCCCTGCGGTGATACCCATACTGATAGCGAAGATGGCTCCGAAGAACAAGTTTTTGATTGGCATCAGGTCACATCCATAAACTCGGTTACCTCGAATGGAAATTTCGTGCCGCGTTTCATTTGCAGAGGCCAATATCGTAGATCACGGGCACCCCTGAAGTGGTTGACTTCATATACATATTCTCCCATATGGGTGGGGTCGGGTTGTAGAGCAAGGCCAAATTCCGGCCATCTTGACCAGACTGCTGACCCGAATGGTCTCAGTTCCCTGCTCGTCATAGACGTACCCAAGGGTGCGTGATGTTCAAGCCATAGAGCTACTCCATAGACAGCACGAAGCGTGTCCAGATATTTGGCGACCTCAATCGCAACTGCTTCTGAAGTTCGACTCCCGGGGTCCAGAAAAGCCTTGTAAAGGGGCCCCATGACAAGTAACTCCGGTTGTGATTCTTCGATGTGCTGTTCGAGTAATAACCGGTCATAGGCGTTGAGGAGGTCGAGTCCGTCTGGCTTAATAAACAAGTGGGCTTTCATCTGCCGTTCAAAGCCCATCGATTTCGCTGCCCCTACGATGCTCCGTGACGTTCTTCTAATGATCCGTTCCGGATTCTCAAGGTCAACGGTAAGGGTTCTGATTGGCGGTATTTGCTGAAACGTAAATGGGTTTACGCCTAGGCCAGCGCAGATTGCGACTTGTCGGGCGAGCATGGTTTTGCCAACACCTTCAGCCGCAACCACCATCACGCGTTCTTTGCGTTCTAAAAGTCCTGGGATTAGCCAGTCGTAGTCATCGTTAACGGCTTCTTGGAGGAATTCATCCCAAACGACTAAGCGGCCCTCGTCCCTGAGGACAGTTTCATCGCGAACTTGTGTGAGCAGCTGCGCCCTATTGAGTATTTGGGAAGGAGTTTTACTTGAATCGTCAAGTAGTTGACGTATTTCCTCTACGGCAAGTTCTTCCGGGGTGGGCGGCGGAAGGTCCTCTTCATCGTTTTCTTCGATTTCTGCCTGAGTAGTTTGACCTTCAAACTCAGACTTGAGTGTCTCAGACTCAACTTTTATGAGTTCTGTTGTAGAACCTCCAGTTTCGACATGGTCAGTAATGTCTTTAGACTCTGGACACTGGAAAATTTCGACATCACATCCAGCAGTCTTAAGCTGTTCATAAACGTGGAGGGCGTGTTTCCTGCCGACTTCGTCGTTGTCAATGATGATGTCGACCGTTGTCCCTGCTAGGGCCTCGGTGTGTATGTCAAGCCATTTCCCTGCACCACCTGGCATGGTTGTGGCACAAGCTCCCATTCTGGTAAGAGTGTCGCAGTCTTTCTCACCCTCTACGACAAAGATTGAATCACCTGCCTCTTTGGCTTGCTCAACTTGAGGGAGGTTGTATAGAACCTTCGGAGTGCTTCCGAGTTTGTAAGTCCAACCATCATTGCCGTCTGGGCGACGCTGCCTAAACGTCTTTTTCCCATCAGAGTCAAGAAATCGAACTTTCTCGAACAAGAGTGTTCCGTCAGAGTCTAAATACTCATACTTTGAAACAAACTTCAATTTCTGCGACTTGGCCTTTTTGTAAACTGGAGGATCGAAATCTGTTTTACTAGACTTGCTATCTGGCCGTAAATCTGCCAATGTCAAACCGACTGCCGAGACTATTTCGTTTGCTCCACATGCACCGGCTGATCTGTGACAATGAACAAGAATTTGGCCGTCATCTTTTTCGTGGATGGACAATGATGGGTTTTGGTCATCGTTGCGACAAGGGCACCGGGCTTCCCAACCATTGCTGGAGGACATAACCCCATTGAGGCGTTCCAGGAATTCGGCAGTGTGGCCGTACTTCATCACGTCCCCCCATTGGAGGAACGGGTGCCCACATGGGGGATGTAGACCTTCTCCGCCCGCATGGCCGCTATCCCACGGGCCTTCCGGAGTATCGCTCTTTCGCTTTCGTCCAAACCACCCCAGATCCCCAAGGGTTCCTCGTAAAGCGAGTACTCCAGGCACTCCTTACGGGTACAACAGCTTGCGCAGATCTGTTTAGCTTTGGCACTGGCCCTGTTGATCTCGTCAACGCCGTCTTGTTTGAGATGCCGATGCCGGATCGGAAACCACCAGTCGGTTGGTTGGCCAGAACAAGCCCCCTCGTCTGGCGGCAACACTGGGGTCCTGCTCTCTAGCACATCATGCCTTCCGGTTAGTAAGTCTCATTACATCATGAGATGACAAAAAAACCAACGCATTCTGGATTTCCAGGCTCCCATCTGCGTCAATAGCCACTATGTCAATGGCATCCGCAGGTATGGAGAGTGCCCTTGCGAGCGCTGCGCGCGTCTGCTCGATGTTAATTTCATCCTGACCCATCGCTGGCTCGGAGTCAATGGCAGGAGGGGAATTTTGGTTGCTAATCGCAGGATTTCTCAATTCTGCGTCACGTTCAGAAGCCCTGAAACACCAGGCACATCCGAGTTTGGGTGCACTGGACGCTCGATTGCGGATTTCGACATGACCGCATGCCAAATAGTGGTGGTACTTGACCTTTCCCCAGCCCCCAATCCGCTTGATCTCCTCGATGGAGCGTCGGGGAGCTTTTCGATGCTCCGTTGTCATGTTCCCATTGAATCACAGGTTGCTACGAGAGGCCACCCATATCGATGGGTAATCCGTGAATCAGTCCCCGTTCGCCACAAAGCCAGCATCGGGGGTTGTCGACCCACAGGGTCTGACATAAACTGCATCCGTAGATCATGGAGCCAGGGGGCATGGAGGGATAGATGGAGCCACCCAGGGGGTACGGTTTGCCGATCAGCGCTTCCCACCGAAGTAGGCGGTGGCATGACCACCCTCGATTAAATCCGAGTTCAGGCAAGCTGTCCTATTCTCATCGGAATAGATATCGGCCAATATACGTCCGAACTTGCCGCTCTTGTCTTTGTGAGTTTGAATGTAGATTTTGTCAAGACCGTCCAGCCAGTCATGGGCATACGCCTTCGCAGCCAAACCAGCTTCCTTTTCCTGCAAATCCTTGGTACGAGTCTCCGGAGTATTTATTCCAAGAAGACGAATACGAGCTTTGTGATGAATGTCGAAACCAACGTCGATCAAGGCATCGATAGTGTCTCCGTCGACTACCCGTAAAACCTTTGCTGCATAGAAGTATTTGTTGGCTACTCGACATTCGCAAGTTGGGTCACAGTTGCAATTCATAGGGGCCTCTTCTAATCCTCTGGTAAGAACTTTATTTGTTCGGCATATCGTTTTCGAATTGACCTGGGATGATCCTCTTCGATAACTAGATCTTCGAATTCTTCGGGCGTCCCTCTGAAGTTCTTACTCAGACGTTCGTATTCTTCCCAGTAATCATTGTCCGCATTTGCGTTCTTCGCCACGGTTAGATATTACTACTTACACATAGTTCATTTAGGAATAAGAAAACCCCCGGCCCTTTGTGGACCGGGGGTTTTCTTTAGAAGCTAGGGACTGATGCCCCTATCCGCTACCTAGATTAGGAAGTCGGAGCGTTGTTGAAGGTAACCTTCACGAAAGCTTCAGGGCGCTTGACAGCAAGAGCCAGACGCTGCTCAGCCAGGACGACAATCGCGTTCCGGATGAAGAAGTCACTGTGCTGCTCGCTGATGCGGATCGAGGGTCCCTCACGGTCATAGAGCTGCGCTCCAGTACCGAATGCGCCGACGACACAAGTGCCTTCGGTCATTGCGGGGGTCTCGATGACGGGGAGGCGCCAGACGCGCGGCTCGCCGCCGAGTGCCACGGAAACAGCGACCAGGTACTGGCCGTTGGAATCCTTGGTCAACTCAACGTCTTCCCAGTCGTTCGGGTGCATCACGACGCCCGTGGGCTCGTAGTATGCGAGGAACGACAGGGTTGCCGCACGACGGATTGCGTCCGCCTTGGTGTCAGGGACAGGCGTGAATGCGCCTGCAGACCAGCTGTAGGTCTGGATGCCCGTGGCAACAGTGATACCGGTGAGGTTCTCACCAGTGCCGTCGCCAGTCATGATCTGAGCATCTTCCTGGAGACGAAGCCCGTAGAGAAGCTCATTGTCGATGATCGACCGGAGCTGGGGCTCGTCAGCGAGGACGTTCCGGTGAGCAGCTTCCCAGTGTGCGAGTGTTCGCACGGGGGCCTGCTCGCCGACGAACGCCAACGTCGACTGCGGCTTGGCAGTGAACGTAGCGGGAGAACCCGAACGCTCAGTGACTGCAGCAGCGTTGTTGGTGAAGCCGGAAAGACGGAAGTACTCGATGACCGCAGCGGTTGTCGAGCGGCTCGGGAAGAGATCCCGAACTCGCTTGGTGCGCTGTGGCGGAAGCACGATCGGGTCGCGCTGGATGGTTCCGAAGGAACCTGGGGTGCCTGTCGGCAATGCCGAGTAGACATCCTTGGTGCCGTAGGCCGACTTGGCCTCAACGGACTCAGGAACCTGGAAGGCAGCAGGCATGTTGGCGCCTGCAGCACCGTTGGCGAGAGCCTTGAACTCAGCAGAGTCAAGGAAAGCATGGCCGATGCTGCGGTACTGCTGAACGGCCTCTTTGACCTCAGGCGTGTTCGCCCACTCAGCAGCAGCCTCAGATGCTACGGACTCGGTGGTGGGCTGTGAACCCCACTCGCGAGCCTTTTCCATTTCCTGGATGCCATCAATGAGACCTTTGATCTCCTTGATGTCTTTCATGTTCTTGTCGAACGCCGATTTCTGATCGGTGTCGACCTGAACAACGCCATCTTCGATTTCAAATGAATCGGCGATAGCCTTGTTTTCGTCCATCTTGGTCCGCATTGCAGACTGCAATTCGGTAAGACGGCCAGTGTCCTCGCTCATAATTCCCTCCTCGGGATCGCTTGGGATCTTGGACGTGTATTGATAGATAGTTGTTTCGTCCGAGCCAAGGTGAGCACCCGCGCGGTACAATCTACAGAGTACTACTAATATATGGCCGTTTAATGTAACCCTGTCAAAAATTCGGGTGTTTTATTCGGGTTTACTTTTTGAGCCAGTAATACCAGTAGACCGCTATCCCGAACACCGAAACGCAAATAAGTGATGCGATTTTCATCTCGTCCCCCCTTGTGTTGATTTCCAATAGGGGAGGACGTATTTCTCAACTACTCCGCGACCAAAGAAATCGTCCATTTTGCCACGGTCAATAATTTCAAAATGACCATCTTGGTTGCGGAAAGCTATAAGTTTTGGAGGACTGCCCTTCGGAACATCGTTGTCCCACAGATGGAACTCGTCGAATTCACCTCGGGTAATGCGCTTGCTAATGTTCCAATGGCCCAAAAGATTATCGGTGATAGCACCAGGGATGCCCGGAGGCACATTCAAACCGCCATCCCGGTAACGCTTGGCTACCCGTGCTTCGGCAACTGGAACTGGAACGTGCACGAAGTGGGCGACAACGCGATCTCCCCGTTTCCGGGCCTCATCAATCGGTTCGCCTCGCTTGCCGGTACTTTGATATACGACATCTGCTCCGGCATTTAGGGCATCTCGTGTTGCACCATTCGCACTCCGGATAGCTGGTTCCTGCACACCCATCGGGCTATGCCTATCAAATCCTTCCAATTCGGGCTTGATGGCATCGGGATCGATATGAGCGGCCTCAGTGGCGTCCGGAATGCCGATGGTCTTGGAGTTGATGACGCTGCTCTTACCGGCTCCTGAGGTTCCTCCGATGTAATAGAGCGTTCGTTTGCCTGGTTCTTTACCTTTGTGTTGGGGCTTGATCTTGGCCAATATCTTTCGAGCAGCTGCCCGTCCACCACTTCCATGCTGTGCGCGCATTCCGCTACCAGCGCCATAAAACTTTGGATTGCGAATCTCACGAGCAGCTGTTCTGGTTTTATCTGAAGCAACAGATCTCACTGCTGGAGAAACTTCACTCCAATAACCGGGGTTGTTTTGCAACAGAGTGAGCCACTGTTTATCGGCATTACTCAAATTGGCACGACGTGAACGTAGGCCACTATTTGGACCGCCCGGATTCAGAGCTGGGTTACCAGCAACCAATTGTTGGACTGGCCGCATGGCTTCCGGACGTTGGGCTCTTTCCTGAAGCTTCGCTTGCAGCGCTTCACGAAATGACTCACGGGCAGATTCGGTACCGTTTCCGTGGTACCGATCAATCTGTGCTTCAAGGAATTCTACTTCTCTTTCGAGATCTGCAATGTCTTCACTTGAACCAACCAAGCTGTCCCAAAACCAGGTGTATTCATTGAAAGTACTGTCTCCCCACTTGTCTTCACGCCACTCAGGTTCGCTACTGCCACCGTATGGCAGATCTGCTTCATTGGTTTCAAACGGGCCAAATTCACGTTCGATGAACGTGTCTCGATCCTCACCACGCTCAATCGCATCGAGGAAATCGCTGATCTTGGCAGAGCTGTTGGGTGGTCTCCGCGAATCTTCCTCTACAGCAAGCCTGCTCAGTATTTCCCCGAGTTCTTCTTCCAGATCTTTTCGTTCCCACTCTGATTCTTGGAGAAAATCAGACCAACCATCGATTCGTTGCCAAAGTTCGTCGTGTTCCTCGACGAGGTCTTGATCTTCAGGAGACAGGGCTTTGTATGCATCTGCCTTTCTTTGAGACTCTTCTGGGGTGATGACTACGCCACGAGGTCTTGTGGGTTCGTAGATAGAATATTCAGAGAAGTTGATGCGATGATACTCGTCTAGGAAAGCAAAGTATTCATCGATGTCGCTGAGCATCTCCCGGATATTTGTCTCAGGGGCCGCTTGCTGTCGTTGCACCTTTTCACGATCATGTCGTGTGGAGCGCATGCCGGTAGATTGCTCAAAGATTCTGTTAACACGTTTCCGTATCGAATCGTTACTTTCGGGGTTCCAGTCAGGCTCGTAGCCGGTGTCCTGATGGGTCCATGAGTGGGTTTGCGGATGTTCTCCAATTTGGCGAACACCTACGGTCTTGATTATGTCTGAATCAAGAACTACTAGGTCACCACTCTGATGGTTTTCATCCGGTGAGAAGACGGGCCGTGTGACGATTAGGTCGATTCCTAAAAGTTCGGGAACCACACCAGCGGTACTTCGCTTCCGAGCTTCTTCGAGATCTACGCCGAGTTCTTTGGCACGCTTGGCCTCAGCAGCGTGTAGGTCATCCCAACTTTTGAATCCAAGCTGTTCAAGTATTGAGTCGGGATGTATTTCGCCATTGTCGTTGGTTATTAGGGTTAATGGGCGTTTTGGTGTTATCTGTGCTGCAACCAGTGTGTCCAGCTGCATCCAGGACCCGACTCCGGAACCTTCGTCTTCAACATCCCAGTCAGCACCGACCATGTCTCCTTCGAAAGTGAAGTAAAGACCTCCTAAGCCCGCATGGTCCAAGCCCCTTCTCGCTCTCTCCCCTTGCTCCCCTGGAAGCCGAAAGCGATCTTCGGCGATGCGTTCAAGAGCTTCGACACTTCTCGTTGCGTGCTGCACGGCGATTGGTTCACCAGGTTTGAGTGGGAGATCTGGTCGCTTGTAGGTTTCGCTTAGCTCCTTGGTGGTCTTTTCCAGAGGAGCGTTGACGGCGTCACTCTCACGAATGGAGCGCATGCCGCCGCGAGTTTTCCAATTCCCGCCTGTTATCTTTCTGCCACTTGATGCACTTCGGCGATTTATAGGGGGTTTGACACCAAGTTCTTGCAACTTGTCTTTTATGCGATCCATCTCTTCTTCATCGCCGACTTTTCGCGCATTGTGCCAAAGATTACGAAGATCTCCGATGGCTTCTTCTCTAGACCTATTGGCCTGCGAACGCATCCCGCCGCGATCCCTTCTAATGGCGGCTCTGAGAGCTTCCTTTCGGGAGTCGTACACCTCCGGCAGGGGGGCGTTGCGATTTCCAGTGTCGACCACGCGCCATTTGCCCTTGTTGTCGTCATCTGGACGTATGTCGTAACGCTGCGAACGCATGCCGCCGCTACGGCTCGTCGAATGTGTTGGAACACCTACCTGCGAAGGTTTGAAAGACACCCCTAGATATTCCCCATCCAAATCCATATGCTCATATCGTTCGTGGTGTTTCTTCATGCCCCCGATTTGCTTGCGAGGGCCACGGATGTCTTCCCGTTCCTCAGTGGTGCGGTTCATTCGGACAGGAACATGTGTCATCCCCAAACGGCGCGCAGCAATCAAACGGTGGTTGCCCTCTTCGAGATTCACATCCCCGGTCTGTGGGTTGTAGTTCACCATCAATGCTTCTTTGAGTCCGTTAGAGCGAATATCCTCCGTGAGGTCGTCAGTCATCTTCCGGATAATGGGAGCGTCTTGTTCGAAATCGCGAAAAACTCCGGCAGGGGCAGCGACTAAACGATCATCGTCATCCAAGCTTCCTTGAATGTTTCCCGGCATCTCATCGAAGAATTCGATGGGCACCATTTCGGTGTGTTCGCCAAGGGTGGGGCGGGCGAATGCCGGGTGAGGGAAATCTGGGTCAGCTACAGCTTCGCCAACCGCCGGGGGCAGGGTTCCGTCGACAGTCCCATCTGGCTTTTTGACATAGGTGGCATTGGCCTTCAATTCATTGACGGCTCTACCAATACTGGGAGCCGACTCGATGGCGTCAACCATTTCACCGGTAATTCCGCCATAGATGTAGGTCTGGCCGCTGGCGAAAGTGACTGCTAGTTCTTCTGTCTCATCGTCGTAGTCCAGTTGGTTGACAGCACTACTGCCTTTTGGGTCCACCTGTCGCGAACGCATGCCCCTCTCGGGAGCCGCATCACGTTGGTCTTTTGGGTATCCCCTCGGCTTCTGTCTGGTGGGACGTTGTCCTGGAAGGTTTGTGTTGACCCCAGGAATGGCAGGACGCTCATACGGAGTGCCCTCTTGAACGATGCCGTCGTTGTCGCCATCCCAGGCGTTCGGATCGAACCGTGCTGCCCGGGCTCCCCGACGACCGATACCGCCGCCAAGTACTTTGAATTCATACAGTTCGTCGACCAACCGCTTCTTGCGGCGTTTCATCCGTGAAAGTTCTTCACGAACGATTCGACGTAACCGTTGCCGCTCTAAGCGATCCTGATAGCGGCGACCTAGCGCCGTGCTGCCGGTTCTTCGCGCATAGTCGGTCATGTTGGTGCAGGGGGTCCAAACCCGACGACCGCTACGGGAAGTTCGTCTGGAAACACCAATGCAGCCAAGCTGCCGTGCCCTGCGTCGGGCCTTATCGATGTCGTCGAATACGTCGGTGTCGCCGTCAACCGGTCGGAACGTCAGACCTTTACCCGAGACGAGTCCCCCACCGGGGAGGGTATCAATCCCGCTAACGCCTTGTTCCCGCAGTTTTTCCCACTGCCGGTTTTTGCGTTTGCGTTTGGAACCCTTCTGTTCACGGATTCTTTGGGTTTCCTCGATGAGGTCCAGGGCGCTTTTTTCTTTCTCCGCCCCCGTGGCCTTTTCGTACTCCTCCATGGTGCTGCACGCCATCCACGTTCCATCGGGATG
>Ga0315318_10001586_pt1 | contig 10041 bp, 9 predicted proteins | sample M1200m3416metaG_FD_203703 | JGI IMG/M metagenome (GOLD analysis project Ga0315318, IMG submission 203703) | Ammonia-oxidizing marine archaeal communities from Monterey Bay, California, United States - M1 200m 3416 | ecosystem: Environmental > Aquatic > Marine > Coastal | place: USA: California... | reverse complement strand
GTTATGTGTGCGGGGCCGTTGGCGTCGACGACCATGTGACCCGCTTCGCCGGCGAAGCCGTGTGCGCCTTCGACCAGCCGACCGTCCAGCACGAAGCCGGTCCCGATTCCGGTCCCGAGCGTGACGAGTCCGAAGTGGTCGCTGCCCCGCCCGGCGCCCAGGCGTGCCTCGCCAAGTGTGGCGGTCGTGGCGTCGTTGCCGACTGTCACCGGGACGCCGATCGCATCCTCGAGTTCGGGGCCGATCGGGAACCCGAGCAGGTCGGGCAGGTTCGGGGAGTAGCACAGCGTCCCGGCTCGGTCGGCCAGCCCGGCGATGCCGAGCCCGACGGCCTCGACCGTTTCCTCAACCCGCAACTCTTCGACCATTCCTGCGATGCAGCGGACCAGCGCCGGTCCGTCGCCGGCGCTCGACGATCGACGCCTCCCGAGCACCCCGCCCGTGGCGGGGTCGACCAGCAGCGCCCGGGCGTTGGTTCCCCCGACGTCGATGCCGACGATCACCGTCGGAACCCGGTCAGGTTGGCCAGGGCCTCGGCGTTGCGGTCGGCGTCAAGGTCGGGTCCGCTGGTGCGGGCTGCGCCGGCGATGATCCTTCGACGCATGGCCGCCGACATCGTGTCGATCGTGAGCACCACCAGAACCGTAATTCCGAGCACGGCCCCGACGGCCGGGAAGTTGCGGAAGATGAGCTGCGACACAAGCTCGGCGCCGACTCCGCCAGCGCCGATCATGCCGAGGACCGCCGAGGCGCGCACGTTGATCTCGAAGCGGAACAGCCAGAACGAGGCCACGATTGGCATGATCTGGGGGAGGACGCCCCAGCGCATTCCCGACACCCAGCGACCCCCCGTCGCCTCTACGGCCTCGAGCGGGCCGGTGTCGACTCCCTCGATCGCCTCGGTGGCCCACTTGCCGAGGGTGCCCACTGAGTGCAGGCCGATCGCGAGGGTGCCGGCCCACGGGCCCAGGCCCGTGATCGGAATGAAGATCACCGCGACGATGAGCTCGGGCACGGCTCGGATGGCGTTGAACAACTGGCGAACCGGGATCCGGATCCAGCGGGGAGCCACGTTGGTCGCAGCGAGGAACGCCAGTGGCAACGAGAGGACCGCTCCGATGATCGTTCCGACCCAGGCGATGTAGACCGATTCGAAAACCTTGCCGATGACGCCACGGTCGAGCGCCTCGTCCATGGCCGGTGGCCAGAGTCGCTTGAAGATGTCCCAGGCATCGCCGGGCGCCTCGAGGAAACGTTCGAGCGTGACATCGATACCGGTCACCGACCACGCGGCGCCGACGATGAGTGTGATGGCAATGAGGGCTCGTCGGCGCTTGACGCCGGTGGGTGGCGTCGGTCGGGACTCGGTCGGGGGAGATTGCGTCGCCGTCATGTCACACCAGTCGCTTCCGGAGCGCCACGCTGACCTGCTCGATGACGAACACCACCACGAAGACGATGATGAGCATGCCGAGGACACGGTCGAAGCGGAAGAACTGCCGCTGGGCCTCGAGGACCCGACCGACGCCGCCGGCGCCGACGAGCCCGAGGACGATCGATGCACGGATGTTGAGCTCGAACACGTAGAGGGCATACGCCACGTATTCGGGAAGAACCGTGGGGAGTACGCCGGTGCGAACTGCCGGTAGATACCGGGAGCCTGAGGCGCGGGCAGCCTCGAGGGGACGCGGGTCGGCGTTGTCGACCGTTTCGCTGAACAGCTTCACCATCACGGCCAGCGAGAAGACGCTCAGGGCCCAGGTGCCGGCGAAGGCGCCGATTCCGACAGCGGTGACGAGTAACTTGGCCCAGAACAGGTCGGGGACGGCCCGTACCACGTTCATCACGGACCGGCTCACCAGGTAGACGGGACGGTTGGGTGCGGTGAGGCGCGACATTGCGAACGAGATCGGCAGGGCCAGACCACACCCGATGATTGTCGCCAGGATGGCGATCTGGAACGTCTCGACGAGGGGATCGAGCACGTTCGAGCGGTCGAGGACCCAGTCCCACGGGATCGGCCAGAACTTCTCCCAGAGCGGGTTGCTCCACATCTCCCAGGAGGTGGAAGCGTCGAAGCCGACCTCGTTGGCCGCGAAGACGGTGAAGGCGAGGAGGCCAGCGGCAATGCCGAGCGTGCGCAGGCGGGGCCGGGGACGAACCGGCCGTGCCGTTCCGCCGTCACTCACGTCAGGTCGTCCTCGGTGCCTACCAGGTCGTCGTCGCTGATCGCCCGGCCGTAGATCTCCATGAAGGTGTCGTCGTCGACGTCGGCGATGTCGCCGTCGAAGACCAGCTCACCGTCGCGGAGTCCGACCAGGCGGTTGCCGAACTCTCGGGCCAGGTCGAGGTAGTGCAGGTTGACGATCGTCGTGATTCCGAGGTCCCGGTTGATGCGCCGGAGGTCGCCCATCACCTGCCGGCTGGTGACCGGATCAAGTGAGGCGACCGGCTCGTCGGCCAGCATCACCGACGGCTCCTGGACGAGGGCGCGAGCGATGCCGACCCGTTGCTGCTGGCCGCCCGAGAGGTTCGAGGCACGGACATAGGCCTTCTCGACGATGCCGACCCGCTCGAGGGCCTGCATGGCCCGCTCCCGGTCGTCGGCCGGCCAGAGGCCGAGGGTGGAACGCCAGGCGGGAACGCTGCCGAGCCGACCCATGAGGACGTTGTTCAACACCGAGGTGCGGTTCACCAGGTTGAAGGTCTGAAAGATCATTCCGATCTGTGACCGGAGGGCGCGCAGTTCGGTGGCCGAGGCGCCGACAACCTCGGCGCCGTCGACGGTGATGGATCCACCGGTAGCGGGAACGAGGCCGTTGAGGGCACGCAGCAGGGTCGACTTGCCGGCGCCGGACAATCCGACGATGACGACGAACTCGCCGTCCTCGATTGTCAGGTCCAACCCGCGCAGGGCCTGTACGCCGCCCCGGTAGGTGACCGAGACGTCGTCGAACCGGATCACATGGACAGGGTATATGGCAGGGGAGAAGGTGAGGTCGGGCAGACGCCACGAAGCCGGCGCCCCCGGAGGGACGCCGGCTTCGTGGAACTGGATCTGGTCAGCCTGGGGGTTCGGTGATGCCGAGCGCCTCGGCGGCGGCCCGGACGATGTCGAATTCCGAATCCTCAGCACCGCGGATGTCCGTCCAGCCGTAGATATTGTCGAACATCAACTCGCCCTCGTCCGTTGCGAGGTAGTTGGCGATCGCGTCGTAGATCGCGGTCCGGAGCGAACTCGGCAGCAGCGTGCTTGCGGCCACGATGTCGTTGGGGATCTCGCCGGTGATGTTGAAGACGATCACCTTGTCGCCCACGTCCGGGTTCGTCTTGCGGATCGAGCGGCGGGCGTCGTCGTACGAGATGCCAATGTCGGCGTCGCCGTTGTAGACGGCGATGACCGCTGCGTCGTGGCTACCCGTGTAGATGGTATTGATGTCGTTGTCGGGGTCGATGCCGGCGTTGATGAGCTGGAGGCGCGGGAACAAAGAGCCCGACGTGGAACTCTCCGAGGTGAATGCGACGGTCTTGCCGGCCACCTTGCTCAGGTCGGCCTGACAGGACATGCCGGCAGAGACGTCGCCGGCGTCGACGGACTCGCCGAGGGCCTTGCCGCTGTCACCGAAGTAGACGCCGACCTGGAGGGCGACGGCGTCGAGTGCGCTGACCTGGACGATGCCGTCGGCCGAGTTCTCTAGAGCGGTGCCCGACTCAGGGGCCGAGTCGCAGATGCTGGCGTCGTTGGTGAACCACTGGCCGTGGTAGGTGGCGGCGCCGTACCGGACGGCCATGATTATTGGCTCGATGTTGCCGAATTGGTCCTGGGCCAGTGTGTAGCCGAACGGTCCGAAGGCGCCGAGGTCGGCCTTGCCGGTACCCATGGCGGTGACGAGGCCGGTGTAGTCGGTGGTGACGAAGCCCTCGACCTCGATGCCGAGTGCGGCCTCGAGGACGTCCATGAACGGCTGGATGTCATCCTGGAGCTGCTCCTGTTCCTGACTCGGGACGAAGCCGAACGTGATCTTTCCGGGCCACGTGCCGTCGCCGGCAGTGGAGCCGCCGCTGTCGCTGCTACATGCGCTTGCAAGCAGTAGCAGGGCAAACAACGCGGCAATCGGTCGAATGAACTTCATGGGTTCGGCTCCTGAACCTCGTCCTAACTGACAGCGGGAACCTAGTCCACGAGCGCTCCGCTTGGCTACTGGACATCGGGTGGATCCACTGGAGGGCGAAGCCCCTAGGGTGCGCGGCCATGGCGGCCACTGAGGATCGAAGCGGGTTGGGACGCCTTTCGGCGTTGGCCGGTGTCACCTGCTGGTCGATGGGCAACATCATGGTTTCCCGCTTCGACATGCCGGGCCTGTGGATCGGGTTCTGGCGGCTCACGATCGGGGCGGTGATCTACGGCCTGGTCCTCCACCTGGGCGGCCGCCGCATCAGCCTCGCCACCCTGCGCCTGGTGGCGCCGGCGGCGATCGTCATCGCCTGCGAGATCGGCATCTTCTTCACCGCCCTGCGCACCACCACGGTTGCCAACGCCACGATCATCGGTGCCCTCCAACCGATCATCCTCCTGGCCGTGGCCTCCCGCCGCTACCGGGAGTCGGTCACCGCCTGGCTGCTGGGAGCCACCCTGGTGGCCGTTGCCGGGATCGCGCTCGTGGTGCAGGGATCCTCGTCACAGTCGGAATGGAGCCTGCACGGCGACATCCTGGCCTTGGTCGCCATGTTCTTCTTCTCGGCCTACTTCGTGCTTGTGAAGGAGATCCGGCACAAGGTCGACACGTTCACCCTCCAGACGGCCTCCATGGCGATCGGAGGCGTGGCGCTGTATCCGATGGCCGTCATCCAGGCAGGCACACTCGCGGTGCCGTTCCCGTCGTGGGGCCAGTGGGCCTGGCTGCTCGCCCTGCTGGCGGTTCCCGGCACCGGCCACTTCCTCATGAACTGGGCCCACCTGCACGTGTCGCTGAGCCTCACGGGCCTCCTCACGCTGGCCATTCCGGTGATCTCGGGTATCGGCGCCTGGATCGTCCTCGACGAGCGGGTCACCCCGGTACAGGGGCTCGGCATGGCCGTCGTGCTGGCGGTCCTGGTGGTCGTGATCGTCCGGGATGCACGCCTCGCCCGGACGTGATGCCTGGCCCTTCCCGCGTCTACGGTCGCGGGACAACATTCAATCCCTACACGGAGGCACACGAACCATGAGCGTCGACGGAACTTGGAACGTCACGATGCAGACCCCGATGGGAGCCCAGGCGGGCACCCTCACCTTCGCCACCGACGGTGGCACCCTCACCGGTGAGATGGGCGGCGCCCAGGGCAACCTCGCCCTCGAAGAGGGGACCTGCGACGGCAACGACCTGTCGTGGGTGGTCAACATGACCTCGCCCATGCCCATCAAGGTGGAGGCCACCGCCACGGTCGATGGCGACTCGATCAGCGGCGAGGCCAAGTTGGGCGCCTTCGGCACTGCCACCTTCGAGGGAAGCAGGGCCTGATGGATATCACCACGACAGACTCTCTGCCCGGTCGCCGGATCACGGCGCTGAAGGGCGTGGCGCTCGGCTCGACCGTCCGGTCGAAGAACGTTGGCAAGGACATCGGCGCCGGCCTCAAGTCACTGGTCGGTGGCGAGCTCAAGAGCTATTCGGACATGCTCATCGAGGCGCGGGCCCAAGCGTTTTCTCGCATGGAGGTGCACGCCGCCGAACTCGGCGCCGACTCGGTGGTCAATCTCCGGTTCATGACGTCGGCCGTTGCCGCCGGCGCCTCCGAGATCCTCGCCTACGGCACCGCTGTCACCACGGAGTCCGCCTGACCGACGGCGCGCCGCGTCGTGCTGGGCGACGGGTGAGCGGGGCTCAGCAGGCGATCGTGAGGGTCGTCGCCACGCCGGCGTGGTCGGCGGCCCACCAGAGGTCCTCGACCGGCTCGGACAATGGCCCGTCGGCCCAGTGTCGGGCGTCGTCCACAGCCACGCTGCAGCCGGAGCCGGGCCGGAACAGCACGAAGTCGATGCGCTCGTCCATGGCCTGGTCGGGGTCGTCGAGGCCGTCGAGGGGCGCCGGACCATCGACGCAGCAGGTGCAGCCGACCCCGGTCACGGGATCACACTCCGGGAGGCCGGCGGCGAGGTAGGCATCGGTGAAGCCGGCATCGGTGAGCGTGGTGATCCGGGAATCGTCGATCCGGGCATTGAGGTCCCCGACCACGACCTGCAGGACGGCGTCGTCGGCAAGGGGTCCGAGGGTCGCCAGCGTCTGGCGGGGGTGGCAGTCCCCGAAGTCGTCGGCCTCGGCGCAGGTGGTGGTGCATCCGAACATGCCCAACTCGCATTCGAGGTTGAAGCTGCTGCTGGCGTAGTGCGTGGCGAACACGTCGACCGGCCCGAGGTCGGTTGCCAGGCGGGCCCGGTGCGCCGACCAGATCGGGGTGCCGGCCAACTCGACGTAGGCGTCGTCCAGCACCGGGAGCGTCGTCAGGATCATCTCCTGGTCTGGGAGGTCGCGATTGTCGACGAGCAGTTCGTAGCCGCCGTCGCAGAGGTCGCCCAGCATCGCCGGCACCAGTTCCTGCTGGCGGGGGCTGACCTCCTGGAACGCCACGACATCGGGGCAGTCGAGGCCGTCCTCGAGTAGACCCCAGAGCAGGGCCATGCGGGCTGGGGCACGGCACTGGTCGGTTTCGGCCGCACAGTCGCTGGCCACCTCGAGCCCGTGCAGCAGGTTGATCGTCGCCACCTCGAAGGCGGTGGTCGGCGGTTCGGTGGTCGTGGTGGGCGCGACCGTCGTGGTGGGAGCGACCGTGGTGGTCGTGGTCGTGGTGGGCGCGACCGTCGTGGTGGGCGCGACCGTCGTGGTGGGCGCGACCGTCGTGGTGGTCGTGGTGGTCGTGGTGGTGGGCGCGACCGTCGTGGTGGTGGAGGTCGTGGACGGAAGCGAAGTGGGCGAGACCGATGACCCGCCGCCCGAGCAGGCACCCGACACCAGGGCTACCAGGATCAGCATCGAGCACCGCATGTCATCACGGTAGTGCCGGCCCCCGGCAGGAAGGACCCCGGCGAGGCACCGCACCATTCGGGCTTCGCCCCGGTTATGCACCGGGCCCGCACCCGTGTGCCCGTTAGCATCGGCGCAGCGGCCGGTCCCCGGGCGCGTCCCTTCGAGCCCCGCATTCCCCGACCCCCCCGGTATCCCCATGGACGTGCGCGACATCCTGATCGAGGCCGTGCGGGCCGCACTCGCTGGCCTCGGCGTCGAAGCGCCCGATGCCGTGCAACTCGAGCGGCCGGCCAATCCCGACCACGGCGACTGGTCAACCAACGTCGCCCTGGCCTCTGCGAAGGCTGCCGGTCGCAACCCCCGTGAACTCGGGACCGAACTGGTCACCCGCCTCGAGGCTGATCCGCCGACCCACGTCACCGGGATCGAGGTGGCCGGCCCGGGCTTCGTCAACTTCCGCCTGGCCGACACCTGGCTCCACGAAGTCCTGCGCGACGTGGTGGTCGGCGGGGAGGAGGGGTTTGCCCGCCATGACGCCGGAGCGGGGGAGCGGGTCATCGTCGAGTTCGTGAGTGCCAACCCGACCGGCCCGCTCCACGCCGGCCATGGCCGGGGCGCCTGCTTCGGCGACTCGGTGGCACGCCTGTACGAACGCATCGGGCACCCCGTGCAGCGCGAGTTCTACATCAACGACCGCGGCACACAGATGCAGCTCTACGCCGAATCGCTGGCCGCCCGGGCCGCCGGCGACGAGGTCCCCGACGGTGGTTACAACGGCCAGTACATCGTGGACTGGGCCGCCGCGATGCCCGACGACGCCGATCCACTCGAGTGGGGTTATGCCCGGGCGCTCGCCGACCAGCGCGAGGTGCTCGAGTCACTCCACATCCGGTTCGACACCTGGTTCAGCGAGCGGTCGATGATCGGGTCGGGCGCCGTCGACGCCACCCTGGCCGACCTGCGGGCCGCCGACGCCGTCTACGACGAGGAGGGGGCGGTCTGGTTGCGCAGCAGCGACCATGGCGACGACAAGGACCGTGTGCTTGTCAAGTCCGACGGCGAGTTCACCTACCTGCTGCCGGACGTCGCCTACCACCGCGACAAGTTCGCCAGGGCCGACCGCCTCGTGAACGTCCTGGGCGCCGACCACCACGGTTACGTGGCGCGCGTGCACGCTGCCATGCACGCCCTCGGCCACGACCCCTCCGAGCTCGAGGTCGCCATCACCCAGTTGGTCAACCTCCAACGGGGCGGCCAGGAGGTGAAGCTCTCGAAGCGCACCGGAGACATCGTCGAACTGGGCGAGGTGGTGGCCGAGGTGGGTGCCGACGCCGCCCGCTTCACCTACCTGCTGCAGTCGGTCGACTCGGCGCAGGCCTTCGACCTCGAACTGGTCGCCAGCCAGGTCAACGAGAATCCCGTCTTCTACGTCCAGTACGCCAACGCCCGCATCCACTCGATCGTTCGCCGGGCGGCCGAGGCTGGTGTCGTGCGCCCCGACCTGGTCGACACGGACCTCTCGTTACTCGGGCACCCCCGCGAGTTGCGGCTGCTCCGCGCCCTGCACGAGTTGCCCGACACGGTGCTGCGGGGAGCAACGGAGCGAGCCCCCCACCTGGTCACGACCTGGGTCCGGGACCTGGCGGCCGACTTCCACGGCTTCTACCACGACTGCCGCGTCATGGGAGACGGCGTGGAGGCCGACCTCACCGCCGCCCGACTCTGGTTGGTCGAGGCCGTCCGCGTCGGACTCGCCGTCGCCCTCGACCTGCTGGGCGTCGGCGCCCCGGAGGAAATGTGGCGCGACGGCGGGGAGGACGGCTGATGGCCGGCCCGCTGCCCTTCGACCTGCTGCCCGACACCGCCGAGGTCGGTACCGACGGAGGCACATCGATCGGTGGCTGCGACCTGGTCGACCTGGCCGACGAGTTCGGCACGCCGCTGTTCGTCTACGACGAGGCACACCTCCGTGCCCGCTGCCGCGAGGCCGTGGCGGCCTTCGGCGAGGGAGTCGCCTACGCCGGCAAGGCGTTCCTCTGTGGCGCCATGGCGCGGCTCGTTGTCGAGGAGGGCATGTACCTCGACGTGGCCACCGGCGGTGAGCTGTACATGGCCCGCCATGCCGGCGTTCCGGCCGACCGCCTCATCCTGCACGGCAACAACAAGAGCGAACTCGAGCTCGAGATGGCGATCGAGGAGGGCGTCGGCCTCATCGTCGTCGACTCGTTCGACGAACTCGACCGCCTCGACGCACTGAATGCGGCCATCGGTGCTGTCCCGAGGGTGCTGCTCCGGGTGACGCCCGGCGTCGAGGCGCACACCCACGAGTACGTCGCCACCGGCCAGGACGACTCCAAGTTCGGGTTCACCGTCTCGACGGGCCTGGCCGCCGCAGCCGTCGAGCGTGCACTCACCTCGGGGACCGTCGACCTGGTCGGCGTCCATGCCCACATCGGCAGCCAGGTCTTCGAGGTCGACTCGTTCGGCCGCGCCCTCGAGGTCCTGGCCGGGTTCGCCGCCCCCTACGACCTGGCCGAACTCTCGGTCGGAGGCGGCCTCGGCGTCGCCTATGTCGAGGGCGAGAGTGCGCCCTCGATCACCCAGTGGGGCGAGGTCGTGCGCAGCGCCTGTGAGGTCGCCGGGGTCACGGCGCGTGTGTCGGCGGAGCCGGGCCGGGCGATCGCCGCCCTTGCTGCCGTCACCCTGTACCGGGTGGGCACGATCAAGGACCTCGAGGGCATCCGCACCTACGTTGCCGTCGACGGAGGCATGAGCGACAACCCCCGCCCGGTCCTCTACGGGTCCGGTTACGAGACGTTCCTGCCGAGGGCCGTGGCGGCCGAGCGCAGGCGGCCGGTCCGGGTGGTGGGCAAGCACTGCGAGTCCGGCGACCTGCTGGTCCGCGAGGGCTGGGTGCCCGACGACCTGGCGGTGGGTGACGTCCTCGCCACGCCGGTCACCGGCGCCTACGGCCACTCGATGGGCTCCAACTACAACCAGGTGCTGCGACCCGCCGTCGTGTTCGTCGCCGATGGCG
>Ga0315318_10001582_pt1 | contig 10044 bp, 10 predicted proteins | sample M1200m3416metaG_FD_203703 | JGI IMG/M metagenome (GOLD analysis project Ga0315318, IMG submission 203703) | Ammonia-oxidizing marine archaeal communities from Monterey Bay, California, United States - M1 200m 3416 | ecosystem: Environmental > Aquatic > Marine > Coastal | place: USA: California... | reverse complement strand
TGCCAGTTCTGGGGGGCCATGTCCCCTACAGGGGGCGGTTCCCCCAGCGGAGCTCTCGCAACTGCTATCGATGCATCCTTCGGTACCTTTGATGAATTCAAATCCGCCTTCCAGAACGCTGCAATGACTCGCTTTGGTAGTGGCTGGGCATGGCTGGGAATCCGTGATGGAGAATTATGCATATGCTCTTCTCCGAATCAGGACAACCCGCTCATGGATGGATACTGCAATCCCATTCTAGGGCTCGATGTGTGGGAGCATGCCTACTACAAGAAGTACGGTCCGGGAAGAGCTACTTACATCGAGGCATGGTGGAACGTTGTCGATTGGGATGAGGTTTCCCGTCGCCACGCAATGGTCAGTGATTGAAGCCCTACGTCCACGGTGGCACCGTTTCATTATTGGGGGGAACATTGACCAGAGAGCGTGGTTGCAACATCAGAGGCACTACTGACCTCCTTACTGATACTTCTCTCACCGGTGGTTCTTGCATTACCGCTGTCATTGGGTTGGCGGTGGTGGGTCGGCACCGAACCAGAGCACGAGCACTACAGGGAGAAAGTCAGGAGGGTACTCGATGCCGGAATCCCATTGAGAAGGTACAGAGCTGAGCTTGATGCCGAAGCCAGGAGATTCCTGATAGATCCAGAGAGGCAATCCCGCATCGAATCCGATCTGTTGCACCCTCTAAAGATGCAGCATTTTCTGCTTCTTCCAGGTTTGATAGTCTGGCCCTTGCTCGGATTTTTTGCTGCAATAATCGCAATATTTCTGATGCCCGTCCTCAGGACTATCGAATGGGTGTTGATTGACAAGAGGGTCCTGGCCCTTATCGCCAAGTTGATTCAAGGTATCACAAGGTGGGAGATCATAGGCATCCCCCGACTGGATGACGGCGCTAAGGAACTGGATCGAATACTGGCTTCGGTACACAGGCTGCCAATCACAGTTTTTCTAGGGTTGTTCGCATACCTGGTGGTACTCTATCTGCCTCTTGATGCAAGAGGGGTACTCATGCTCAGTGGAGCGGTTTACATCGCGTTGGTATCTTTCATTTCTGTAATTCGCGCAGCAACTTCCAATGCTTTGGTTTTCGCAGACCCCACTAAGAGGAGATTGACTCCTATGGACACGTTCGTCGAAGATGCCCTAGGCCCATTGGTCGGCGTCGGACTGATATTCTTGCTGACTAGACAGTTACTGTATGAGAGCCAACTGCGCACGAATGACTTGTTTGCTGATCCGGTGATATTCTCTCTCAGCGTGCTTCTCGTACTCTATACAGCCACCATCATTGGCGTCACAGTAGAATTGGGTTTCTTTCGCTCTCGCGCAACATCTGTTCGCAGGGCATTCCAGAAACAGATGGTCGAGGATTATGACCCAACGTTGTACCTGTTCACAAGAAATCTCGGTTCGCTGCGAATCTCTCCCTTAATGCCCCTTTCTGAGTGGTTGGAAAGGGGAGAGGTATTCGAGTTCGACAGTGACGATTTTTCAGATTAGTTCCACTTTCGCCGTGGAACCGTCGTCGAAGACTAATTCATTCAATCCTTTGGCGTCATTCGGAATGATAGCAAGGGCAACCCCCCCTTCTCCATACTCCGCATTTGACGTCACTACGATCCTGCCAATTCCCGGGAGGGTGTGCTTACCAACCGCCGGAGGGGTTTTGCAGACTAGCCGGACCAGCGTCCTCGCGAGCCTACCTCTACTGTCCATCCTAGCATGGATTTCCTGACCGGGATAGCACCCCTTGTCTAGTTTGACCAGTTCATGCAGACCGAGTTCGAATGGCAGGTTGGATGGATTCATCTCATTGCTATCGAGAATACCCAATCTGATGCGGAGCTCGCACCATCTCTCCGAATCAATCCGTTCTGCTCCGTTACTGATTAGAATGTTTACTAAATTATCAATCTCTTCTGTGGGAACCAGTATTTCCGTGACAAATGAATTCCCGGCTTTCGATCTTGATATCAGAGAGCTGCCGAATTCCGTCCATGATTGCAAATCGACATCCGATGGGTCGAAACCCAGCCCCACCAGACAACGGTCTACTGCTCTGCCTACGAGTTTGAGGTGCCCGATTGCAGCATCTCCATCCAATATGGCTACATCTTGATCCCAAGGAACACCTTGGAGCAATTGCTGACGGGTATCCTCCCCGGTGCCGTGATTCCCTACTAGAATCACATGTTCTTCGAGGTTGCAGAGGGTCAAACGATCCAGAATTCTACCGTTAGCATTGCACAAGAGAGCATCCTGCTTGCCGTGGAGCCCTATTTGCGTTGTATCTGTAGTCAGAGATCGGTTCAGGTGCTCAAGAGCATCCCTGCCCTTGATAACACTGATGCTCGAGGGTAGGATGAACACCTCTGCTAAGGGGTGAAGGAAACTCTCACTGGACATGAGGCATCAACCGAAGGACTGCCCACATCCACAGGATCTGTCTGCATTGGGGTTGTCGATTTGGAACCCCCCTCCCATTAGCGTATCCTTGAAATCGACGCGAATACCGTCCAAGAGTGGACTGTCCTTGTTGTGCACTAGGACGGTAATCCCATTCGCATCTAAGCGCTGGAAATTGGAATCGTTGGGATCCTCTGCAATCTTCATGTCATACAGATATCCAGAGCAACCCCCGGATTGAGCGCTGATAATCAGTACGTGGGAACTTTCGTCACCACCCATGTTCTCTTTCATTGCAGACTTGGCCGAATCAGTGAATTCGATATGGACATCTACCACTTCGACGGGTGTGACGACGGGAAGGGTAAACCCATCCCCACCAAGTATACCCATATTGAGCCCTTCATGCAGTGGTATTTGAACGGTTGCAGATTCACTGGTCGATTAGCCATAACCCAATACGCCGAATGTATTACGTGGGGTATGGACGGTATTGAGCAGAGACCGGTTTCCAGGATCGTGGATGGCAAATCCACGCGTGAACCCGACTCAGTTTCCGTTGAGGCCGCATTATCAATATCGATACTATCTTCCGATTCAGAGTCCCATTCTCTAGGAATCACAATGCGGACACCCGGGCACGACGTGAATCTGGCACTCGGTTTGCTATTATCCGAAGGTATCATCGACAAGGCGTCCGATGTCGAAGGGGTCGTTGTCTTGTCTGATTCAATTGAGATACAACTCTCCAAAGACGTACCATTCAATTTTTCTGAGCACGTTCGGAGGACAACTACCACTTCATCCTGCGGGGTTTGCGGGAGGGAATCCATATCCAACCTACTGCATATGCACGGACCTCCTCTCAGCGACAAAATCGAAGTAGGCCAGGCTGAGGTAGCACTTGCACTCTCCGGACTAAGGACCAATCAGAGGATTTTCGAGCTAACTGGAGGCACCCATGCCTGTGCCAGAGTGGGTCCTTCGGGAGAGGTCATCGACGTCGCCGAGGACATCGGACGACACAATGCGATGGACAAACTCGTCGGTGCTGCAATGGGAGGCGAAATATTTCCCATCGGTGATGAGATGGTTGTAGTCTCAGGAAGAGCATCATTTGAGTTGGTCCAAAAGGCCCTGAGGGCCGGTTTCCCAATTTTCATCTCCGTAGGGGCACCCAGCACTCTGGCCGTGGATCTGGCTAATGAGCATGGTATGACATTGATAGGATTCGCCAGAGATGACAGGATGACGATCTTCAGCGGCAATCGGAGGTTGGTCAACGGGCACTCCTGACGTTCGTCTTGCGTGACGCTGATGTATCATCACTATCCTTGGCGATTCATGGGGAGGGATGTAGCAGCCACCACGCCTTCTGAATCGTCCCCCCCGAGGCTTTCCAAACCAAAGGACGTAGCAGCCGGCATTCCCGCAGTCATTTCCTCGCTGTCTCACGGTATTACTAGGATGGGCACATTAGCGTCCCTCAGGAACCTCACCAGTGTAAATCGATTCGATGGCTTTGACTGCCCTGGTTGCGCGTGGCCAGATCCCGATGGACATAGAACCATAGCTGAGTTCTGTGAGAACGGAGCTAAGGCTGTCGCAGACGAGGGAACCAGAAAGAGAGCTGGGCCGGAATTCTGGTCCCAGTGGTCGGTTGGGGAACTCTCCCGTAAATCTGACCGATGGCTGAATTCGCAAGGAAGGTTGACCCACCCGATGATACTCAGACCCGGGGCTGATTACTACTCTGAATTGTCGTGGGATGAGGCTTTCGATATCATCGCGGACGAGTTGGCCGGCCTTGATAATCCCGACCAAGCGGTATTCTATACCTCGGGAAGGACGAGTAACGAGGCAGCTTTTCTTTGGCAACTGTTGGCTCGAAGACTCGGAACCAACAACCTGCCCGATTGCTCGAACATGTGCCATGAGTCATCCGGGGTCGCTTTGACCGACTCCATCGGTATCGGTAAGGGTACAGTTACCCTAGATGACTTCACCAAGGCCGACCTGATTATCGTAGTCGGTCAGAACCCCGGAACCAACCACCCTAGGATGCTGACAGCACTGAGGGACGCTAAGCGCGCCGGTGCTTCGATCGTCAGTATCAACCCTCTGTTGGAAACCGGCATGAAGCGCTTCAAGCATCCTCAAGCACCCCTAGAACTCCTAGGCAGTGGCACTTCGATCTCCGACGAGCATGTCCCCGTCAGAGTAAATGGAGACTTGGCCTTGTTCAGAGGGTTTGCTAAAGTCGTGATACAGAAAGAAGCACTCGACAGGGAGTTCATCGATGCCCACACACTTGGGTTTGCTGATTACAGGAGGGCGGTGGAGTCCACTTCGTGGGACTCGATAGTCTCAGGTTCCGGAGTCGAACAGGAGGTCATATCAAATCTCGGTGCTACAATCTCTAAGTCCAAGTCCACCATCGTCTGCTGGGCAATGGGCCTTACCCAGCATCGCAATTCGGTTGCGATAATTCAGGAGATAGCCAATCTGCTGTTGCTAGGGGGTCACATCGGTAGGCCCGGAGCGGGAGTCTGTCCGGTTCGTGGGCATTCTAACGTTCAAGGGGATCGTACCGTTGGTATCAATCACAATCCATCAGCCCAGTTCCTCTCGGATTTGCACGACTCAACCGGAATCGCAATCCCCACGAAGCCGGGTGTCGACTCGGTTCGCGCTGTGAAGTCGATGCGAGGGGGTACCGCCAAAGTATTCCTTTCCATGGGCGGCAATTTTGTCTCGGCCATGTCGGACACAAAAGCCACTGCCTCTGCCCTGAGCAATTGCTCTATTACTGCTCAGGTCTCTACCAAGCCGAATCGCTCTCATTTGGTCACAGGCCGCACCGCATTGATTCTGCCTTGTCTGGGTCGTTCTGAGAAGGACCATACCAGTGTTGGCGAGCAGTTTGTGTCTGTTGAAAACTCCATGGGCATTGTCCATTCATCAAGGGGTTCTTCCAAGCCAGCATCTAGGTTGCTGAGATCTGAGCCATCAATTGTCTCTGGCATCGCAGGCGCTTTGGATACCAGAATCGGAAGAAGTGGAATCGCGTGGCAAGACCTCGCGGAGGACTATGACAAGGTCAGGGATATGATCGAAGCCAGCGTTCCTGGATTCGAGGGTTACAACGAGAAGGTCAGGTTGGATGGTGGCTTCTACCTGCCTAACCCCCCTAGGGATAGCAGGACATTCCCCACTGAGTCGGGATGCGCTAACTTCCGTGTCCACGGCCTGTCGGGTGCCTCTGCCGGGCCCGGCCGATTTCTTATGATGACCATCCGTTCCCACGACCAGTACAATACGACGGTATATGGATTGGATGATAGGTACAGAGGAATCAACAAAGGACGCAGGGTCGTCCTGATGAATCAATCTGATATGGATGACAATGACTGGTCGGAAGGCGACCTGGTCGACTTGACCTCTCACTTCGAGGGAACCGAATTGCATGCACGGGAATGGTACATCGTTCCATATGACATCCCGAAGGGGAACATCGCGACGTACTTCCCAGAGGCGAATGTTCTTGTCCCATTGGATAGCGTGGCCGAAGGCAGTAACACACCTACGAGCAAATCGGTTGTGGTGACGATTAGAGCCAACGACTAGGCTGTGGCTTTGCGACGCTTCTCTTGTTCCTTGTGCAACAACTTGCATCGATTGATCTGAGTTTTGCAGATGTTCACATCGTCCTTGTCCAACCCACGGTCCAATGCCTGCTCGAAACACTTGATGGCATCTGAGTACAACTCTACCGCAGCGTAAGACGAGCCCATATTGTAGAGGGCCCTTCCAGTGACTCCAGCTGGATCCATTGTTATCGCCGCATGATATGCCTGAATGCTTTCTGGGTACCTACCCAGTTGGTACAGTGCATGCCCCCTTCCGTTTTGTGCCCGTACTCGTAATCCCTGTTCTTCCCTAGGCGCTCCACCAATGGCCTTCTCGAAGCAGTTCAAAGCCTCAATACTGTTATCCTCAGCAAGTAGGTTGAGGCCTTTGTTGTACCATTCAATTGACACGTTGACACTTTCCTGTTCACTGGGGGGCAGATGCTCGGTCTTTTCTGCGACCTGTGTGGCGGCCTCAATGAGGTCGGCTTCTACTACGGCATCCTTCTCCTCATCTTCGATTCGAATTCCCTCTTCGATCGCATTAGCCCGCTGTCTGCACTGGTGTGCCCGTTCGATGTGTCCTGCCACAGACAGTGCATCGGCTAGACCATGCCAGATCTCTGCAGATTGACCATCTCCCTGGAGCAGCTCCTTCCACGCATTTACTGCGGCTACATGGTCTCCGCTATCGGTCAGTTCGTGAGCTTTCGAGATCTTGTACGACTTGGATTCTACGAAGGATGGCTCTACCTGCTCAACCTCTTCGACCCCATCCTCTTCGAACTCCTCTTCCGAATTCAGCCCTCCGAGCGATTTGGAGGATCCCTCCTCCTCTAATTCTAGCAATCGAATATTTATTGGATTTTCAGGATCCATCGTAACAACTCGACGCCAGTTCTGGGCCGCCAACTCATCATCCCCCCTATCCCGGAAGATCTCACCCCTTGCAACCAAGCTGTTGATGTGCGACGGGTCGCATAACAGTGCGTTTGCGAGAGATTGCATAGCATCATCTTCTCGATTGCTCTTTCTCAGTAACTGAGCTAGATTGAAGTGGACCTTTGCCGAATCTTCGCCGATGGAAATTGCATATTCGATAGCCTGAATCGCGTCATCTACATGTTCCAGCTGTGATAGGCAAACTCCACACATGGCCCACAGATGAGCATTGTCAGAGGCGTCTCCCTCTAGCCTTGGTTGGATGAGATTCAGCGCCTCTTGGAACTCCCCTTTCAGCACCATATCAGATGCTATTTCAGCGACATCGGTAATTTCCATTAATACTGGGTTCGCCTCTAGCATGGGGGGTTCTTCACTGACCGCCTTCGATTCTAGGAGAGGTGGCTCGGCTTCCTCTTCTTCCATCACAATTCTCGCTGATAGTATGGGGGGTTCGTCGGTAGGATGCTTGTCGGCAATTCTGGTCAGTTCTTCCACATCGGAGAGAGTCTCCAGTGCTTGCTTAGCAAGTGCTGAGGCTCGGACCGAGTCACTAACTTCCAGAAGAACGGCTAGGTTAGCAACCGTGGGAGCGTGGTCCGGATTCAGGACGTGTGCCTGTTCGAACGCAGATACTGCGTCAGCTGTATTGCCCCGTTTGGCCTGCATCACAGCCAACCCATACCAGGCAGAAGCACTGGAACCATCTAATTCGGTGGCCTTTCGGTATGATTCGACTGCGCCGAGGATGTCTCCTGTCCGGGCCTTGGAAGAGGCTTCATCGAGCATCTCTAGTATAGTTGGCTCGACCATGCCTTCGCCTTGGTGCATGTAAGTTAAGCATTCTCTGAACCTGACTGTTTCCCTACCCCTGTATTGAAGGCGAACCACGCTTTCGTCCAAGCATGGCGGAGCCGGTACGGGTGATGGGGATATGCGGAACCTATTCCCCAGATTCTGCAAACGGCCAAATGCTGAAAATCGCATTGGCGTACTGTGAGGAGCTGGGCGCTGAAACCGTGATTTGGGACAATTCCGTGAACTCTCTCCCATTCGTAGGCGAGGACGGCTGTTGGTCTCATCCCTCTGTCGAGGAGTACAAGGAACTGGCTAATTCATCAGACGCCTTCCTGCTATCTAGTCCGGAGTATCACGGCACTATGAGCGGGGTGATGAAAAACCACTTGGATTTTCTTTCCTTTGATCAGACATCGGGCAAGGCCTTCGGTCTGATGAGCACCTTAGGCGGGCAGTCGAACTCAAACACCCTCAATCACATGCGAATCTCCGTTAGATGGATCCATGGCTGGGTCGTTCCGGAACAGGTGGCAATAGGGAACGTTAGGAGGGCATTCGACGATGGCGGCAATCTGATTGACGAGAAGCTGGATCAGAGAGTGCGAGACCTCGCTGCATCGCTGGTGAAGACCGCTGAGTATCTTCGAGGCATTCGTTGAGGGATTCTGTTGGAGTCATTGCCAGCAGGCAGTGAGATGCTGTTTTTGCTCTGTGCAATAGCAGGTATATCCACTTGGTACCTTGGAAATTTCACTGACAGGGTCGAACTGACCAAGCTGACTGCGTTCATCGGCATCTGCTCCATGGTGGCGTTGACTATCTGGGTGATATTTTGATGCAATTCTCCGACGATGCATTTCCGACACGAGCCCCGGTGTGGTGGGGTCGCCGTGGGGCGGCGGGGGCGCATCCCGAAGTGAATGGAGTCACTGGTAAGGAGATTGTAATCAGGCACCCCAAGAATCTCGGAAAACTTGAATCCCTGTTGGCTAGGATTTTCAGGGCCCCGAAAGAACTCGTCAGACCACTGGATGACATGAACTCAGTGCTGTGGGAACTGATGGACGGGAGAAACGACTTCCGAACCATCTGCTCTATGATGAACTCGACATTCCACGAGAGGATAGCACCCGTCGAAGAGAGAGTACGCGCTTCCATAGTCCAATACTGCACTCTCGGACTGGCTATCGTTCGACAGTCTGCGCTTTCAGGCGAGTGGGATGTCTCTGCAGGATTCGATCCAACGGGGCTTCTGGAGCCGCCAGGTGAGAAACTCGACTTGGATCAGGAAGAACAGTCGGAGGAGTAATCAACTTTCTGCTTCGGGCGTCTCCATCCTTACTTGCTCATCTCTCTTAGCTTTGTACACAGCTGAGAAGTACGCCATTAATGGGAGGATTAGAAGCAGAGAGAAACATCCTACCAATGTGGCGAAACTGTATACCGATTCCTGTAAGGGATCAAGTTTGAACTCCTGGACAGATACCAATTCGTGCGTTACCACACTGACGCTCAACTCGATCCCTTCTGATGCGACGGTCTCTCCGTCCTCGAGAACCTCTACTCTCCATGTGATGGTCCCCGTGTTACTATCTATCAACTCCAGTGCCTGTTCCTCTGCCGAATCGGGATTGTCGCTATGCAGATATCCAAGACCATCTATTGGCAGGTCCATATTTACGATTCCGAACATCCTGTCCTCCCCACCATCTGAGATCTGTTCATGAATCCGTCCTAGTTCGCATGTCTCCGATATATCCACATCTCCCTCGGATGACGACTCCCTACAGTTGAAGTTCTCGGCATCAGGGGAGCCTAACAGAGGTGAATAGTACCACTCTGACCCTGTAGCCTCTACTTGGATAGACGCGCCTTCGGAAGCCCCGGATACTGTGACATTGATCCATGTGATAGCCACTCTTGTGGTGGAGTACCATGATGCACTCCCTTCCTCGATCTCCTGCATGTCTAGTCCGACTTCATCGTTGGTTGTCGTGTAACCGTAGTATTCGGAGTCCAGAGTGTTGGAGTATACAGCGTATGAAAGCACCAGTATCAGCACAAGCCCTATGCCTATCATGGTCCTCATCATGTTGGGATTGCGAGACAAGGACTTTCTCATATCCACTCCAGCCTAGGCAGTGTTTTCAATTCTTGTAGTGACTACCTAATGCTCATTCCTGCCACGAAGTGGCAATTCCACAGTCATCACGGTTAAATATACTCTCTAGGACGACCGGTCCGCACTGGTGATGAGATGACT
>Ga0315318_10001578_pt1 | contig 10055 bp, 9 predicted proteins | sample M1200m3416metaG_FD_203703 | JGI IMG/M metagenome (GOLD analysis project Ga0315318, IMG submission 203703) | Ammonia-oxidizing marine archaeal communities from Monterey Bay, California, United States - M1 200m 3416 | ecosystem: Environmental > Aquatic > Marine > Coastal | place: USA: California... | reverse complement strand
CATGCTGACCAGGTGTCAAAATTACCAAAAAATTTTAAAGTAATTGCTTCTAGTAAGAATTCAAAATTTGCAATTGTTGAAAATAAATCCAAAAAATTTTATGGAGTTCAGTTTCATCCAGAAGTTACCCATACAGAGAATGGAAAAAAACTTATTAGTAATTTTATTTTTTTAATATGTGGAATTAAAAAGAATTGGTCCTTAAAAGATCAAAAGATGAAATTAATTAAAGATGTTAGAGATCAGGTAGGAGAAAACAAAGTCATTTGTGCTCTTTCAGGTGGAGTTGATAGCAGTGTAGTTGCTCAATTATTAAATAAAGCTATTGGTAAAAAGTTATACTGTATTTTTGTAAATACAGGTCTTCTTAGAAAAAATGAGGAAAAGCAAGTTGTAGAAACATTTAAAAAAAGATTAAAGATTAATTTAATCTACGTTAATGCAGAAAAAGAGTTTATTAAAAAATTAACCAATGTTTCTGATCCAGAAAAAAAGAGAAAGATTATAGGAAATTTATTTATTAAAATTTTTGAAATATATGCAAAAAAAATTAAAAATGTTAAATTTTTAGCTCAAGGCACTCTTTATCCTGATTTAATTGAAAGCAAATCGGTAACAGGTAGTCAAACATCTAAGATTAAATCACACCATAATGTTGGTGGTTTACCTAAAAAGATGAAACTTAAATTACTAGAGCCACTTAAGTTTTTATTTAAAGATGAAGTTAGAAAATTAGGGCTAGAACTAAATTTAAGTAAAGAAATTATTTCACGACATCCTTTTCCAGGTCCAGGATTAGCAATTAGAATGCCTGGAATTATTACAAAAGAAAAGATTAGTATTTTAAAGGAAGCAGATCATTATTTTATTCAATCATTAAAAGAACATGGTCTTTACAATAAAATTTGGCAAGCCTATGCAGCTTTACTTCCAGTAAAAACTGTAGGAGTCATGGGTGATAATCGAACTTATGAATATTTGTGTTTGTTAAGAGCAATAACTTCTAAGGATGGAATGACTGCAGATTTTTATGAATTTAAAAAATCATTTATTCAAATCATTTCAAATAAAATTGTAAATAGTATTAGAGGAATAAATAGGGTAGTTTATGACATAACATCAAAACCACCTAGCACTATAGAGTTAGAGTAATTAGATTAGATGAATAACAAAATTAAAAAAATTCTTAATAAAAAAAATAAATCTAAAATTATTTGTCTCACTGCTTATTCAAAAAATATTGCTGAAGAAATTGATAAGTGTGCAGATATAATTTTGGTAGGAGATTCTCTTGGATCTGTTTTATATAATTATAAAACAACAAGAAAAGTAACTCTAACTAACATGATTGATCATTCAAAGAGTGTAAGACTTGGTGTAAAAAAAAACTTAATTGTAGTGGACATGCCTTACAATACCTATAATTCAAATAGTTCAACTTTAAAAAATGCAAAAAAAATAATCAAAGAAACTAAGTGTGATGCTGTCAAATTAGAAGGTGGAAAAAATATTATTAGTCAAATTAAAATTTTAATTAAAAATAAAATTCCAGTAATGGGTCATTTAGGTCTTCTTCCTCAAAGTGCTAAAGGTAAGTTCAAATCCAAAGGAAAAACTACTAAAGAAAAAAAACAATTAATAAATGATGCACTGCTACTTCAAAACAGTGGAGTATTTGCAATTGTTTTAGAATGTGTAAAAACATCTATAGCAAAACAAATTACTCAAACATTAAAAATACCAACCATTGGAATAGGATCGTCAGCATATTGTGATGGTCAAGTTCTAGTAACTGATGATTTAATAGGTTTAAATAATACTAATATAAAATTTGTTAAAAAATTTGTTAATATTAAAAAATATATTAATTTAGGATTAAAAAAATTTACCACAGAAGTAAAGTCTAAGAAATATCCTTCTAAAAAACATTCTTATTAAAAGTATTTTTTGAACTCTTCATTAATAGATAATATTTCTAAATCAACCAACCCACCAATTATAAGTTGAATTGCTACAAGCAAAATAAAGCCTAACCCAATATAGGCTATCCATAAATTTTTTTGTATATAATTTGCTAAATATGTAGCTAAGGCTCCAGTAAGAATAACTGAAAGCACAAGACCAAATATCATAAATCCAAAATTTCCTTTTGCAGCTCCAACCACACCTATAACATTATCAAAACTAATTGTGATATCTGCAAATAAAACTTTGTAGATACTTTCAATATAAGATGGTTCTTTATTTTTTTTTGATGGAGATTTTATTTTTTTGATTTCAAAAAGATCTTTTCTTAGATCATTTACTATCCAAATTAAAAGTAATCCGCCTAAAATTTTTATAAAATAAAATTTAAATAAGTGTGTTGCAAATAAAGCAAAAATTATTTTAAATATTAAAGCACCTAGCACACCCCATAAAATTATTTGCCTTCTATTTTTTGGAACAAAATTTGCAGCAATTAAACCTATAATGATTGCATTATCTGCAGCTAAGATAATATCTATAAAAATAATTTGTAGTAGTATGAGTGTTTCTTCTAACAATATAAGACTATATTATTTTAAATTTGAAAAAATTCAATCAAAAGTAGTATTATTTTTTTATTGATTAATATTTTAATACATAATGAAATGCTTATTAAAAAAAGGAGATTAAATGAAACTAATGAAATATTTTTTAAGTGTTTTAATTTCGTTAATTTTTTCAATAAATGTTGCAATAGCAGAAAAATGGGACATGGCTTTAGCGTATGGAGCTGGGAACTTTCACTCTGCAAATGCTACTGAGTTTGCAAAAAATGTAACAGAAAAAAGTGGTGGTAAACTAACAATTGTAACCCACCCAGGTGGTTCTTTGTTTAAAGGTGGGGAAATTTTTAGAGCTGTAAGAACTGGTCAAGCACAAATTGGTGAAAGATTTATGTCAGCTCTAGGAAAAGAAGATCCTTTATTAGAGATAGATTCCCAACCATTTTTAGCGACATCTTATTCAGATGCTATGAAATTATACAAAGCATCAAAAGATGAAATTGTAAAAGGTTTGGATGAAAAGGGACTTGTTTTTTTATATGCAGTTCCATGGCCAGCACAAGGTTTGTATAGTAAAAAAGAAATTAACTCTGTTGATGATCTAAAAGGTTTAAAATTTAGAGCATATAATTCAGCAACAATTAGAATAGCTGAGTTGACAGGAATGGCGCCTACAAAAATCGAAGCCGCTGAAATTAGCCAAGCATTTTCAACAGGTGCTGTTGAAAGTATGATCACATCTCCAACTACTGGAAAAAATTCTAAGATTTGGGAAAATGGTGTAAAATATTTTTATGACATCGCAGCTTGGTTTCCGAAAAATATGGTAATCGTTAACAAAGATTCTTGGAATAAACTAGATAAAGCAACTCAAGATTTAGTGATGAAACAAGCAGCCTTAGCTGAGAGAAAAGGCTGGCAATTATCAAAACAAGGAAATGTTGGAGATAAAAAAGCTTTAGCAGATGCGGGTATGGTAGTTGCAAAAGTTAATCCATCTTTACAATCTCATTTTGAAAAAGTTGGAGAGACTATGGCTAAGGAATGGTCTGAAAAAGCTGGATCAAGAGGAGCCGCTGTTTTATCAGCATATAAATAATTAAATTAAATCTATCTTAAGGCCACTTAATAATTTTAAGTGGCCTTAAATCATTATGTTAAGATCTTTAGATAAAACCTTAAATAAACTTTATAAATTTTCTGGATATGTCGCGGCAACTTTTTTAATTTTTGTAGCTGTATTTATTCTTATAGGTATTTCATCAAGAATATTTGGTTTTTATATTAGAGGTCTAGCAGAATATTCTGGTTATTGTATGGCTGCAGCATCTTTTTTTGCTTTAGCTTATACTTTTGTCGAAGGTGGCCATATTAGGATAACCCTCTTTTTAGAGAAACTTTCAGGTAATAAAAAATGGCTAATAGAAATTTGGTGTTTAAGTATAGCAAGTTTTTTTTCAGGATACTTAGCATTTTATTTTATCAAAATGTTAATTATATCATATAAATTTCAAGAACGAAGTGAAGGTGCAGATGAAATTTTAATTTGGATTCCTCAAACTAGTGTAGCAATAGGATCTACAATATTTTTTATAAGTGTTTTTCATCAATTTATTTTAACAATTAAAAAAAGTTAAATGACTGAAATATTTTTAACAATTTTTTTTATTAGTGTTCTATTATTTTTTTTAGGTTCTGGTATTTGGGTTGCATTGAGTATGATTGGAGTTTCAGCAATTGGTATGATGTTATTTACTTCTAGACCAGTTGGTGATGCAATGGCAACAACAATATGGGGAACATCTTCATCATGGACCTTAACTGCTTTACCTTTATTTGTATGGATGGGAGAAATTTTATTTAGGACTAAACTTTCTGAAAATTTATTTAGAGGTTTATCTCCTTGGATGCAAAAACTACCAGGGGGTTTAATTCATGTTAATGTTGTTGGGTGTGCTTTATTTGCAGCAATATCAGGTTCATCAGCTGCAACAGTAGCAACAGTAGGAAAGATGTCTATACCTGAATTAAGAAAAAGAAATTATCCAGAAAAAATTTTATTGGGTAGTTTGGCTGGTTCAGGAACTCTAGGGCTGTTAATACCCCCATCAATTATTCTAATTATTTATGGTGTAGCAGTTCAAGAGTCTATTGCAAAATTATTTGTTGCAGGAATTATCCCAGGAATAATGATTGCATTAATTTTTATGTCATATGTAATTATTTGGTCTTTAATCAATAAAAAAGAAATGCCAATAATAATTGAAGAATATTCATTTTTAGAAAAGATAAAAAGATCAAAACAACTTTTACCAGTAATATTGTTAATTTCAGCTGTTATTGGATCAATATATACTGGAATAGCAACAGCTACTGAAGCAGCTTCGCTGGGAGTTGTTGGAGCTTTAATTTTATCTTATTTTCAAAAAAGTTTAAATTTAGAAACATTTAAATCTTCATTGTTAGGTGCAACCAAAACTTCTTGTATGATTGCATTTATATTAGCAGGTTCAACATTTTTATCTTTAGCTATGGGATTTACCGGATTGCCTAGAAATTTAGCATTATGGATTCAAAATATGGATTTATCTCCTTATGTACTAATTTTTGTTTTAATGATTTTTTATATTATTTTAGGAATGTTCCTCGACGGAATATCTGCTGTAGTACTAACAATGGCAATAATAGAGCCAATGATAAGACAAGCAGGTTTTGACATGATTTGGTTTGGTATTTTTTTAGTAATTGTTGTTGAGATGGCACAAATTACACCTCCCGTAGGTTTCAATTTATTTGTTCTTCAAGGCATGGCGAATAAAGATATGGGGTATATTGCAAAAAGTGCTTTTCCTTTATTTTTACTTATGGTTTTAGCAGTTATATTAGTGGTAATTTTTCCAGAGATTGCACTGTGGATGCCTGAACAAATGGTTAAAAATTTAAATTAGAACTTTAACAAAAATCTTTTTTATTATTTGTTAAACTTTCCCATATTATTTAAAGGTTTTAATTTAAATTGATTATCTAGTAAATTATTTCTTATAGATTTTGCTGTTGCTAACGAACTTTCGTTATCTCCATGTATGCACACTGAGTCTATTTTACAAGGTATTTGTTTTCCACTATGACAATTAAGAGCCTGATTTTTAACCATACTTAATACGTGTTTTTTAGCTTCTTCTGGATTAGTAATTAGCGCATTTGGTTTTTTTCTTGAGACTAAATTTCCATCGTCTTCATAATTCCTGTCTGCAAAAATTTCACATGCTATTTTCATACTTAATTTTTTCGCTGCCTCCTCCATTTTTGATCCAGTTGGAACCAAATAGATTAAATCTTTATTAATTTCATTGATAGTTTTTGCAAGAATTGTTGCAAGCTCAATATCTTCACAAGCCATGTTATTTAAAGCGCCATGAGGTTTGATATGGCTCACTTTTTCATTATATTTAACAGCGATATTTTGTAAAATTTCATATTGATCAATTATTAATTTTTTTATTTCTGATGAAGATAAATTAATTCTTTTTCTACCAAAATTTTCTGGATCATTGAATGATGGATGTGCACCTATACTTACGTTATTTTCTTTAGATATTTTAATTACTTGATTCATTGTTTCCTCATCACCCGCATGATAACCACAAGCAACATTAGCAGAATTAACAATTTTTAATAAATCAGGATCGTGTTTATTGGAATGGTGTTTAGATTTTTCACCTAAATCACAATTTATATTAATTTCCATAGTCATAATTTAAAAGTATAACATGTCATGATAAAAAATATATTAAATCTTGGTGATGCAGCTTTATATTGTGATTTTGGGAGAGATGTTAATAAAGAAATTAATTCCTTGGTTATTAAGTATTTTCAAACCATAAAAGATAAAAAAATTGATGGAATTAATAATTTAACTCCATCTTACAACAAGCTGATTGTTTCATATGATTTAAAAAAAACTAATTTTAAGAATATTAAAAACGTTATTGAAAATATTACATTTAATCAAAAAGAAAATTTATCATCCAAAAAAATTGAGATTCCAGTTTGCTGTGATAATTCTTTCTCTTTAGATATAGAAAGATTAGAAAAAAAATTAAATTTAAATAGGGAAAAAATTTTTGATAATTTTTTTGCTAAAGAATATTTTTGTTATATGACGGGATTTATTGCAGGAATGCCTTTTCTTGGTGATCTTGATGATAAAATGAGAGCAAAAAGATTAGAAACTCCAAGAGTAAAAGTTCCAAAAGGATCAGTTGGATTAACAGAACAATTTGCCAATATTTATACTTTTGAAAGCCCAGGTGGTTGGAATATTATAGGCAACTCACCTCTTGAAGTTTTTGATAGTACTAAAGATGAAGAACCTAATTTAATTAATCCAGGAGACACAGTTGTTTTTAAAAAAATAAATATGGATCAATATAAAAATTATAATGACTAAAAATTATTTTAAGGTAATTAGGGCTGGTATAAATACAACATTCCAAGATTTAGGAAGAAGTAATTTGTATCATATTGGAATTCCTTTCAGCGGCACCATGGATAATAGAAATTATTTGATATCAAATAAGTTGGTTAGTAATAGTTTAAATTTACCGGTTATAGAATTTGCTTATCAAGGTCCTTTATTAAAATATTATGGGGATAAGATAAACATTGCAGTTACAGGAGATGTAAATTTTAAAATAAAAAAAGGTACAAACATATTTGAGGGAAATTGTTATGAGAGTTACTTAGTTGAAAATGGTGATGAAATTAATATTTTATCTACTAATAAATCTGTTTATGGTTATTTGTCAGTTGGAGCAGAATTTAAATTAAAGTTTCAGTGGGGAAGTTGTTCTATAAATACAAAAGCAAATATTGGTTCCAATAACGGAAAAAAATTAAGCAATGATCAAGAAATTGAAATTATAAAAATTAATAATAATTATTCAAAAAAAAAATTAAATTATATTAATTCAAAAATAGAAAAAATTAGAGTTATTAAAGGAACCAACTTTAATTATTTTTCTGAAAGAGGAAAAAAAATATTCTTTGAAAAAGAATTTAGAGTCTCAAAATTGTCTGATAGAATGGGAATGAGATTAGAAGGTCCAAAGATTGAAAATATCGTTGATACAAACATTAAATCTGAAGGATTATTAAAAGGTGTAATACAAATACCTGCTGATGGGAATCCTATAATCATGCTTTCAGATCATGGGACAATAGGCGGTTATCCAAAGATAGGCGTTGTAATCAGTGCAGACTATGACAAATTAGTTCAATTATCCTCAGGTTCAAAAATAAAGTTTCAAGAAATTGAATTATCTGATGCAGAAAATTTATTTAAGTTATATGAAATGGAAACACAAAATTTAATTTCTCAATTAAAATGAATTTTATAAGAAATTTACCAGGACCTCTTTTAATTTTTTTAGGTGCCTTAAGTTTAAGTTTTGGAGGATTAATCGTAAAATCTTTTGAAGGAGCTACATTATGGCAAATTTTATTTTGGCGATCAGTCTTTTTTTCTCTGACTGTTTTAACTTTTTTAATAATTACTTATAAAAAAAAATTATTTAATTCATTTTATTTATCTGGTTTACCGGGATTTATTGGAGGTGTAATACTCTCAATTGGATTTTGTGGTTATGTGTTTGCAATGTATAATACTACAGTTGCAAATACTAACTTTATTATTTCTTTACAGGTTTTATTTTTAGCAATTTTTGGATATTTTTTTTTAAAAGAAAAAATTTCTTCAATAACTTTATTTTCAATAATCTTAGCAGTTGTAGGTGTATCGATTATGGTAGGAAATTCTTTAACATCAGGAGAACTTTCTGGAAATTTGACAGCTTTTTTAATGCCCATAACATTTGCAGTATTAATTATTATTGTAAGAAAATTTCCGGCCGTTGACATGGTTCCAGCACAATTTGTTGCAGGTATTTGTTGTTGTTTAATTGGCTATATGCTTTCAAATAAAATTATGATTTCGTATCATGATATTTTTTTAGGTTTTTTAGCTGGTTTTTTTCAAATAGGTTTTGGGTTTATATTCATTACTATTGGTGCAAGAACAACACCATCAGCAATGGTTGGAATAATTATGTTATCTGAATCTGTTTTAGGTCCTTTGTGGGCTTTTCTATTTGTAAGTGAAAGACCTTCAATGTTTAGTTTAATTGGAGGTGCAATTATTATTTTTGCAGTTTTAATACAGTTTTATATGCTCTTAAATAAGAGTAAAAAAACTATTTCTCATTGACATCGTTAAATAGTTGTTAGATGATGCAGGCACGGGAGAGACTACAGTAGATAGTAGCGCCGAAGGAGCAACCACCCAGGAATCTCTCAGGCAATAAGGACCGTAAGATATTAACTCTGGAAAGAGATTAAGTTCTCGCCGAAGGAGCAAAACTCTCAGGTAAATATACAGATGGGTAGAAAGAGTTAATGTGGAAATAAAAAAAACATCATTAAATAAATTACACCAAGTATATAAAGCTAAGTTTGTAGAATTTGCGGGCTATCAAATGCCTATTCAATATAAAGAAGGTATTATTGAAGAGCATAAGTTTACAAGAAACCAATCTGGAATTTTTGATGTGTCTCATATGGGTCAACTGTTTATTTATGGAAAAGGAGATTTAATACGAGATCTTGAAAAAATTTTTCCTTTAGATTTAAAAAATTTAAAACTAAATCATTCAAAATATAGTTTTTTAATGAATGACGATGCAGGAATTCATGATGATTTAATAATTACAAAAATAGAGGACGGTTTTTTAATAATTTTAAATGCTGCTTGTAAGGAAAATGATTTTAAAATTTTAAATCGATTGCTAAATAAAAAATATAAAATGTTTTTAGATGAAAAACGGTCATTAATTGCTATTCAAGGACCTAAATCTGCTGAAATTTTAAACCAAATTATTAATGACACTATTAACTTAAACTTTATGACCGGTGGTTGGTTTAAATATGAAAATCAAAAAACATTCGTAACAAGATCAGGTTATACTGGCGAAGATGGTTTTGAAATATCGGTAAGCAATGATTTAGCAGAGCAATTTACAAAAGAATTAATAAACAAAGGTGCAAAATTAATAGGTCTTGGTGCAAGAGATACTTTAAGATTGGAAGCAGGCTTATGTTTATATGGCCATGAACTAAATATTAAAAAAACACCTATCGAGTCAAATCTCAAGTGGGCAATATCAAGAGAGAGAATTTCAAATGGTGGTTTTATAGGATCTAAAATTATTTCAGAACAATTAACAAATGGTATTAAACAAATTAGAGTAGGGATTAAACCTGAGGGTAAAGTGATAGCTAGAGAAAAAACTAAAATATTCAACGATACTCAGTCATTAATTGGAGAAGTTACGAGCGGTACATTTGGACCAAGTGTAAATGGCCCGGTTGCTATGGGATATGTTGATAATAATTTTTCAAAAAAAGATACGAAAGTTTTTCTTGAAATAAGAGGAAAAAAATATCCAGCAAATATATGTAGACTACCAT
>Ga0315318_10001577_pt1 | contig 10062 bp, 10 predicted proteins | sample M1200m3416metaG_FD_203703 | JGI IMG/M metagenome (GOLD analysis project Ga0315318, IMG submission 203703) | Ammonia-oxidizing marine archaeal communities from Monterey Bay, California, United States - M1 200m 3416 | ecosystem: Environmental > Aquatic > Marine > Coastal | place: USA: California... | reverse complement strand
AGAGATGTCTGTTTGATTAAAAAAATACGCAGAAGATGAAAATCCAATTACTGCTACTACTATAATTGCGATTGGAAATATCTTTTTCATATAATATCTCAAAAATAACGCCTTTTATTTTTTTTTATACCGAATCATTTACATTGAAAAAGATTTTTTGCATTAAATATGGGTAAAAGAAAAAATGGAAAACATGCAAGATTTGCAGATCAAAAAGCTGCACGAAGAAAAGCTAATAAGAAATCTTAGTCAATATTAATATCTGATTTTTCTAGAATCTCGGTAAATTTATCTGGAACTTTTATGGCTGATTCCTGAAGTGTTTCATAATATTTGCCTAATTTTTTATAAATCCTTTTTGGTTCTCGTGGCTCTTCATTTGATAATGCGTAAAGTGCTAAAACTGGAAATGCAATTGTCGCATCTGTATACACTGTGATTAAATCCTCATGAGAATCTTGTACTTTTCCCCAACTTTTTCCTTCTTGTAATGTTGCTCCTGACAGTCCTCCTGTATCCGGTCTTGCATCTGTGATTTGAATGATGTAATCTTGTCCCCCATGATCCTTTCTTAAAATCTGATCTAACAATGGCCCTGTCTGCTGTGCAGTATTTTTTGGAACTCCTCCTCCTAATTCTAAAATACCTGATTTTTTTGAATTGTAAACTATGGCTGCTTGTTCAATAATCTCTCTTACAAAATCTAAATTGAATGGTTTATTTTTTAATCTGTGTACAGCTAAATTCAATGCAAGCGATGAGTCCTTGAGAGTTGATATGTATACTGGGACATCCAACTCATATGCGGTTGTAAGAAAACTTTTTTCAGGAAATTTTGATTTTTCTTTGCTGATCTTTCCTAAAATATTAGAAAATTCTGCGGTAGTGAATGGCTCTTGTGATAATTTATCTTTGAATATATTTTGAATAATATTATCTTGTAATTCTAAAGTCTCATAAAATTTTACGTAAACATCTCTGATTCTGACAATCTCTTTTTCATAAAGAATATTGTCGTCAACTTGAAAATGTCCTTGTTTCACAGGTAATCCCCATGCAAAATGGTCTTCATGATATACATTTGCACCTGTTGTAACAATCCAGTCTACAAATCCCTTCTTTAGTAGTGTTTTGATAATTCCGCCAAATCCTACAGGTGTCAGTGCTCCTGCAACAGTTAAACAAATTGTCGCATCTTCTTGAATCATTTTTTGATATAATTTTGCGGCCTCGCCTAATTGCCTTGCATTAAATCCTGAATTTGCATAAATCTCGACTAACTCCTTAACTGTTGTTTTAGAATCAAGTTTGATGTGAGGTATATCCTTTCCTTCAAAATTATGATGATTCACACAAAAATTTGTAATGTAAGTAAAATAAGCTTTTAGGATCTAATGTTTCGTGAACCGTCTTCGTTGTCAGATTTCATAACATGTTCTTTTACAACTTTTAGCACATCGTCAATTATATCACATAAGTGTACGTCAATTTCTGTACTAAACATCAACAGCCCATCTTTTCCGCATGCCATCGTTATTCTATTCACTTTTTCATATCTGGTCATGGCGTATTCAGGTTCACCAATTTCAGATGAAAACTGTTTTCTTGTTTTCCATCTCATAATTGCTTGAGTCATGGATTTTTTTGTCTGATTTTTGTCAAAATGTCGCACTGTTCCATTTTGCATATTTTCGTACACATCTCCGCTGAAGGAATTGTAGACTCCTACATAACGAATCTTTTCATTTAATTCTAGTAGTTCATTACAAAGTTTACTATAGTCCATAACAAAAGAGGTTAATCATTAATTGTGTAATAAAGTTTTCATTTCTTTTAATATAGCAATAATCTATTTTTGATTATGAAATTTGTAGACATACCTGATTCACAAAGAATTGAACGTGAACCTGACAATCGTAGTATGATCTTTGCGGATGGAAAAATCACACAAGAGGGTATAGAGATTAAAAAAATTGAATTATTACAATATAAAATTAAAACAGATGAAAACCTGGGCGAATATTCAATCATCACCGCTTTAATTGATACCGATCGAGGACAAATTGAAATTCTCTATGATGAAGGATATCGAGGAAATGATGCATTAAATGAATCTGCAAATATGTTGATACAAAATTTGGGATTAGCTGGATTGATACTTCGTAGTTTGATATCACTCAAAAACAAACTTGGAAAAATTGAAAAGTAAAAACTATCACTACAAACTGTCTGATGATGATAAGAAACCCAAATGTGCATTATGTGATGATGCCTGTTCTTATTATTGCAACATGAACGATCTATATTATTGTGAAAAACATGTTGTCGGGCATGATGAAAATGAATCTTGATTGTTTAATACTCGGTAATTTCACACATTAACATTGGATGACAATTTTAGAAATCAATGTATTGAAAAAATTGCATTGAAAATAACTGACGAAAATATTTCTACAGATGAACCATCATCTGAAACAATTGAATATCTACAAAAATTTGCAATTAGTTTGGGTGTGGATGTTTCAAATTCAGAAGAAGTGGTAAATGAAGCATTTTTGTATATTGCAATGAAGAATGCTAAAGATATTGATCCTTTAACCAAAGGTGATGAATTTGGTGCAGGATTTAGTTAACTGTTAAAATGGTATTAGACGAAGAGTATTCAGATTAAACATAACTAGTCAAATTGTTACATAAATTTTAGTTAAAGAAAGAAATCCATTTTTTTATATCCAAAACATGAGATGGTTCCTTGTTACTCTTTGTTGCATGATGGTTATTCCTGGTATAGTGTATGCACAAAGTGATATAGGAATTGTGACTATTGAACAGGAACGGTACACACTAGAAAGAACAGGAGATGTATTAGTAAGGATCTTTGGAACTGTTGAACTTGACTGGAATTCAGCAAAAATATCGTTATCTCATACAAGTCCTAATGGAGACTCCGTAATTCACAATGTCAGAACAACTGAACAAGGAGACTATGAATTTTATGCTATTCATAACTGGAATTCCGAACGAGGTAATTATGATATTGTTGTAGATATAGGTGACAAAAATATTGGCACCTTATCATACACGTTAATACAAGATCCATCATACAAAACAGAACAAAAAGTTAAAGAAGAATATTCGATTGAAGGAAATAATTCAAATATTGTTCAATCTTCGGATGACACTCCAAAAAAAATTCCGGATTGGATAAAAAATGTATTTGGTTGGTATTACATGGATCATGTCACTGAAGGAGAAGTAATCTCTGCAATTCAGTATTTAGTACGAAATGATATTATAAACTTAAATTAGTTATCATGATTGTTAATTGTTTGAATTAACATCCTGGCCCTAGGGGCTCATGATATCTAGAGATCATTCAATTTCATCAGAACACTTTAATCAAAATTAAAGGGAGATGGATTAATGAGAATCTTACAATTACACTGTGATAATATCTCATATGAGCCAATAAAAAAAGAGATAAAATCGGCTGAAGAGATTGACCCAAAACCTGTATCGATAGATGAAGTTGTTGTTTGTTTTGTTGCAGTAGAAAAGGACGATACAGAAGATGTGGCAAAAAATGGCATTTCCCAAATTAAAGAATCAATGAAAAAAATTGGCTGCTCCAAACTTTTACTTTATCCATATGCTCATTTGAGTTCAGATTTGTCTGCCCCATCCATTGCACTATCTTTACTAAAATTAATGGAAAGTGAATGTACTGAATTAGAAGTTAGCCGAGCACCTTTTGGTTGGACTAAATCGTATAACGTTAAAGTAAAGGGTCACCCATTAGCTGAAAGTTCCAAAGTAATCGCTGCTGGAGAGAAAAAAGAACAGACATCTAAAGCATTAGACTCTGAATCAAAAATCAAATCATACTGGTACATTTTATCTCCTGATGGAACGATGATTGAGTTTGATAAATTTAATTTCTCAAAACATAAAAAATTAGAAGTTCTGGCAAAGTATGAATCTGATAAAAAAAGAAATTCTGATGAACCGCCTCCACATGTAGCATTAATGAAAAAGTTGGCCATTGCTGATTATGAACCTGCATCTGATCATGGAAATATGCGTTATTTCCCAAATGGTCGTTTGATAAAGGGTCTATTGGAACAATATGTAACCAATAAAGTCAAAGATTATGGGGGATATGAGGTAGAGACTCCGATAATGTATGATTCGCACCATCCTAGCATGGAGAGTTATTTCAACCGATTTCCGGCAAGACAGTACAATATTGATGCTGATGGAAAGAAATTATTTTTAAGATTTGCCGCTTGTTTTGGACAATTTTTAATGGCCCATGACTTTCAAATGTCTTACAAGAATTTACCTTACCGTTTGTATGAATTAACTCGTTATAGCTTTAGACGTGAACAATCTGGTGAACTAGTTGGTCTTCGAAGATTACGTGCATTCACAATGCCAGATTGTCATGCATTTTGTAAAGATATTTCACAGGCAATTGATGAATTTAGAAAACGTTTTGATCTATCTCGAGATGTTTTATCAAATGTTGGAATTGACCCTGATGATTATGAAATGGCCATACGTTTCACCGAAGATTTCTACAATGAAAATAAAGAATTAATTTTAGATATGGTTAAAAAATTGGATAAACCTGTATTGGTTGAAATGTGGAAGGAACGATTCTTCTATTTTGTCTTAAAATGGGAGTTCAACTTTATAGATAATTTGGGAAAAGCATCTGCATTATCGACTGATCAAATTGATGTAGAAAATGGTGAAAGATATGGAATTGAATTTGTTGATGAGAATAACACTACGGTGAATCCAATCATTTTACATAATTCTCCTAGTGGTGCAATTGAACGTGTTATGTATGCATTACTTGAAAAATGTGCAAAAGATGCTAAAGAAGGACGAAAACCAATGTTTCCATTATGGCTTGCTCCCACTCAAGTTCGTATAATCCCCCTAAAAGATGAATTCTTGGAATTTTCTCAACAACTTTCAGATAAACTCACTGTACGAAACATACGTGTAGATATTGATGATCGAAATGAATCCATTGGAAAAAGAATACGTGAATCTGAAAAAGAATGGATTCGGTATGTACTTGTTATTGGAGAAAAAGAGGTTGGTTCTGAGAATCTTAGTGTTAGAGACAGAACTCAAAGTGATGTAAAAGACATATCATTTGATAATTTTATAGAAGAAATTACCAAACAGAATAAGGATAAACCACACTCTGCTCTAAATCTCCCACCTCTTCTCTCAAAAAGACCCATAATTCAGGTCTAATGGATGATTTATCATTTCTTCTTCGTGGTTAAATACAAATTTTACAATTCAAATTCATGCATGGAAAGTTATTGATTTGTACTGATTGTGGTGAATCCCACAAGTTATGTTTTTGTGATGATCAGCCATGTCGGCCTAATTAAATGGGCATGAGTTTATTTTAAAGTGAATTAAATTCTGTATAATGAGTTACGCAGATTTGTATTTGACCAGTTCGCCAAAAATCATCTCTCCTGTAGAAGATTCTGAACCTGTAGCAACATTATTTGGAATTCCATTTGATTCAACTCATTCATACAAACCTGGATGTCGTTTTGGCCCTGATGTAATTCGTGATGCGTTTAATAATATTGAAATTTTTATGCCTGAATTTGGGGTTGATTTAGAACAGGTTAACATTAAAGATTTAGGAAATCTCCAGCACACAGTTGTTTCTCAAAACATGGTTGACATGGTTAGAAAAACTACCACTGAATTAAAAGATACATCAAATCAATTAATAATTCTTGGAGGTGAACATTCTCTAACTTATGGCAGTTACATGAGTTATCCAAAAGATACCGGTTATGTGGTATTTGACGCACATTATGATTTAAGAGATGAATTTGCAGATACCAAATTTAGTCACGCTGCTTATTTGAGACGAATCGTTGAAGAACGTGGTCCTGAGAATATTATCCATGTTGGCGCACGTGCATTTGTAAAAGAGGAATTGGAGTTTCTTACTGAAAATAATATAAAAACCATCTCTGATTCTGACATTAGAAATGGTAATGGTCCAAAATTATTAGAACAAATGACTGATAAATTTGAGAATCTTTATGTTAGTATTGATCTTGATGTTTTAGATCCTGCTTTTGCTCCTGGTGTTGGAAATCCTGAAGCAATTGGTATCACTTCTCGTGAATTGCATGATTTGGTGGTTGCTTTAAAAAATAAAAAAATAAAGGCCGCAGATATTGTTGAATTAAACCCTATGTTTGATAACGGTTCTACAGCTTCTTTAGCTGCTAGAATGATCTCAATTATGATATCTATGAATTTAGAGTGAGGAAATCTATTGTTAAATAATCTACGTAATTCTTTAAAACCGGTATTACAAAAAATTGGAAAATCTTTCGCGGCAACAGGGTTGTCTCCAAATGTATTCACAGGTATTGGGCTTGCATTAGCATTTGTTACATCTATCGCCTATGGAATTGGATTTGAGTATTCATTATTTTTAGGCGGTGTTGCACTTTTAGCATCAGGTTTTTTTGATATAGTTGATGGGCAGGTTGCTCGTTATGCAAATAAAATTTCTAAATCTGGTGGATTCTTAGATTCAATATTTGATAAAATTGCAGAAGTTGCAATATTTTTTGGAATTTTGATTGGAAATTATACTGAACCTTATTTGGTATTTACTGCAATCACTCTTTCATTATTGGTCAGTTTTACACGTGCAAAGGCTGATGCAGCAGGAATAAAGATGCAAGGTATTGGAATTGGCGAGCGTGCAGAAAGATTACTTGTCATTGCTATAATTGGAATGATTGGTTTTATGGAAATTGCAGTAATAATTGTAATAATTATTGCAGGCATAACTTTGGCACAAAGAATTTTGGTTCTAATGAAAAATCGTTAATTTATCCACGAAGTTTTGTATGTTTACGTCTTTGGTCTGCTGAGCGAATTTTTAGAACTTTGAAGTGTATTGCACATGAAATACAATACCATTTTGTAATTCTTGGTGCAGCGATATAAGCTCCTTGCGCTCGTAATTCTTTTGCAAGTTGGTGTTCTACCAAACTAAGTCGTGATGTTACTTTTTTTGCTTTATCTTTTGGAACGGTTCCTGCACAATTAACACATTGAATTGTACCTGATGATCCTTTTCCGCCTTTTCGTCTACCTCTACTTGCACGTTTTGATGGCATGTTTGGAATTCAAATCTGCGATATATAAATGCGTTATACTAGACTGAAAAAACAATTTAAACTTCAATTTAAATTACGAATTATGAAAGGTCTATGTCAAAACTGTCTTACTTCTAACGTTGAGGTTAATTTTGTAAAAGGAAAAACTCTTTGTTCTAACTGTACAAATAAGTAGGGCAAAACATAGTTTTTGCTAATCATGAAAGTTGGAATTTTTTCTCACTGCACAATGGATACAATTGTGTATGAAAATGAAAAATATGAGGCTGCAGGCGGTCCAGCTAGCTATTGTTCATTTACAGCACGAAAACAAAAACATAATGTAAATCTGTACACAAAATTTGGAGCAAATTATCCTCTAGAAGATTTCTTCATAGAAAATAAAATCACAACTCATGATGCTCTATCCTCAAAAAATACTACTAAATTTAGAATTGAATTGGATGATTCTAATAGAAAGTTATTTGTTGAAAATATGTGTGAAGAAATTAATTTTTTAGAAAATGACGATGATGGGACCATAATCAGTCCCGTTTTTGATGAAATTTCTTTAGAAACATATTCAAAAATTAAACATTGTGGAAACTTTGTATTTCTAGATCCTCAGGGATTTCTAAGAGAAAAAAATACCAATAATGAAATTTCGTTAAAGAGGACTACGCTTGATCTAAAAAATATTAATGCGATTAAAATGAATCCTGATGAACTTTATGCGTTAACTGGTCTTACAGGTAATGATGGAATTAAACAATTACAAAAACTTGGAATTGAATATGTAGTTTATACCGATAAACAAGAAATTTCATTACTTGTAAAAGATAAACTATACACTATATTTTTGCCAAAAATGACACTTACTGATACAACTGGAATTGGGGATATCTTTTGTTCTACATTTGTCTGTACGATGCTAAAAGAAAAAGACTTTCTGTGGGCCTTATCTTTTGCAGGCGGTGCAGCTCAATCTGCTCTAGAATCAAAAGCCTTTGGCCTTGAAAAAGTTCCAGAAAAAAGTGCACTAGAAAGTAATGGCTCTTATTTTTATAATATTGTTGAGTTTAAACAGATCTAACATATATTGTCCATAACAAAATAATCTATCTATGCATATTGGAATATTTGGAACTGGGCTAAATGATTCATCAGAAAAATATCTTAAGAAAATTCTAGATGAAAATAACATTTCATCCTCAAAAATTGGGGTAAAAAATAAAAATAAAAAAACTGATTATGTGTTCGTTCTTGGCGGAGATAAAGGAGTTAGAAATTATTTTCATAGAACATTTGATTCATCAATTCCTGTTTTAGGCATTAATGAATCTGAATCTGATGGATTTCTCTCGCAGCTTGATTTGAAACAGCTTCCATCATTAATTTCACGTATAAAAAAAATGGATTTTGAAACAGAACCGGTAACTAGATTGGGCGTAAAAATTGATGGAAAAAATGTATATCCTGTTCTTAATGATGTTGCAGTATTTTCTTCTAGAAGTGCAATGTTGATGGAACACACTTTGAGAGTTAATGGCGATGAAGTTTGGCATGATAGTAGTGATGGTGTAATAGTCTCTACACCTATTGGGTCTTCTGCGTACTCACTGTCTGCAGGTGGTCCGGTGATTTTCCAAGACTCGGATGTGTTTGGTATTATCTCTGTAAACTCGTTGGACATTACTAGACGTCCGTTGATTGTATCTAATTCCAGTGTAATTGAAATAGATGAAATTTCATCTAGATTGCATTGTGAAGTAGTATTAGATGGATTAGATCGTTATAAGGTGAAAAACTCTGTGGAAGCAACAAATTATGAGCCTTCTGCTAAAATTATTCGTTTAAAGAAAGATACCACTGCAATTTCTGCAATTGCAAAAAAAGTCAAACTTGCTGAGGAATTATTTCGTATGCCTCCAAGCTCAAAACTACTTCTCAAAATTTTAGAGTATGAAGGATCTATGAGTCAAAAAGAATTAGTGAAAAAAACTATGTTGCCTGATAGAACTGTACGTTTAGCTATGAGCCATCTTTTGGAAAAAGGTTATGTGAAAAAGAAAGTTTCCATTAGGGATTCTCGTCAAAAAATTTATGAAATTCCAAAGTTGATTAATTCTGATTTGCAGCAGTAGTGAATGCCTTAAACACCTGTTCTGGATATCCGGGCCTGCTGCTAAATTCGGGATGGAATTGAACTCCTACAAAAAATTTGTGTGAAGGTATTTCCAAAATTTCCATTCTTTTCCCTGTATCACTTTCTCCTGAAAAAATCATTCCCTTTTGTGCAAACTCCTCTAGATATTTTGTATTGAATTCGTATCTGTGTCTATGTCTCTTTGAAATTTTCTCTTGACCATAAATTTTGTTTGCTATTGTATCTGGCTTTACATTAATTTCATTTGCGCCTAATCTTAATGATCCTCCCATATTTGTAATGCCATCTTGTTCTGGAAGCAAATCTATTATTGGATTTTTTGTATTCTCTTCAATTTCTGTTGAATTTGCATCCAAATGATTACACACATTTCTTGCAAATGATACCGCAGCTAACTGAAATCCAAAACAAATTCCAAGATATGGGATATTTTTTTCTCTTGCAAAATTTGCAGTTCTAATTATCCCATCCGAACCTCTAGTGCCAAATCCTCCTGGAACTAATATTCCATTATATTTTGATAATGTATCTATATTTCCATCAATGTTTTCTGAATCGATCCAATCAATTGTAATGTTTTTTCCAATTGCGGCTGCTGCATGTTTTAATGCATGATTAACACTAACGTAACTATCTGCAAGTGTTACATATTTTCCTACCATTGCAATATTAATTGGGTCTCCTTCATTTTGTAGTGAATTTACTATTTTATTCCATGTATCC
>Ga0315318_10001573_pt1 | contig 10072 bp, 12 predicted proteins | sample M1200m3416metaG_FD_203703 | JGI IMG/M metagenome (GOLD analysis project Ga0315318, IMG submission 203703) | Ammonia-oxidizing marine archaeal communities from Monterey Bay, California, United States - M1 200m 3416 | ecosystem: Environmental > Aquatic > Marine > Coastal | place: USA: California... | reverse complement strand
GGGCTATCTCAGCTACACCGGCCTTTTCATAGCCATTTTCAGCGAAAACCTCTGCGGCTGCGTGAAGAAGTCGTTCTGTTAGTTCATCTTGATTTGCATCTGTATGAGGTAATTCAGTCACATCAGTTACAAGAGCCATACTTTGATAATAACGATTATTATCAAAGTATGTCAACTTTACAAAGTAAAAGTTTTTATTGAGGTTCTAATTTATAGTTGCAGCGAGGTCTGTAGAAAGAGCGGTTTTTTGTTCTTTTGTGAGTTTAATTTCTCCGGCTAGGTCATTAAATGTACAACCGATCGCCGTAGGTGATCCTTTGAGAGGGAATTTTAGATATTGGACTGCAGACAATCTTCTGTCTCCAACTTGTGTTGGATCGTGCTGGGCAAAAACTTTATTTTCGCCTTCTTCCAAAAGATAGACACACTGCTCTAGTCCCATCCAATTTTCCAAAAGTGGTTTCCTATCTGATTCATTTTCGATTTCTATTAGAAGAACACAGGCTAGTTCTCCAGAATTTCCTAGAAAATTGTTGTAAGTGTCTAGTTCCGCTTGGATAGCAGATTCCTTGACAATTTTTTCAACCCTCATGATCTCTTGGATTTGATATCTGATTGTCGCGTGGTTTTCAAATAGAAAAGTAAGGTTTTCTCCTAGGTGTATCCTTCGGTGCTTTTTAACTTCAAAAACTTCACGTTTGATGTCCTGTCGGTGCTCTTCATAAGTTTGATAATCAGAGAGTTCTGATCGATTTACATGATGAGGCTTGTGTGCATAAGTTATTTCATTCATTTTTAGAGTCCGTTTCTGCAGTTTGGTCTATCGCAGTGGGGAAGCCACTGTCATCATAAGCTTTAGCCAAAATAGACATCGGATGCATGGGGCGACGATTGGTGTGTTGATCAAACTGCATTGCTGCCAATGGGCAGTCTGTAGCCCAAATCTCTGCAGAACTTTCAGACATTGAATCGAAAGATTTTTTTCCTATACGAACAGAAGCTTCGAAGCTCTCAGTTTTCATTGCAAAAGTTCCGTCGTGGCCGCAGCATTCCATTGTTGTGTCAACCTTAACTCCAGGGATTTTTCGAAGAAGATCTCTAGCTTTAAATCCGATGGACTGTGCTCTTAAATGGCATGGTGTGTGATAACTGACTTCTTGCGGGGTTGTGGCGAAGTCAGTATTGAACCTTTCTTCATTTCGAATAGACCACAAATATTCACTTGGATCAGCGATATTATTTGCCAATGCTAAAGCTCTATCTTTATCTTCTTCTTTAACTAGTTCTGGATATTCTTGTCTGAGCATCATTGAGCACGTCGGGTTTATGGCTATTACTTTCTTTCCAGCTTTAATATGTGGTTCGAGAAGATCAAGATTTTTAGAAGCAAAGTCTCTCATGCTCTCTAGGTTGCCTGACTCCCATGCGGGCATGCCACAGCAAGCAAGCCCTTTTTCACAGGTGACAGATACTCCATTTTTTTGCAGTACTTTAACGGTGTCCTGGCCTATTTCAGGCTCATTGTATTCCACATAACAGGTAGGAAAAATCACTACCTCACCTTCAGATTGTTTAGAAATAAGATTTTTTGCTTTCGCCCAATCGGTAAAAGTTTTTTTCGGAAATTTAGGAAGATTTTTTTCATTGTGGATGCCAACTAGAAATTCCAAAAATTTTCTATGTAGGCGGGTTTTTTGATTGAGTTTGTCAGCTATCCCAAATGTGGACCGAATAATTTTGGCAGTTTTTTCAGGATTACCAAGAATTTTGTTTTGAAATGTAACACCGTGTTTTGCCGTTCTCTGTGCTTTGAATCTATGAACAAGTTTTGGGAAGTCCAAAAGAAATTCGTGATTTTCTCTTACCGTGTAAGGGCATTGGACTTCGCAAAGTTTGCATTGAAAGCAGGCATCCATAACTTGCCCTGTTTCAATTTCGTTGATTTTTCTTACATCACCGTCATGACGTTCGTCGATAAAAGAGAACAGGAGCGGGAAACTGTCGCAGTATTTAAAGCACATTCGACAACCATGGCAAATCTCGAATGTGCGATCAATTTCATCTGATAAGGCATTTGGATCCCAGTAAATATCCTCTTGTGGAGAATATGATATTCCCTCAGTAGGGGCGTAAGGCACAGGCTCATTCACTAGCATTCCTGAGTTGTCTATTTAAATTTTTCAAATTTTATGAATGAACTAGTATCAGTGATTTCAGCTAATTGAGTCCAAAAGTGATTGGAACCTTCCAGCATGAGCTTTTTCAGCCTTAGCTAGGGTCTCAAACCAGTCGGCCACTTCTTCAAAGCCTTCTTCTCTGGCAGTTTTTGCCATGCCTGGATACATTTCTGTGTATTCATGGGTTTCACCCGCAACAGCTGCAGCTAGGTTTTCAGCGGTTTCTCCTATGGGTAGCCCTGTAGCGGGATCACCGACAGGTTTCATGTAGTCAAGATGGCCATGAGCATGACCAGTTTCGCCTTCGGCGGTATCTCTAAAATTTCCTGCGATGTCGGGATATCCCTCAATATCAGCAACCTTTGCGAAGTATAGATATCTACGATTCGCTTGTGATTCTCCGGCAAATGCGGCTTTTAAATTCTCGTGGGTTTGGGTTCCTTCGAGGCTCACTTTATTCTCCTATTCGTTGTATCTTTAGATCTTATTCTAATTCTAGAGGATTATTTTTCAAGAACTCAGGATTGATTTGTGAGATGAGACACAGCACTTCAAAATCTACAAATGGGAAGGTTATTTCTTCGAAAATTCTTCGAAAAGCGCAATTATCTCACCACTTTCGGCGTGTCTACCAGTTTCATGTTTCGAGTAGATCAACTCGTCATTAACGACCACGTCGAATATGCCACTTCCACCCGGTATGAGCCGGACATCTTCTATTACTTGTTGATGGTTAGTCAGTAAATCTTTAACTGTGCTCACGGCATAGCTTGAATAGTCTCAAGAAAGACAGTAAGTGATCTCGACTTGATATTTGCTCATAGATTCACATTAGCCTCTTCCCGGTGACTGGTTGTCACCCCCCGCTACATTTATTGCACCTCTTTGAATGAAAATTTTCATTGGAAGTTCACCAAGTGATTCTCCATCGCCACGTATTATTCCTGTTCCTGTTATTTCGATTTCAGAAGCCTTATAAATGGAGACCTTAGGATGATCCACATGGTCACCGGTTCGAACCTTTAAGAAAGATCTCAATAAATCAAACTTACCGACATCACCAATTATGCAGACATCTAAAAGACCGTCGGATGTGTCAGCGTCAGGGCATATTTTCATACCCCCACCGAAGTATGCAGAATTTGCGACAATCACAGCAGCAGCTTTTATCTCGAGGCTCTCACTGTCGAGTTTTAGTTTGTAGAAGGTGGGTGACATTACTGGAAGTTCCATAAGAGTGGCGAACGTATAACTAGACGAGCCTTTGGGAAAACGTAGAGCGTTAGCGCGCAGATTGACGGCAGCAGGAAAACCACAAATGGTGCTAGTAGCAACAAAAGTCGAGCCACATTTGATTAAATCAACCTCTACAGCAGGTGATAAGACCTTCTGCACCTGTTCAAATAATCCGCCAGAATCTAAACCTAAAGATCTAGCGAAATCATTTCCAGTACCGACGGGGATTACTCCTAGCGTGGTGCCCGTTCCAGCTAGCACATTTACAGCTTGGTTTATCAAACCGTCGCCCCCGACAGTGACAAGCCTGTCAATGCCAGAATTGACTGAATCTGTTGCTATTTCTACAACTTTGCTTCTATTTTCGGGTATGAGAAGGTTTACCTCAGCACCTAACTCATTCAATAAACCTTTCAATTCTTCAGCAATAGAAATCGCTTTACCTTTACCGGCTAAAGGATTAACAAGAAGTGACACTTTTATCATCATCTAATGATGACTCATTGTTAGTCTTAAGTGATGGATGAAGCGCGGAGAGTCATGAAAATTAGAAAATGTACTGGGACAGTAATAGCAACTTTATTGTTGATCTCATGTGGTGGTAGTGCAGAAAAGAAGACAGTTGCTCCACCTATGGACGGAGTGGTGCGTGTAACAACCTATGACAGCCAAAAATTTGATGCTGAAATGTATGAAGCAGAAGAAGGTCTAGTGAAGATTGAGTATTTGTTAGATGGTTTCCAATCTCACACTTTGGTCATAGAAGGCATGGAAGATGATTTCAAACTCGAGGTAGGGGATGAAAAGGCAGCCCTTGGTGAAATAGAATTAAAAGCCGGCCGATACATCCTCTACTGCGATATAGCCGGTCATAGGACTAGCGGCATGGAAGCAAAACTATTAGTTAGTTAAAGTTTTACCTCGCGAAGGATAAGGGTTTTTGTTTAAGCGAGTATTTCAAAAAGCAGATACAGAACCAATGTTATGAGGAAACCCCATTTGATTGTGTCTTGATGTTTTTCTAAAACAACCTTGTTGACGCTGCTGTCATAACCACCGATCTTGCCAAGAGCTGATAACTCCATGACAAGCCAAATCACAGCAAAAACAATCCATAAAACTGCTCTAGTCCCACCTTCTGGGTTTTCAAAGTTAAGCCCAAAGTGGCTTGGCCACATCATAAAGAAAATAAGTGGTATCGAAAACAGGGTATTTACACGACTAGCGCGACCGGCTCTTTTAGCTGCTGCAGGAGCTTCAGAGTCAGCTTCGCCATCCTCGCTCACTGCAACTGACGAACCGATAGCGATTTTCTGTGCAGGCCAAATTACCATCCATACGTTTGCAGCCATAGTGGTTCCAAGAATTGCACCAAAAGCAATTCCCATACCTGGAGCGGAACGCCAGTAGTCCATATCGTGGATTAGCTCCTGATGAACCAATATCCAGACTCCTGATACCCAGGTGAGCATTGCTGCCCAGCGGAACCACCAAAGTGTGCGCCAAGTAATTTTTCGCAGAGCTTCTCCACGAGAGGCATCACTCATTTCTCCAAATGCTGCACCTTGTATAAAGTTAAAGAAATACAACAGGCCTATCCAGGTGATTCCACCTAGGTAGTGGGCGTAGCGGCCTAGTGCTTGGCCTCCGCCGGAAATTCCCATCCAGTCATTAAAAAGTTCCACAGCCTCTCCTTGTCTGGGCTTGAGCGACAAGGAAATAATGGCACGTAGAATGCTCGAAGACAATAACCGGACATATAAATTTCCGAATTTTTATTTAAGAAGGTTTGGCGTAAGATTAAACGCATGAAAATTGAAGAGATTGATCTAGCTCGCGCAGAATTCTGGGCTGAGCCATTGCACTACAGAGAAGAAGCTTTTGACCTATTGCGTTCAGAGGATCCTTACCGTTATTTCGATTTGCCAGAAGAAATCTTTGGAGTAATCCCTGAACAAAAAGGATTCCATTCTCTTGTCAGACATTCAGATGTTGCAGAAGCAAGCAGAAGACCAGAAGATTTCTGCAGTGGTCAGGGAGCTACAAGCGTTGTTGATTTTCCAGAAGAAATGCTTGATTTTTTCGGATCAATGATAAACATGGACGACCCGAGACATAAAAGACTAAGAGGTATCGTTTCAAGCGGTTTTACACCACGTCGACTTTCATCTGTCGAAGATTCCGTCGAACGAATTGCACAAGAGATCATCATGAACGCACTTGAAAAAGGTGAGTGCGATTTTGTAGTTGAAGTAGCCGCCCAACTGCCTCTTTTGGTCATTTGTGAAATGATGGGTGTTCCAGAAGACAGAGTCGATTTTGTATTTGAAAAATCAAACATGATCCTCGGAGCGGGCGATATTGAATACACCCCAGAAGGAACTGACATTATTGCTGCAATTATGGGTGCGGCATTTGAACTAGCTGCACTTATGAAAGAAATGTTGGAAGAACGAACTAAAACACCCACTGATGACTTAACTTCAGCTCTTCTCTACGCGGAAGTAGAAGGAGAGAAGCTCACCGAAGAGGAAATCGCTTCATTTTTTATCCTCCTACTAGTAGCAGGAAATGAAACAACCAGAAACGCACTTTCATGGGGATTGCATTTACTGACCGAAAATCCTGAACAAAAAGAAATTCTCTGGAATGATTTCGAGAATTTGGCTCCAAAAGCTGTAGAAGAAATCGTTCGTTGGGCAAGCCCAGTTATCTTTATGCGGAGAACAGCAACAAGAAATGGTGTGCGTTTAGGTGATCGAGAGTTCGAAGAAGGCGACAAACTGAGTCTCTACTATTGGGCAGCTAATCGTGATCCGTCAGTTTTCGAAGATCCCCACAAGTTCAATATTTCACGTGAAACAAATGACCATTTCGGCTACGGAGCCCCAGGGCCACATTTCTGTCTAGGAGCACACCTGGCTCGACGTGAAATAACCGTCATGCTTCGAGAAATACACAAAAGCATTCCGGGGTTAATCGCCACGGAGCAGCCCGACAGATTAATGAGTGGATTTATAAATGGGATCAAACACCTTCATTGCACGTGGTGAATCAATCTACGATTACATCTGAAAACTGATCCCTAAGTGTTTTTTTGGAAAACTTTCCAACTGAAGTTTTGGGAACTTCGTCAATAAATTCAACACGTTCAGGAATCCACCATTTAACAACACGGTCATCCAGCCAAGAGATTACATCCTCGGCAGAAATTTGAGAATCTTCAGAACGAACAACACAAGCCATGGGACGTTCACCCCACTTTGTTGAAGAAACTCCTATAACAGCGGCTTCGAGAACTTCTGGATGAGCCATGATTTCATTTTCCAATTCGACTGAACTCACCCATTCACCACCTGATTTGATTAGATCTTTGGTCCTATCAACAAGACTGATATAACCGTTTGAATCGACAGTTGCGACGTCACCAGTTTTGAGCCACCCATCTTCGGTAAAGGAATCATTGGCCCTCTCATCGTTGTAGTAGGTTTTAGCAACCCATGGTCCACGAACTTGAAGTTCACCACGAGACGCATTGTCCCAAGGGAGTTCTTCTCCAGTTTCCGGTTCAACAACCCGGAAATCAACTCCAGGCACCGCAAGTCCAACAGTTGCACGGAGATCCGCTTTGGCATCTTCATCAAGATGAGAAAGAGTTGATTTAATATTACAAACAGCAGCAATTGGACTGGTTTCGGTCATTCCCCAAGCTTGCAGGATAGGAAGACCTGTCTGTTCTCGGTATCCCTCTGAGAGGGATTTAGGAACAGCTGAACCACCACACGGTATCGAACGTAGAGCAGAGGTATCTCGGCCTTCGAGTTCCGGTAAAACACCCATCCAAATAGTGGGGACACCAGCAGCTACAGTAACTTTCTCCTCTTCTATAAGTGCTGCTAATGCAGGAGGTGAAAGATCAGCGCCAGGCATTACCAGAGTTGCGCCAGTAGCTACACCTGCATGAGCAATGCCCCATGAGTTAGCATGAAACATTGGAACGACTGGCATCAAGACATCTTTCTCATTAATTCCTATAGTGTCGGCCATCATCACACCAAATGTATGCAGAACCATTGAACGATGTGAATAAACAACACCCTTTGGATTGCCAGTAGTTCCTGATGTATACATCATTGATCCAGCACGGTTTTCTTCAACCGTTTTCCATTCCACAGGGTCAGCGGCCTCTAATAATTCTTCATAGTCATGAACATTCGCATTAATTTCAGAAGGATCAGGTGCGGGTGCACCATCATCCATTAGAACAACGTGTTTTACAGTTTCGAATTGGTTCATTAAAGGCCAAATTAAACCTGCGACCGACTGATCTATAAAAATTACTTCGTCCTCTGCGTGATTAACTATGTATGTAAGTTGATCAGGGAATAAACGAAGGTTCAATGTGTGAACTACGCGTCCGGTGCATGAGGGAGCGAAATACAATTCCAGATGTCTTGAGTTGTTCCAAGCAAAAGTTGCTACACGACCGTCGTCAGTTATTCCAAGACTATCGAATACCCCACCAAGGCATCGCGTTCGTCTAGCCCAGTCTCCATAGCTCAACCTTTCCCTTCCGGAAGGAGTCGCTGTAACAACTTCCTTTTCTGGAAAGAGTCTTTCCGCTCGGGCGAATATGTGATTAAGAGAAAGTGGAACATCCATCATCAAACCATCCATTTGATTGACCCTCCTTAAAAGTTTTTGACTTGTCTATCCTGTGAAGGTATCAGCCCGAATAACAATGAGTTCAGTCGAGTGTTGCTAAAACACCGAGTGCAATCAGAACAATGTTTCTCAGCAAATCCCAAGAAGAGATCTGTTTAGTCGACCACGATCCGAAACACGCACAGTCCTGAGGGTTACCCGAAAGGATTTGGGCTGCAATAAGAGTAGTGAAAGCTACTAGCAGGGCCACAGCACAAGGTCCACCAGAACGAGGATCGATTGCTAACAGGACAGCGCAGAGAAGTTCTACAGATGGAAGCAGGGAGGCTAAAAATTTGGGAAAAGGGAGTCCTAAAGCTGCAATGGATTTTTCAGTTCCGGTTGGATCACGAAATTTATTAACTGCTGCAAAAACAAAAACGAATGCCAGTAAAAAGCCAGCCCATGCACCCAATTAGTAACCTAGCTCTACATCAACAGGTGCTAAAAGTTCTTCATTATTAATAAACCGTCGAACATTTTCTTCAATGAAAGGATCAAGTAGTTTTAAACCCATTTCTGGAGTGTTACCGATATGAGGTGTGATAAGACAGCGCGGATCAGACCACAGAGGGTTCCCTGCAGGTAGAGGTTCAGGGTCGGTAACGTCTAAAGCTGCCCCGGCAATTTCCCCTTCCTTGAGCGCTTCAATCAAGTCATCAGTCACTATGTGTCCACCTCTAGCGACATTGACTATGTGGGAATGGGAGGGCATTAAACCCAGAGACTTTTTGTCGATAATGCCTTTAGTTTCTTCCGTTAACGCTAAAGCGAGAATTAGTAGGTCAGTTGTTTCTAAAACTTCTTCAAGTTTTTCAGGTGTGTAAGTAAAAGTAGCACCCGGTAGGTTCTCATTTTTTTTTCTGATTACTGTCGTTACACAATTAAACGGAGCAAGAAGTGGTAAAAGTTCAACGGTTATGCCACCTCCTCCAAGAATGGTCACATTAGACCCGTGTAGATAGCGACCAACCGGTCCAGACCATTCGGTTACTCTGGCGTATTCGTGTAAATTTTTGGATAGCGACAATGCAAGCGCAAGGACTGTCTCGGCTACAGCGGGAGCGTAAACACCCTTTCCGCATGTCCAACGCCACTTAGGGTCTAGATTATTAGCAAAGGGTTCGATACCAGCGTAAGGAAGTTGGATCCATTCGAGCAGAGTTGCCTTTTCTGCTATTTCAGGAAAGAGTTCCGGTCTTGCAGGATCTGCCCAAATCAAACCTTCTGCATTTTCGATACCAGTTAACGTTGCACCAGAGCGTTGCACGGCATCGCACATCATTTTGTACATTTCCGGTCTTGTGTCCGGTGCTACTGCAACGTGTTTTGTCATCTGATGAGAGTGTCCAGAACTTTATTAAATACCAGATCGGCCATTTCATGCATTTCGTCGTCTGTTCTATCTTGAACAGGATGAGGGACAAAAACTCTTGCAATATCGAGCCCGAGAGCATCGGCTTGTTTTTGAGCGGCATCCTCGAAAGGGGTAGAAGCAATCATGACTGCTGGTATTCCTCTTCTTTCAATATCATCTATGTCATGCACACTGCATGTCGTACAAGAACCTCAATCGGCTAAAGCTTCGATTACGGCATCACATTTGATAGCGATCTCATGACGTAGATCCACAGGTGCAGGTTTAGTAAAAGTAGGTTTCTTAAACCTAAGTACTTTTATTCCAGTATCAGAAAGCTTTTCTTCAAGACGATTTAAAAAAATGTCCCCACGCTCTTTAGAAATATCTAATAATCCAACTGTTAGACCCTCCATACTTTCGGGTCTTTCTGACAGGCTTCTTTCCGAAGGAGCACTCTCAGAAGTTGGATCTAGAAGAACTTTTTCATTGGTCACAGTAAAATCTCCTTACTAGTAGGTTCACTTCCTGGAGGGCCATTAAGCCACCCTCCAATTATCGCCGAAAATAGTCCTGCTGGCCCTCCAGCCTGGACAAG
>Ga0315318_10001572_pt1 | contig 10073 bp, 12 predicted proteins | sample M1200m3416metaG_FD_203703 | JGI IMG/M metagenome (GOLD analysis project Ga0315318, IMG submission 203703) | Ammonia-oxidizing marine archaeal communities from Monterey Bay, California, United States - M1 200m 3416 | ecosystem: Environmental > Aquatic > Marine > Coastal | place: USA: California... | reverse complement strand
ATGATACATCTGTGCCTCGTGGTCCTACCACGAACTCACTGTTACCAATACCAGCCCCGTCAGTCACAATTAACTGTTGTGGTGGCTTTAATGGTGTGCCCAATCTCTTATATTTACTCTTTCTTTTTTTGTCTTGTATGACCAAAGTATCATAAAAAGGTTGTAATGCACACCACGATTGGCCAGCAGGAGGATTTTTAGGAAGTTTGGGAGTGTTTACCCATTGACCCACATAATCTGACTTAGCACCTTTCTTAGCGGCTGCTACCTTAGCAGGATCAACATCTTTGTTCCATGCTTCGTTTAGCACACTTACTTTTTCAATCATCTCATCAATGGAATCTTCTGCATCCCATTCTATTTTATCTTTCCATGCTTCTTTTCTTTTCTTTAATTTATCAACGATGCTTTCAGCCTCCCAGTTAGGTTTTCTCCCAAATATACTTTGCCATGCTGCCATGCTTTCTTGATGACAGGATTTACAAATATATCCTTCAGGAATAGGTTTGAGTCCATCTGTGGACCCACATTGAATACAGGATGTTGAATTAGGGGTTTTCCAAAAGGTCATTTGGTTACCATCTTCATCATACCAATGCATTATATGTGTAGGTGGCCAGTTTTCTTGGCGTCTTTCTTCACCCACACTACCAGTGGGCTTACTTTCTCCCCACTCTTCGAATGTTTCTTCATTGGCCACAGGCACATCTGCAGGATCATCATAATAAGATTTAGATAACTTTCCTTCTTTACTTAATCTCTTAATTCTATCTTTAAAACTTTCAGAGGCCCATCGCCCGACGGGCATCTTTTTAGTATATTTATTACCTCTACCCAACATTTCATCGATATCGTCCACTCCAGCGGTCACAGTAGTATTACCCCAGTCCGCTGCGAAACCTTCTTCCATGGTTGTCATGGGTTCGCCGTTGCGTAGTATATCTATATTCCATAATTTAGTGCCATCAGGGATCACAATTTCTTTTTCTTGCCAATAGGAACTTATATTCATGGCTATGGTAGTGGGCCAGTCGACATCTTGTGTAGAAACCATACCATCAATAATAATTCTATCGTGGTCGACTCCCTCTTCACTATCAGACCCCGGATTTCCAAATACTGCGCCCAAATAAGCATCGTTGGAATAAGTCCAAGAGGTAATAGCAATATCTGATACTCCCGTTGCCCCATCCCTATATTTATGTCCACCCATATGTTCAGTATCTAACAAAAATCCTACATCGCCATATACCACACGGCTAATTTGGATATGTTCTTCGTCTGCATGAGCATCTCCTTTAAATCTATCAAGAAAATCATAAAATATTTCGTCCCAGTCAATGTCCGCAGGATCTTCATCTTCATCCATAAAAGGATAAATAAGGTCGTTTTCCCAGAAATCTGTATTATCTATCAGCCATTGAACTATGTCTGCGCCCATTTCGTGCCAAATGTCTTCCATAATGCCAACGCAGTATTGCGTTTCGGAGTCACTCATTTCTTTCCACCCCGCATTTTCATGAATACTAATAGTCCTATTGCTCCCATGGCAGGCCATTTATATTTACTTATCAAGCCTTCCGGTGGTTCTTCCACCGGTCCACTGGTAACAGGTGAGGTAATACTACTTTGAGTTGAAATAGATGTATTACTTAAGCCACTTGCTGGAGTAGGTTGCGAGGCAGTGACTGCAGGTCCTGCTACCGCCGTGCTTTCACCTAAAATAGTTGGAATAGTCTTACGGTCATCTTCTGATAATTCTACTCTACTAACAGTCCCTCCACAATTAGCCTTAATAATGTCGTAAACCTTTTCATAAATTAATCCTCCCGACTCTTCTGTGGCCCTTACCCAATCTTTACTGCCTCGCTTAAAGATAGGAGTTCCGTCAGGCGTTACGGCCCATAATACTCGATCCCATGAATACTGACCTGAATAATGCTTTGTAAACCCCGGTTTTCCTTTAGCCGGTTTATATTTAACATTAGGATGTGGTGTGGTAACATCGCCGTTTCTTTTATTCTGTTTACGACTTCGTGAATCTATTTGTTGGCCACACCCGTCTTTAGCGTCCACCCCTCCACAACTGCAATCCTGATCCGTAGTATAATTATCGCTATTTCCTGCTCTGCACCCCATAGGATGGTAAAATATCTGTCCATTAGAACAATCCACAGTCATACTGCCTACGGCCCAGCAGCGCATATTAGGATCATTAGTTTTCGTCCATCCAGCATTACAAGGACCACATCGATTATTGTCCTCAACTTGGCAATCCTCGCAGTAATCGACGCTATTTGGGTCTTTACACCCGACTTTAACTTCTACATTAAAATCTCTTTGCTGTGCGCCGAACCACACATATGCATAGGGACTTGGCAATCCAACCATGTATAAAGTGCTATCCGCCTACTATTTATATTTGCTCAAAGATGCCATTGGCCCCCATAAACAATACGGGTATGCCTTGATTATCATACCATTGCTTCCATGCCAATTTTTTAGGGTTCTTTTTGACTTGTCTTTTGAACTGTCCATTGATTAAACATATTACCAGATCTACTTTAATGGGCCATAAAGGAAGGGACCCTTGAGCCTGTCCAGTATAAGTATTTCCAGCAGAAGCCCAATTAATAGCCATATTAGCAGAAGTAGGGACCCAAGTATTGATAAACTTCTGAGGCCAATGACTTCCAAACATTGCTTGCTTTAACATTTTGGTCAAACCTTTGGTATTCATAATATCTTGATGTATGCCAGTTACATCTTGTATCCATTCAGTAATCTTTCCAGAACCATTATAATATACACTTTCAACATCTCGAGAGTGTAACCAGTCTACCATAGCACCTTTTTGAGATAGTTTATCTACCTTATTGAAAGTGGGAACTCCCATTATCAACACAGTTTTGACTGGTTTATATCTTGCTTTTATCACCATTCTTTTCCCTCTAAGATATCCCTTCCAGCCCCAACTATTTATAATGTTCTAAATATATGAATTGGGAATCCCAGATCGGAACTACCATCTCTATTTAAGATAGTTTTAGTTTTAATTACTTCTTTGAGTTTATCATATGGTAGCAGTCGAGTCTGTCCTTCGATAACAAATGCAAAATGTATCTCGATAGCACTGTCATAACCCATTTTTAACATATCTTTAATTTTATCCATGGTTAGCCACCACCCACCTTCATATAAATATCCTGTATTCATCCATTCAATCTCAGCATCTTCGCCACGGTCTTCAGTAGTTTCCATGGTGGCTTCTTCACAATCATTCATCTCAAAACCACAGTTTAAACATTGATTAGTATAGCCACTTGGACTTTCGTCACATTCTTTGGCCTTAAATCTTTGTTGATATTCCTCAGGGGTCATCTTTTTGGGACGGTGTTCTTTCCAACGTTTGTCATATGTGGTTGTTTTAGTGCAAGAAGGGCAATAAGCATAGATAGGTTCCCACCGTTTTCGGATTTGAGTAACTTTATTTTCTCCTACAACTTCATAAAGAGTGTCACCGGTGATAGCAGTCCCCGGCGGAACTAAGGTGGCTATGATCTCGAAGTCGTCCATAGACTAACTACTTCCTATCACTTATTTATACTTCCTAACTGTCCATGGTATAGCCTAATTGTCGTTTTATATCGTTTTCCCAGCAATCTATACAGAATCCATGTTGTTGATAAGTCATAGTGCGACTACGGGAGGTTGGTAAAATGGCTTTACTTTTAGCGATAGTGAGTGGATCCCAATGGCGGTTAACTCTCTTAATGGCTTCAGCCAGTATGTGGTCCCACTCATCTGAAGAAAATGGGTAGGAGGGTTGGTTTCCTGTAATTCTCTGTTTTTCCCGCTCAGTAAGTTTAATAATACCTTTCAAGTAGGCTTGTAGTTTATCTATACTGACATTACATCGCATACATTTATGATTCTCAGGGGTTTTCCAGTTATCTCCTTTTAGATATCCTTGGTCGCCAAATAAGTATTCTAATTGTCTATCGATTAACTCACCTCGTATCTTGGTGAGGCGGCTTGGTATCCAATTGGGACTTCTGTTGGCGTGACGAGGTAGATTGCGCTCTTCTTCATTTTTCTGTGAACGCCACCAATGTGTATTATTGATATTCTCTAATGCCTCTTTATGTTGTAACATCCAACTATAATAATCTTGAAGGTAACTAAAATTAATACACCATCCGCTTATTTTAATGCGATTCGTCAACGTCCCAATCGTTGGCATGTCTTTACTTAATGGGACTTGTTATTTATATTTACCATTTACCTAATGGGCACTTAGAGGAAGCGATTTGGGATTTAATCTTCATGTTACAGCCACAGATTTCACAATAACTACCTGTTAGTTTTCTTTTAAGTTTAGGACATTCACGACAAATCTTCATTCGATCATCATATTGTTTAAGGCCCATGGTAATCTTTCCTTGTTATAGATATTTATATCTTTAGACTACTATACGTCTAAAATTAATACTCTTAGGAGGTGCTGCCTTTCGCGGTGACCAGTCCCATCCCACATCTATCGAAGGATAAAGATCGTAATCCCATGGCTCTGCTGATCCATGAACAGTGGTCACCTCTATGACGATAGTGCCGGTTGGTTTTGCTGTTAGAAATAAGTGCCATTGTTCGTCGCTACCACCTATTTCAGCCTTATCTAAGTAGCGACGGAGTTTATTCACCCATCCATCTCCTCCCAACTCCCCATTATTGTAGATTCTGTCATTATAATTCACTGTATCTATTTTAGCAGTAAGGTATTGGTTTTTGGCAGGGCCGAGCGCACCCGAGAGCGCATTCTCCCAGTGTTCTATGTCCAAGTTTAAGTCATCTTCCATGAACTTCTTCAAGGCCTTTGTTTTTTTACTCCATACTCCAAGACTATTGCCTTTAGCCCCACGATTTTCAATCATTAGGCTGTAATATAATACTGAATCCTCTAACTCATAATTTTCCCAACCGTGCATACTGTCTATACTGGCTAATTGACTCCACCCCTCCGCTAAAGAAAAAGTAACATCATAGCCATCACCATCCCTGATGTCAATATCTTCTAAGTCCTCACCTTTTCTCCAAAACATCCAACTATGGCCTTGGTCCTCTAAATAACCCATAAAGTTTTCAATAGCCTGAATATCAGGATAAGACTCATACCATTTCCACCCACTGTAATCTAATACTGTGAAGGAGTCATTGTCTTTTACATATTGAGATTGATGCCACGGTTCGGTATATTTTAGATTTATTATCTCTCTGTTATCCCACATATCCAAACTATTATCTTTAGCAGCACCCGCTAATCGATGGTAGGCATCCATTTGACTGGTAGGAAAGATAAGTTGTCCATAACTCCGATATCCCATTAGGCCCACTCCCTGCCTTGTTTTCTGAATGCTGTAATGTAGACTCTATACAAGGTATCTCCTTCCGTGTCCCTTAATTCCATCGCAAATAAGATATCTTGACTTTGTTCAACTACTTTAGGCAACATCCTCACTTCAGGATCTACTCCTGCCTCTTCATTTTCTAAAAGGGCTTGATGTATGGCAGCGGTTACATTCTGTGCCGCATCGATTGCATCCTCAGGATTATTAAATATATATTGTTGTAATGGAGATTTATCCTGCACTACCTGAGGGTGTTGATCTGGATCTCCCCTTTCGGTTAAAGTTAATATAAATATCGTATTACCTAAGAAATAGTTGATAACATTACTCATATAGTTCCCCTCACTGGTATTAATATCCATTCATATAGTCTAATATCCGCTCTTTTGTCATCTTTAGGCTTCTCTGCGAACAGCGTAATGTGCCCATGAGTGGCTAATCCTATTTTCTCTCGCTCAACTATATAATCTTTCAGTAAGTAACCTATCTTTGGAAAAGGACCTACAATTCTTTCTTTTAGTCCATTAATGCTATCTGGCACCCAATTCTCAAAGTCTTTCCATTTATCCAATGGTCCTGCTGAAATGGATACAGCACGACCTTCATAGTCTCCGGTTTTAATAAAACCATACCCGAAATGGCCCTTTAACCTTTGAAGATAAGTCTCCATTATTTTTAATCCTGCTTCTACTGTATTGAAAGTATATACATCAGTTAGTGCACTATCTTTAAAATGATTAAAACCAACGAGTTTATTTCCACTGGGATTCTCGAGAGGGACTTTCCGATAGCCTTTTATTAACGAATCTTGTGTGCCCCAAACCGCTGAGCGTCTTTGATTAAGTATAATTAAAATATAATTGCTACTACTTAGGTAGTTGATGACACTCATATTACCACTTCCTTGTTGATAGCCTGTGGTATTCTTAGTCCCAGTTGTTGTTTCATGCGGTCGATAACTTTCTTATCTCCATATAAGACTTTTCCCTCATGATGATCTAATATTATATCTGGCCAGCGATGTGGACTCAAGGTATTGAATAACCAAGAGTTTCCTAATCCACCATCTCCCTCACCCTGAATTGGTTCCCTAAGGTCATAATCATCAAATATTTTTCCTAAATCTTGTGTAGCCCATGATTCGGGTTCATTGAATTGGGTATCTTCCCAGACGTTAGTTATTTCCCATTCCTGAGGATTTATCCATACTTCCTTATCTTCGTGGGAATAGCCCTCTTCATCTTCGGCAGGAACAGTCACTAATACCCATTTATTATCATTCACATACTTGGCACGATTATTATTGCGCCAAAAGAGTCCAGATATAAAATTAGGATTGAATACAGGCGTAACCCTTGCTGGAATCGTCTGGATGGGTCCACCAGCCATATCTGAAATATTTATGTTTGTTGTGAAATATTTGGAAATAGTAAGGGGACTCAATTGAAAAATATACTTGTTCCATTGCGGTCGTAAAAACAATTCCCACTCTGAATTACTCTGCGTCGGTAGCGATAACTTTTTAGCATCCACCTTACGGAATCTACCCATACATTTAATTTATGTGCCAACTATAAATGGTTTTGGGTTGTCACTCCCCGGGTTTGCACCTCTGCCACCCAATGAGTAGTTCTTTTATCAGCGGTTTCTTCCTTAATAACTTTATTTCCCAGTGGATCCTTTCTTTTGGAGTAAACTTTAAACTTAAACTTATATTCACCAAGGTCCCCATTAGGTAATTGGTAATTCTTAATAGTTGCACCTTTAGCCAAGTAACTTGCTTTTATCACCCATATGCAGGCTTTACCTAATTCCTTTAGTTCCTCATCAGATAAATCTCCTACTTTAGCATATGGATTAATTTCGGCCATGTATAATGCTTCGGCCTTAATATAATTACCTATTCCAGCCACGGCTTTCTGATCCATCATGACTTGAGTCACCTCTTTATGATTATAACCTTTGCGAGTGTGTTCTCCTCGCATTCGTGATACAAATATATCTTCTGAAACCTCTTCGTTAAGCAAATCAGGACCTAAAGTGTTTAACTTTTGTATTAAAAGTTCTGGTTGGTCATAAAATATTTTAAATGTGCCAAACTTACGCTTATCAACATAACATATCTCACCTTTATCTGTTTTTAGAACTAATCGACGACCCTTTTTGTCACCACGCCCCGGAAATCTCCATGATCCAGTCATGCCAAGAGTGTGATGGATATCAAAGGAATCTATTTGAAAATAAATGAACTTACCTTTACAATTAACTTGCTTAATCTCCAAGGGACCCTTAGATAATGTATTTAGTAATAAAGACACCTCGTCTCTGACTTGATTTTGAAACCAGCGGTCGTCTTCTACCACAATCTCTTGGAGTTTACTGCCTTGTAAAAAACGATTCAGCCTCTCAGTAGTGCGTTTAACTTCAGGACCTTCGGGCATAACTATGGTAGTGGCTATCACTTATTTATATTAATCAAATTGATCCAGCATTCGACGGAAACATTTATTTCCTGCACGGTAACGAAACCCTTCCTTTTCCCAAGGATGTATTAGTGCACCAACATCGCTGTCTGTGGTAAACTCATTGCTGTGCAATATATTTATTTCGTCCTCAGACAAGGGCCATACCACTTGCTGGTTGACAGTATAAGGAAGACGGATCAGTCCCTGACGATAATTAGGACTTAAATCTAAACTGGGATGTGCATTTCCAGTAGCAGCGAAAGTAGTATCTGCTACCACACGGGCATATATTCTCCCTAAATCTCTTAAGGGGTCATCATTATCTTTTAAATCGTGGAGGTGAACTCCTGCCATTTTAGCAGATTCATCACCATTAAGCCAAACATGAAAACCTTTTCTTCCTGAAAATACTATGGTAGGATGCATTCCTGCGTCTTTTAGATAATTAAAGACTTGATAACTATCCTCAAAAGATATACTTAAGTCACTGTGATCAAAATCCCAGACCATATTTTTACCTAACCAGACTTCTTCAAACTTCAGCCCATAAGGCTTCAGTCCCTCAGGTGTCAGAAAATGTGCCCATCTTTCGGCATAAGTTTTTCTTCCAGATGTATTTATGCCCCGGCCTTTGACACGATAGGGAGGAGGAAGTTCCGGAATGGCCTTCCAATTAAGTTGATTAGTTGATATAAATATATCCAAATGACGTTGGTCCACTCCCAACATGGTAATCCATCGCTCAAAGTCTCGAGACCAAGCGATGCGAGTCTGACGGATTCCAATCTGTTTACCATCAGGTAATTCCCATGTCCACTTTACTTCTCTGTTCTTGGCCAAGGTGGCGATGTTACCTACAATGGCAGGATCTCTCAACCATTCAGGTTCCATAAATATAGTTAAGGAGAGCACCTACTTATGCATTTCGAGTATCTTAAAGACTTCTGTGTCATCATATTCCTGCCCTTCCACGACGTAACCACCATCTAAAGTATGTTTATTATCATATACTGAGGGGTCCTTCCTTCTGATTAAAGATTGTAATTCATTAAACATAGTAGAGGACTCCCCATCGCTTTCGTCCAATTCTTCTTGTTTCTTGTGCATCCAATCCATACGGTCTTTGAACTCCGGCAGTGGTGCTTTAGGGAAGTTAGCCATAATGTATCTAAAGACTTTAGTTTTTTCTTCGTCCTTCTCTTTTAAACCCTTTAACAACATTTTGGCCTGTAAGTCAGGTAAATATAATACCATAATATAGCCTCCATGAGATCTACCTCCGCTCATCATGAACGGTATCCAAAAATTATGGCCACCTCCTTCATAATCTGTGACACCATAATGAGGTTTCTTGAAATCACTAATATGCATAAATGCAGCAACGTCACCATCCACTACTATTACCCATGGTTTAAGTTCCGGCTTAACGAAACCTACAAATCGACTCAGTTCCATCAAACCTTGGTGATTGATTGACCATGGTATACTTATAGTTAAGTTATTTCCCTCGTCGTCTTGGATCTTGTGTTTGGGTTGACCCGTGAGTCCTAAGCGTAAGAGTGCTTCTTGTCGGTCATTGGGCTTCTCAGTTGTAGTAATTGTAGGATACAATATTTTCATGTCGTTGCGTTCCAACCATTTGTTCATGCCATCTTGTCCGCCCGAAATAACCGTTTTCCCACCATTTATACTTAATACCATCAAATTAGTATCAAATAAAGTTGCATCACCTATTTCATCGACGTTTTCGGGACTTAGACCTTCGACGTTTTCATAAATCTTCCAAGTAATGATATGCATTCATGCCACCTACTGTGACATGGCAACTATTTTGCGGAAGGCTTCTTCCTCTGATATCATACCCAGTCTAATATATTGTTCTAATTCTAAAATCGCTTCACTGAGAGCCAGTTGCTGCATGGCCATTTCCCTAACCATAACCTTTTCTACAATGCCTTTGGGTTCCTTCCAGACCACTGCACCATTGAACTCATCCAATGTTTTCTGATTTGGATCTGGTAACTTAGTTATATTTAATGACTTCCTCTCTTTCATCTTATCTCGGGCTTTAGCAAGAGCCTTGGCTAAGATTCCATCAGGGTCACCACCCCAATTTTCTGCCTCCCAACTTTCGTCTTCTGCCCAATTAGTAGGGTCGAGACAATATTCACAAATATATTCAGGATAACCTTCGATATCTATC
>Ga0315318_10001570_pt1 | contig 10078 bp, 15 predicted proteins | sample M1200m3416metaG_FD_203703 | JGI IMG/M metagenome (GOLD analysis project Ga0315318, IMG submission 203703) | Ammonia-oxidizing marine archaeal communities from Monterey Bay, California, United States - M1 200m 3416 | ecosystem: Environmental > Aquatic > Marine > Coastal | place: USA: California... | reverse complement strand
ATAAAACAAGTGATAGTAATATGCGTAAAAAAGAATCTATGAAATACACAGGTGACCTTATAGAAGGTATTGCTACTATGCATAAAAGTAATGCTGTTCCTGTTATGAAAGGCACCAACCAGGCAAAAGATATAGCAAGGATGAGACGAGGATGAAAGTAAATTATATTTCTGAAAAAATAATATTAGCAATATGCTTTAGTGTAATACTATATTGTTTTTATTTGTTATTAACTAATGATAAGTTTTTTAATAACGATGAACTTAAACATTTCTTTGATGATCAGATGACACAAACAGAAACAGAAAGGATTGCATGAAAGTAAGAGTAATAAGTGCTCCAATAAAAGATGATGCAGACTACGATGTATATGTTGATAGCGGAATTCAAAACTCATTAAAAAAGTTTTGGGGTTGGGCTAATAAAGCCGGAGTAGAAATAAGTTTTACTAAGGACTATGAAGATGAACATCTTTATGGTGGACTTAAAGTTACTGTAGATGCAAACTTTAAGAACAAAGAAGACTTTGCAATATTTAAACTTGCACATGAAGGTGATGATCTGCCATATGATAGAATGAAAATTGATAGTAATGCAGAGGTAGAATTTGCTAAAAGGTAACAAGAAACAAGCATTTAAGGAATCGGTATCTGATACATTATTAGCACTAATTATAAACTTTCCACTTAATATATTTTTATTATTTGTAGCAAATAGAACATTTATGCCGAACATGACCAGTGAAGCCGAACAAGTATTTTGGACATCTGTGTTCCTTACAGCGAACTTCACAGTAGTCGCAATTATAAGAAAAACATACACAAGACTGTATTTTGAAGGAAAAAGATTGAAAAAGATGCAAAAATAGGTTGATTTATCCAGAAAAAACACTATATAATATATTATAAAAGATAAATAAACTTGCAGAACGGAAAGTAAGGGGATGAGGATCGTAAGTGAATTTGACCTACTACAACAAGTTTTGCCGTTGAGGACTATATACGAACTTGACACAAGGTGAGTGGATCGTAAGTGAAACAAACCGACTGATGAATGTCGCTAAAAAGTCTAAGACGAATTTGTGTGTAATGAAGCATTTCGCAAGATTTACTGAACTAAGCAATTAGAATTACACGCGACTTGCCCTGCCAGGACAGGTATATAAACGGCAACGGTTATATGCAGAAAGCGACGCCAGGGAAGTAGGAAAGAGGGACAGGACACACACTAACGAATGCCCCTTTTACCTGCGATCTTTTAATTTGCCATATGGGAATTAAAAGGTTAATTGGAAAAATAACTTGCTAAACAAAGGAGATTATTATGGTAAACAAGCAATTCCGTATCACGACCGATACACTTTCCCCACTATTTAAAGCCTCAGTTGGCTTCGACCGAATCGTAGATGAGTTTTTCAACGATCCTACATTTAACAACGCAACAGGGTATCCACCCTTTAACATTTCAAAAACTAAAGACGATGTCTATGAAATAACTCTAGCAGTTGCTGGATTTAAAAAATCAGATATTGAAATTGAAATTGAAGATGGAACACTAAAAGTTGCAGGTAAATCAGAGGTGCTCGACACCGAAGATAAAGAATACCTACACAAAGGTATTGCAGAACGTAACTTTGTTAGAACATTTAAACTAGCAGAATATGTTGAAGTTAAAAATGCTACACTTGAAGATGGTATATTAAGAGTAATACTATTTAGAAATATACCTGATGCGATGAAACCGCAAAAAGTTAAAATTTCTTAACAATATCGGTAAATATTGGTGAGGGACAAAATCCCTCACTAATATAATTAATAATGGCTAAAAAAGATAAAAGAAAACAAATCGTATATATGATTCCAGAAGGTGAAACTAGAGATAGTCATACCTATCATTATACTGCTGTTAAAACTAAAAACCTTATTGTCGAAAATAGAAAACTTAAATTGAGGAAATACAATCCAATAAAAAGAAGACATGAGATGTTTGTAGAAGCAAAATTACCAAAACATCAAAAATAACACTTGACAAATTATTTAAATCTTGTATAATTTAAACTATGCCCAAAGAACAAGTAGAGACCCGAAACCGAACCGAAATCATATTCCCAAGCAGGTATAACGTCATCCTTTTAAATGACGACTATACTCCTATGGATTTTGTTATTCAATTGCTAGTAGAAACCTTTAATCGATCTTTACAAGAAGCAAAAGGTATAACGATGAAAATTCATGAGGAAGGTCAAGGAATTGCCGGCACTTACAGTTTAGAAATTGCTGAACAAAAGTGCCAAGAATCTATGATAATCTCTCGCCACCAAGGGCATCCTTTAAAGATCGTTGTGGAGAAATTGCAATGAATGAATACGAGCAAAATAACAAATATACTGCAGGTTTTACAACAAAAGTTGAAACAGAAGACTTTGAACCGGGACTTTCAGAAGATGTTATTAAACGCCTAAGTGCAATTAAGAACGAGCCCGAATGGGTTACAGAATTTAGACTAAAAGCATTTGCTCGCCTAGAAAAAATAAAAGAACCTGATTGGGCAAATGTAGATTACAAACCAATTGATTATCAATCATTAAGTTACTATTCAGCACCTAAGTTTAGAAACAAAGATGACATACCACAAGAGATATTAGATACATTTGAAAAACTTGGTGTGCCATTACATGAACGTGATGCATTACTAGGTGTAGAGTCAAAAAAAGAAAAGCCAGATAATTTAATACCCACAGTGGCTATTGATGTAGTATTTGATAGTGTTAGCATAGCAACAACATTCCAAAAAGAATTAAAGAAGCATGGCATTATATTTTGCAGTATAGGTGAAGCCATACAGGAACACCCTGACTTAGTTAAACAATATTTAGGAAGTGTTGTTCCATATCAAGATAATTACTTTGCTTGTTTAAATAGTGCAGTTTTTACAGATGGAACATTCTGTTATATTCCTAAAGGTGTAGAGTGCCCTATGGAGTTAAACACTTATTTTAGAATCAATGCACGGAACACAGGGCAGTTTGAACGAACATTAATTATAGCAGATAATGATAGTTATGTAAGTTATTTAGAAGGTTGCACGGCACCTGCATATGATGAGAATACATTACATGCCGCAGTTGTCGAACTAGTAGCACATGATAGAGCAGAGATAAAATATTCAACTGTTCAAAACTGGTATCCAGGAGATGAGAATGGTGTAGGTGGTGTGTTAAACTTTGTAACAAAAAGAGGAATATGTAAAGGTGAATCTTCAAAAATTAGTTGGACTCAGGTTGAAACAGGTAGTGCTGTTACTTGGAAGTATCCTTCCTGTATATTACGAGGTGACAATAGTGTTGGTGAGTTTTATAGTGTTGCGGTAACAAAAGGCAAGCAACAAGCAGATACAGGAACAAAGATGTTGCATGTTGGTAAAAATACTAAAAGCACAATTATATCAAAAGGCATAAGTTTCGGTGACAGTATCAATACTTATAGAGGACAAGTTCGTATAGGTAAAGGAGCAACAAAAAGTAGAAACTATACACAATGTGATAGCCTAATGCTAGACAACTCTCAGGCACTAACATTGCCAGTAGTTATGCAATACAATAATGATAGTATTGTAGAACACGAAGCAACCGCTGGCAAGATATCAGAAGAATCACTCTACTACTTACAGAGCAGGGGCCTAGGCGATGAAGACGCAGTCAATTGCATAGTAAATGGATTTTGTAAGGATGTTTTCCAAAAACTTCCTTTAGAATTTGCCGCAGAGGCAAACGCACTTTTAAATGTAACCTTAGAAGGAGCAGTAGGATGAAGCAAGTAAAAATGAATGATATTGGCGGCAAAGTGATTAAAGATACTGATGTCTATGAATTAAAAGATAACGCATTTGGAAATAATTTAGTGTTAAGTAGCACATATCTAAGAGCGAACAAAAATACAACAGGGCACAAACACGAAGGACAGGAAGAAGTATATTTCTTTATAAAAGGTAAAGGCGAAATGGAAATTGACGATAAGAGATTTCCTGTGCATGAAGGAGATGTTGTTTGTATAGAAGATGGAGAATTCCATAAAGTTTATAATACAGGACACTTAGGTTTATACTTTGTGTGTGTATTCGACGGAGGCAGAAATCACTAATCATGTTAATAACTCAAGATTTTACAGTTAGAACAGAAGATAAAGTAATATTAAAAGATATTACTGTTGAGTTTGCACCAGGTATTCACGTTATCATGGGACGTAATGGTATAGGCAAAAGTAGTTTTGCACAAGGTCTCATGGGACATTATAATTACACGACTGAGGGTGCAGTCGAGTTTTATGGCAAGGATCTACTTGCCATGGAAACCCACGAAAAGGCTAGGGCAGGTCTATTTGTGGGTTTCCAGCACCCATCTCCGGTTCCTGGATTAAGTAACTTTCAACTCTTAAAATCAGCAAAACAATCTATGGGTAACTCTTTTGATATAGTGAAAGAACTATCTAACTTTAAGAAGTTAAGTAATCAATTTAGTTTACCAGATGATTGGGATAAACGCCATGTAAATGTTGATAGTAGTGGCGGCGAAAAGAAAAAGAATGAGCTAATACAATTAAGTATGTTAAAACCTAAGTGTGCAATACTAGACGAGCCGGATAGTGGATTAGATGTAGATGGTATTAGAAGTCTTACAACACATTTACATAATTTTGTAATAGAAGATCCAGAAAGAGTTTTGATTATTATAACACACTACCAACCATTAATAGATAGTCTTAGTATAAACTCTACAACTATTATTAGTAAGAATAAAGCAATACAAGAAGAAGGTAAGGATCTAGCATACAAAGTATTGGAGGACGGTTTTGAAAACTTTGTATAAACAACCTCTAGAATATTCAATAACAGAATTACCTGAAATGTTAGAGTTGGGTATAAGGCAAAATATGTTGACTAAGAAATATAAAAACTTATGGCCTAATGCAATTAGTCAAACAAAAGATTTGGTAATGAATAGCAACCCTATAAACAATTCTTTATATAAGAATATGGATATTTCAAAATTTAAAAATCATATTAATAAAACACCTACGCCTACTACAATACATGGATTGCAAGCGAACGAACAAGAAAAGTATTATGAGAATTGGCATTTTGAAGATGGGCAAATGAACCCTCCCATGTATTATAGCACCACTGATAAAACTAAACTATTAGAATATGCAAATACAAATACAGGACTAAAAGCATATGAGCCTTACATGTTTCCGACAGGAAGGCTTAGTGACATTGCATTTTTAAATACTACAGCACCAATTGGGTTTAGGGTATCTCCAGGAACAACTGAAGTTTTTAGAAATGTTTTTTCTGAAATAGATTTCGAATCCTTGGACATGTCTTGCATAAATATTATCTTTGATATTGGAAAAGACTCAAATGTAACATTTGAAGAAACTATTGTAGGTAAGACTAACGGATGTAAACTTATTAAGGTAACGTATATAGTAAGAGATAATAGTAAGTTAGATATTATAAGAAGTTTAAAACCTAAAAAAGGGTGCCATACAATAGTAGAAAGTAAGATTATACAAATGCCTTTTAGTAGATGTAAAATAACAAGTGACAGTATAGGGTCTAATTATAATCAAGAAATTTTTGATGTGGATTTATATCGCTGGAGCAATTTAGAAATTAAAGGTAGATATAATTTACATTATGGCGACTATAGTAACCACGTTGGTGTTTTTGTTAATCACTTAGAAAAAGAAAGTGATAGTAAAGTTGACATAAAGTCAGTAGTAGATAAGAACTCAAAGAGTAGTTTTATAGGAAGTATTTTTGTAGACAAGTCTGCAACAGATACTAACGCAAGTCTTTATAATAAAAATTTATTATTAAGCAATAATGCAACTGCTGTTTCTGAACCGCAGTTAGATATTAACAATAAGAATATTAAATGTTCGCATGGATGCACAGTTAGTAATATCGATGAAGAGCAATTATATATGCTAACGACTAGGGGTATCGAAGATTCTCTAGCAAGGAACGTATTAAAAGAATGTTTTCTGAAATAACAACTAAACAAGAGTGGCCAACATTGGCCAACAACAAAACCCTTACCTACTTTGATAGTGCGGCATCTACACAAACGCACACATCTGTTCTTAAACGAATGAACAAGTATTATGAGCATCAACGATGTAATGTAAACCGAGGTGACTATGATATAAGCCAACAAGTATCCAATGACATGGAATTATCACGTGAAAGTGTAGCAGACTTACTTAATTGTAAAAGCGAAAATATTATTTTTACAAACGGCGCCACGCAAGGATTGAATATGGTCGCTGAATGGCATAAAGACGCACCGGTTGTTTTTATTACAGAAGCAGAACATACTGCAAATATTTTACCATGGGTGGTGCAAGGACGAACTATTGAGAATGGTAGGCTACAGGTATTACCGTTAACAGATAAAGGATTAGTATCTGTTAACGATTCTGTGAAACTATTTGAAAAATACCCTTACAGTATATTAAGTATTCATAGCCACAGTAATGTAACTGGTATACCAACTAATCATAAAGGCTTATGCAAAGCCGCACATGACCACGGTATAAAAGTATGCATAGACGCATGTCAAACTATAGGAACACATGAGTTTGATATATTTACAGTAGACTATGCAGTATTCAGTGGACATAAAATGTATGGTCCAACAGGCGTTGGAATACTATACGGTAGACTAGATTGGAGCAAGTTTAAAACACTTATGCAAGGAGGGGACACAGTTAATCATTATGACTTTAAAGGCAATATTGACTTTAAAGAAGGTCCAACTAAGCATGAGCCCGGAACATTAAATATAGCAGGTATATTAGGACTTGGTGTTGCCGCAGAGTATATTAATTATATTACATATAAAGAAATAACAAGGCATATGAATAATGTAGATTTTGCATTAGGTGATGCAGGATTATTTGATATAAAAGGGTTAAACTTTATATATCCTAATTATAGACAAAATGGTAGATATGTTTATTCGTTTACATGCGAAGGCTTTCATCCAACTGACCTAAGTGCATTGCTAAGTTTAGATAACATTGCAGTAAGGGCAGGTAAATTATGTGCTCACCCGATAGTAAATAAAATAAGTGGTGGTAAAGGAATAATAAGATTCAGTCCCGGAATTTATACTACACAGGAGGACATAACAAAACTTGTGGAAGGAACATGCAAAGCGATTCAGAAATTAGTATAAAAGATCAAGTTACGAATAATCTTCGTAAAGTTGTAGATCCTGAAATAGGAATCAACATAGTTGATTTAGGTTTAATATATGACGTAAATGTAAACGAAGAAAATGATTGCCAGGTTACTATGACACTAACTGCACCTAATTGTCCATTTGGAGAAATGATACTTATGGAATCTGAATTTGCAATTAGAAGTGTAAAAGATGTCAACCTAGCAAAAATTAATTTAACATTTGACCCTCCATGGAATCCAGACATTCACGTAACCGACGAAGCCAAATACATGATGGGCATTTTATAAACACTTATAAATATATGCCTAATAGGAGAATAGAATGGCATTTGATATTATAGTTCCAACAGTAAGTTTTAAAACGAGAAAAGAGATCAATGAATCACCAGGATTCATTTGGTATAATTTAACTTCAGATGAAATCTTTAATGGCAAAAGAGTTGCAATATTTTCATTGCCTGGAGCATATACTCCTACATGTAGTAGCACACATTTACCAGGATATGAGTTAGAATATAATAAAATTAGAAGCCATGGAATAGACGAAGTATATTGTTTAAGTGTTAATGATACATTTGTAATGAATGCATGGCTGGCATTTCAAGACGTAAAAAATGTTAAACCACTTCCAGACGGAGCAGGAGAATTTTCTAGAAAAATGGGATTCTTAGTTGATAAAAGTAACATTGGCTTTGGAATGAGAAGTTGGAGATATTCTATGATTGTTGACAACGGCAAAGTTGAAAAGATGTGGGTTGAAGAAGGTGTTGAAGATAACGCACAAGGAGACCCATTCGAAGTAAGTGATGCTTACTCAATGCTAGAATATTTGTCATCTAATGGATAATGAATATCTTGAGATCATAACGTGGAGCAATTTTCAAAAAGGTATTGCTCCGTTATGGAAAGCAGAAGACCCATCAACTATACCTATAGTTAATAATCCATATCACATTATACAATATCCACAGCATCTTTGGCCGTCTGAAATTATTTTATTTCCTGTTGCTTGGATGGTAGATGAGAAGCCTGTGGCTTATAGTTGCGTATATAATTTAAGCGACAAGGTAATAAGAACTAGAGGAATATTTGTATTAGAAGAACATAGAGGAAAAGGCTATGGACATAAAATACAAAAAGCACAATGGGATTTATTTCCAGATACGTTTTATAGAGCATTCGGCTTTTGGAGAGAAGACTCAGCCCCACGTTTTCAAAAATACAGTCACATGAAAATAGTTCCAGGCACTGATTGGATATGGAGCGACTTTAGTAAAGTTAATATGAGATTTTTATATTTAGATAGAGGTCCTAAACCTACAGATGAAGGGATAGAAGATAATATTTCTTTTATTGCAAAACATAAGAATCAATATAGTTATGGCGGCACAAATAATCTTAACGTAAATTGGGACTTTTTAGAATGGGAAAACTATTTCGAAAGACATAAAGGTGACTATGAAAACCTCCAAATTAATCTAAACTTCTAAAAACTCTCCGGTAAATATACATATGAGCTTACAAGATCTAGATCCAAAATGGGATAACCAAACTTTAAATTATAATTTAGAAAAGCACAACTGGCCAGAATTTTGGTTAAATGTTGCGAAAGAAAAGTTCCCTGAAATAGAATCTCTAGAGACAGTCCATAAAACATTAACAGTAGAACAAGTAGAAGAACTAGGCATGCACCTGCAAATACGAACAGGTGATGACGATTTTATAGAAAGGGTAGATAGTTACTATGGTGACTATGTTCCTGAATTGATTAATAGTGATGAGTGGATGTTACAACGATTCTTTACTATTCGAATGGTTATTCCTAACCAAGCAGAAACAGGCAGACTACTTGCATTTCATCAAGGCATTTGGGTAGGTAATGGACTAGGCTTAAGAACAATTTGGACACCGTTTACAAAAACATATGGCAGTAATTCAATGCATATAGTAGGCTGGGACGAATCAATTGAATTAACAAGAAACTGTTATAAAGAAGAGTGGTCCTACGATCGACTTCAAGAGGAATGTGCAAAGCATACTTGGCCAGTAACATTAGAACCAGGACAGGCACATTTGTTTCAACAGCATCACATACATGGAAACTTTAACAATGATACAGACATTACTCGCTGGTCAATGGATGGTAGAATATTACCTAAAGGTGGGCACTATCATAGAAAACTTCCGGGCGGTTACTTCCGTTTTATTGGCGAGAAAGATGATGTTAGAGAAATAGATACAGATAAAAAATGGATTAGTTATGCAGGATGGAATTCAAAGTTCAGCGGACCTATTCCTCTACCAATGCAAAGAGCAATTATAAATCAATATTGTGCTAAACACGGCATTCATATAAGCGGTTACCAATTTGAAAACGAATTTATAGATTGGTTCCATGGTCTAGAAAAATATATTACAGGATACGGTGTCGACGGAATTGTTGCATGTAGTATCTATAGTTTACCTGATGACCCGTTTAGGAGACGCCAACTTTTAGAATTAGCACTAAATCATAATGTAGAATTACATTTTGCTAATGAACTATGTAGTTTACGGAACCAGGAAGATCTAGAACACATTCAACATATATTTGAATTTGTTAATGAGAATTCTAATCCTAACGAGACTATGGGACATGTCTAAATATTATTACCATGTTGTTTATGCACCAGGGTTTGTAGATTATTACGGTAGCAATGTTGCAAATGAATTCTACTGGCATTACACTCCCAACAAATTATTAAACGAACAAGACACACAGGTTCTTACATTTGAACTTAACGACTTACCACTTACTACAAAGTTTATAGACGCCTATAAAAATAAA
>Ga0315318_10001567_pt1 | contig 10086 bp, 8 predicted proteins | sample M1200m3416metaG_FD_203703 | JGI IMG/M metagenome (GOLD analysis project Ga0315318, IMG submission 203703) | Ammonia-oxidizing marine archaeal communities from Monterey Bay, California, United States - M1 200m 3416 | ecosystem: Environmental > Aquatic > Marine > Coastal | place: USA: California... | reverse complement strand
CTGTTGGGGAACTCCTTCCCGGCCGAGACTCGCCCATCGATGCCGTGCTCTGCACCGAACAACGCAACAAGATTGACCTTGGGCGATTTGTGGAGGATGTCGATGATGGAGCGGCCACGACCGTCAACACCGGAGGGGTTGGTGAGCAGGCCAACGCGCTTACCGCTCAGCGTCCCAAAGCCGCGCATGGAGAGCACCTCGTTGCCAAGGTAGACGCGTGCATGGGCGGCAGTACAACAGCAAACCAGCAGGGTAAAACCCAGCCAATTGGTCACGTATCGCATGAGCGAGGCTAGTCAGCCAAGCACTTGGCCACAAACCATTTGTGGCTATTCGTCGCCGGGGGAATCGGCGACGGCACGGAGGTAGTCGAAGGCAAACAGGCCAGTGCTGTGGCCATCCTCCCACACCGGCTTGACGGCGTAGCCGCCAACGAACTCGACTGAGCGAACCTGAAACGATGAGGGGCTGTATGGTCGCTCGGGGCCCTTGTAAACGTTACCCATCACGTCAGTCTCGCCTTTGCAACTGGCGCAGGGGCAGGCTTTTCGCAGCTTGGCCAAGCGCATGAACGATTCCTCGCCATCGTCCCACTTGATGGCCAGCTCCTCGCCGATGACCTGTATGTCGCTTGGCTGCATGTCCTCTTGGCTGTGGGAAAAAAAGGGGAGCCGCCGTCTGGCAACCCCCATTTGGCGAAAGACAGCTTACTTGTTCGGCTGCGGCGTGACGCGCAGATACGGCTTGATGGTGGTGAAGCCTTTCGGGAACTTGGCCGTCGCGTCCTCGTCGGAGAGGGTCGGCACGACGATGCAGTCGTCGCCGTCCTGCCAGTTGACCGGTGTGGCCACGGAATGGTTGTCGGTCAGTTGCAGGGCGTCCACCACTCGCAGGATCTCGTCGAAGTTGCGGCCGGTGGCCGGCGGGTAGGTGATCGTCAGGCGGATCTTTTTATTGGGGTCGATGACGAACACCGAGCGCACGGTAAACTTTTCGGCGGCGTTCGGGTGGATCATGTCGTACGTGGTGGCCACGGTGCGGTCCGGGTCGGCGATGATTGGGAAGTTCACGGTCGTGTTCTGCGTCTCGTTGATGTCGCTGATCCAGCCGTGATGATCCTCGAGCGGGTCGACACTGATCGCGATGATCTTGACGCCGCGCTTTTCGAACTCCGGCTTGAGCTTGGCCGTGTAGCCCAGCTCGGTGGTGCAGACTGGCGTGTAGTCCGCCGGGTGGGAGAACAGGATTGCCCAGCCGTCGCCTATCCATTCGTGGAAGTCGATGTCACCTTCAGTTGTCTCCGCCTGAAAATTTGGAGCCTCATCGCCCAGTCGTAGTGCCATTTTTCTTTGAAGTTGAGGGTTTAATGCGTCTTTCCGTTGGCGTGGCCAAGGGCCGGTCTTGTTAGCGAAACCGTCTTTCGGTGTCAATGGTTTATCCCGCTGCTGGGGGGTCTTTGTCAGGTAATCAGCATTTTTCGCTATTGGTGATCGGCCAAGTTCAGAAGCGGAAGGTGGTCAACGCCTTGATGGCAAATTCGCTCTCGCGCAGGGAGAATAAGTGGTCTTCGTCACCGTAGTTTTGGCGAATCACGGCATAAAACTTTTTGCCCGGTTTAAATTCCCAGAAGAAACGGGTGTTGTAGCCGATGGATTCGGAGACGTTGTCGTACTGGATGAGATGCGACCACCCCATGTCAGGAGTGAAGTTTATCCGAATGATTCCGGAGGCAATCTGTGCATCGAATTCATTGTCAGGGAGATCAAAGTGGTTGTAGTTGTAACTGAAGCTTGTGTTGAGCCACTTGGCCGGATCAAAACCAAGCCGGAAGTAGGCTGTTTGTTTTTCGCCGTGGTACCAGTCGCCTAACTCATAACCGAAGCCGCCGGTGATTAAGCCGGAATCCTTGAGGTCGAAGTCCAAGGCGTAGTTGGTCATCCAATATTCACCGGCCGGCACGATGCCACCGCCGGAGACGTCGAAATCGCGATCCGGCTTGTCGTATTCCTGTTCGATTAAAAAGTAGACATCGTGGCCGGTTTCAAAATCCAGATATGGTAAGTAGAAACTATGCCGCTGCGATTCAATGTCATTGTCGAGCGTGGTGTAGATAGAATTCCTGTAACTCAGGTGATATTTTCGCAACCATTCGATGTTTTCGGGCCTCGGTCGATAGGAGAAGGATGATCCGAATCGCCGGATTCCGGTTCGGCGGGTGTAGCCGAGCTTGGGTTTGAATTCCTCGTCGACTTGATAAAATGACACGCCTCCATCAATAAGATCATTCGGATAGCTGATACCTGCGCCGTGGGCGTGGCTCCAATCGGTGTCGTCGTCAAAATTAGCCATGGTATACATACTGGCACGAAGCGTCTTGTCGGTGAGGAATTTGGTCGTTCGATAGTTGAAATCTGTCCCGATCATATGCGTGTTTTTGTCGGAATTCGGATCACCGATGGTGTTGATCATGCCAACCGACGATTGATCAAGCACATCTCGAGAGATGCGTGTGACAAAGACATTTTGGCTGTCGATATCGTCGTGTTCGTCGATCATGGCTCCAATCATGCCGATGTTATATTTGCCGACCCGTCCTGTGATCTTGGTGGCCAAATTGATGGGAACAGGGTATCCGCTGTCAGTAAGGCCAATGCGTCGACTAAAGAACGGGGTGCTGGACTGTGATCTCGAACGGCGTCGCGAAGACGGACCGAACTTAAAAACGCTCGAATCCTTGAGGAAAAAGTCGCGATTCTCCGGATACTGAAGGGAGAAGCGGGTGAAGTTCAGTTGACGGTAGTCGACCTCCGTCTCGGCAAAGTCGGTGTTCACTGAAAGGCTGGCGTTCAGGTTTGGCGCCAGACGATAGGAAATGTCGCCTCCAATGTCGCCCAGTGTGTTTCCGTCGCCGGTGTCGTTGTTGTGCTGGTATTTGCCCATACCGTATGGGAGGACTTCCCACTTGGTGATATTGCCAACCGCCTCCAAGCCACGGATCTCACCAGCGTTTGCCATGGCCGAGGTGCTGAGATGGCGCCCCTCACTATGCCAACGACCACGCTCGTTCTTCCGACGAATCGTTCGGGAGATGTTGAAGCCCCAGGTGGAATTGTCGGGGTTGAAAGTGATCGAGTCGAAGGGGATGGCGATTTCGCTGAACCAACCCTTGTCACTGATTTGGCTTTTGCATTCCCAGATCGCGTCCCAATTGCTGCTGGAATGAGAGTTGTTGTGGATTAACGCGTCATAACGTAAGCCGTTTGGGTTGATGGTGAAATTGTAGCCGTTGCGTCGATCCAGAAAAGTATCGATGGCAATATAGATATAGTCATCTTCCTTCGGGAAATCATCCCGAGTCATGCTCCGGGCGAGGATTTTTTCCGGCTCGGAGTCGTAACACCAAATGCCGATGTAAAGGGCACGAGCATCGTAGAGGACACGAAACTCAGTGCGCTCGGTCATTGGCGCGCCTTCTATGGGTTCCTCCTGTACGAAGTCGCCAGCGACCGGGGCTTTTTGCCAGGCACCATCATCGAGCACGCCGTCGATCACCGGCGGCTGCTCCACGCGCAGGGCGGTGATGGATGGGCGCGGCTTGGCCATGCTTGCGGCCGCCCCGTTGGCAGCCAAGGCAAAGCTTGCAGAGCCAGCCAAAGCGGCTCCAAGGTAAAGAACTTTTATCATTCAGGGTAAATGGGTATTGGCAATGGCGCCCCGATTTCGGCCAAGTCTCGGCAAGGAGCGTGCGAGCGTGCCCTCACATTCAGGGAAAACAAGAAGAACCTATTCACAGCCCGCATGGCGAAGCGTTTGCTGCAGTTGCATCCTTCACATTTATTCGCGGTTGATAAACAACTCATGAAAAGCGTTTGGCCACCGGGATGCGGCGACCGACACCGAACGCCTTGCTGGTAATCTTGATGCCGGGTGCGGCCTGGCGGCGTTTGTATTCATTTAGGTTGATCAGCCGGATGATCCGCTCGACCGTTGCCTTGTCGTGGCCGGAGGCGATGATCGCCTCGGCGTCCTGTCCGTCCACCACGTACGCCTCGAGGATGCTGTCTAGCATGTCGTATGGCGGCAGCGAATCCTGATCCACCTGGCCGGGTCGTAACTCGGCGGACGGTGGCTTGGTGAGGGAGGAGTCGGGGATGATTTCGCGGTCGCGATTAATCCACTTGGCCAGACTGTAAACCTTGGTCTTGGGCAGGTCACTAATCACGGCTAGGCCGCCGCACATGTCGCCGTAGAGCGTGCAATAACCGACCGCCAACTCACTCTTGTTGCCGGTGGTCAGCAGCAGCGAGCTGAACTTGTTGGACATCGACATGAGGATGTTGCCGCGGATACGTGCCTGCATGTTTTCCTCGGTCGTGTCCTCTTTGAGCCCCTCAAAGATTTCGCCGAGTTGTGACTTGAGTTGCTCAAACACCGGCTCGATTGGCACGACATCGTACTGGATGCCCAGCGCTTTGGCCAGGTGTTCGGCATCATCGAGACTACCCTGTGACGAGTATTGCGACGGCATGGCCACGCCGCGGACGTTCTCCGCGCCAAGCGCATTGACGGCGACCGCCGCTGTCACTGCCGAGTCGATGCCGCCGCTTAGTCCGATAACCGCCGACGCAAAGCCGCACTTGTGCAGATAATCGCGTACACCCAGCGAGAGCGCCTTGTGAATCTTCTCGTCGTCGCCAGAGGTGTTGCTTGACTTCGGCACGATGGTCTCCGTGTCCACGAGCAGCAGATCCTCCGCGAACATTGCGCCGCTGGCCCCGAGTACGCCGTGGCCGTTGTAGTATTGGCTGCCTCCATCGAACACCAGTTCGTCGTTGCCGCCGACGAGGTTGCAGTAAACCACCGGGCAACCGGCCTTGGTCGAGAGCTGCGATAGCAGCACATGGCGGCTGTGCTCCTTGCCGAGGTTCCACGGCGAGGCAGAGAGGTTGAGCAGTAGTTCCGCGCCGCCGCCGGTGAGTTCATCGGTGGGGCTACGGCCGTAGCGGCGGTCGTTCAGGAACACCTCGTCGTTCCAGATGTCCTCGCAAATCGTAATGCCAATTTTTTTGCCTAGAATCTCCACCGGCGTGTTGTCGGTCGCCGGCTCGAAGTAGCGATCCTCGTCGAACACGTCGTAGGTCGGCAGCAGTGTCTTGTGCCGAAGGGCTCTCACTTGGCCGTCCCGTAGCACGGCGGCGGAATTGCGGGCGGGGCGGCCGGAGTTGGTCTCGTTGACGGAGGCGTAGCCCACGACGGCGACAGCGCGTCCGCCGCGCTTGGCCAGACGCTCGAGTGCCACCTGGTTTTGCCGGAGAAACGCCGGCTTGGATAACAGGTCGCGCGGCGGGTAGCCGCACAGCGCCAGCTCCGGCAGCACGAGCAGTTCCGCGCCGGCCTCGTCTGCGTGTCGCCACGCATCGACGATTTTGTCGCAGTTTCCGTCGAAATCGCCAACGGTGGTATTGATCTGTGAGATGGCAATGTTCATCTGCCCTTGGGCAAGTTTATCGGCGAACCGAATGAGGAGAAAGGCAGAATCGCGTTCCGGTTCGGGCGATGAATGCTCGGTTTTGCCACTTGACCCGCCTTTCGAAGGGGTTACCTTTTCCGCGTGCCAGAGGGCAGAGACAAAAAAAAATCAGTGATGGTGGGGCTCGGGATGGATTCCGACGGCCACAAGCGCATCACAACCGGCGACAATTTTGTCGTCGCGGGGGGGACTCAGGACACGCACGACCAGATGACGGAAAAGGTCGTCAAGATCAACGAGAAGCTCACCGAGCGCGGCAAGTGCCTCAACACGGTGGAGCGCACCGAGTTCAAGGATATTGCCGAGTCGGTCGGGCTCAAGGAGCAGTCCCCGCCGCCGGATCCAGAGAACAACTAATCCTCCCCAGCAAATCTTGATACAAAAAAGGCGGCCTGATGGCCGCCTTTTTTGGTTGAAACATGGGATTAGCTGACGGCAATGAGCGAGACGCGCTGGTTTTTCTCGTTGCGGACGACGCCGTTGGCGCTGGGATCGAGCGACGGTCTGCCGTCGATCAGGAACTGGTAGCGGTGGTGCCCGTGGTTCAGGTCGATCTGCGTGATCCATGAGCCGTCAAACTGCCGGTTCATGGCGTGCGCGTCGCCGTTCCAATCGTTGAAATCACCGATTACGGAAACCTCCTGCGCGTCCGGGGCGATGCAGAGGAAATTGATCGGCTTGGCCATTCCCTTGGCCGAATATCGTCCGTTGCCGTTGTGCTGGTTGTTCTCCATCCTTGCTAAAGAGCCGGTCAAAATTGCCATCCCAGGGCGCTTGGCCGGTCAAAGGCCGTGGAAAAAACCAAATCCCAGCTACCTGTGCAAGCGAAAAACAAAAAAGGCGGCCAATTGTTTGGCCGCCTTTCGGGAAATGGAGTTCTCTGGTCAGGCGGTGCGACCCTTGAAGGTCAGCTCGGCGACGCCGGACTTGTCCAATTCGCCGATGCCCTTCTCGATCATTTTGTCGAACTGCCCCTTTGAGGCGGCGGCCATCGGGAGGTTGAGGCCTTTCTCTTGGCCAAGCGCCAGCGCGATACCGGAATCCTTCGCGGCGTGCGCGCCGGAGAAGTAGCATTCGTGGTCACGGTCACGCATGTCCTCACCATCGGTCTCAAGCACGCGGGAATTGGCGCCGGTCTGGGAGAAAATCTCCATGACCATGTTCAGGTCGAGGCCAAGTGCATCGGCCAGGCCCAGTCCCTCGGCCAGCCCGGCGGTGTTGATATTCATGACCATGTTGACCAGCGCCTTGACCTGGGCCGCCTTGCCGGAGGTGCCGACGTAGCGCTTGTTGACCGATAATTTGCCGAGCAACTCATCGACCTTGTCGTAGGTGGCTTTTTCGCCGCCGAGCATCAGGTACAGCGTGCCGTCGCGCGCCTGGGTGATGCTGGAGGCCATGCAGCCCTCGAGCGACTCTGCGCCGGCGGCCTTGGCTAGAGCCTCGACCTCCACGTGCACTGCCGGGCTGATCGTTGCGCAGTTGATAAACACACGGCCCTCGGCGCCGGTGAGCAGGCTGTCTCCCTCGCTGGCGAAAATCTTGTTCATTGAGGCGTCGTCGATCACTACCGTGATAATGACATCCGACAACTCGGTGACCTGCGCCAGTGTACTGGCCGCGGCAGAGCCGAGTTCGGTGGCCAGTTCCGCGGCGGCTTCACTTCGGATGTCGTACACGGCGGAGACGTCGTATCCGCAATCCTTCAACCGGCGGGCCATGTTGGCGCCCATGCGTCCGACTCCGACAAATCCTACTTTTTGAGACATGATATGGTTTTGTTTTTTCGCTTAAAAAATACCGGAAGGGGGACGAGCCACCCTCAAAAAACGGTGTGGGGCGGAGCATAGGTAAAGTGCGGCAACGGCGCACGCCCTTTTTGCACTTGGCCAAGCGGGGAGTTTTTTAATCGAGAGGGCCGCAGTGAGGCAACGCGCTTGGCTGCGGTGGCTTATTGTCACCAGGGGAGGCGTTGCAAGTCGAAGAGCAGGAGTGCTGCAAAAACAGAGGTGTAAGGGCTTTTTGTTTGTGCTTCATTTTTTGCTAATTGTACAAATTCTTTCGAAATTATAATTATATTCCTAATATGCTGTTAAAGGAAAAACACAACCCGTCAAGGTGCCTGGCCAGGCAGTAACCCGAACTGGACGACTTGGCTCTTGAAGGTGTGCTTTAGTTCGAGTGGATTCGTATCAGCTTGGCCAAGCTCAACCGGCACCTCGAATAGCACGCCGGAAACCTGGCACGGTCCATCATCTTTGCAGAAATAGGCGATCGCCTCTATGTGGACCAGGCCCTGTCCGGCACCTTTCTTCAACTTAACCGGAATGTTGATGATGGCGTTTTCTTTCAGCGCACCGGCCGCCTTGACCTCGTCGATGGCAACAGGTGAGTTGTCGCTCGCGATCACTTGCCATCGGCTGCCGGCATCCTTGGTGAGGTGATGGTCGGTTGGTAACTTAAGGCTGAGCGTCAGCGTGCCGTCGTTGCTTCTTGCCAAGCGCAGCGCCTCGGTGCGAATCGTTGGGGTGCCGGGGAGGTTGGCCAGGCGGAGGCTGCGCGGCGCGACCGGTTCGCTGGCTCTGGGCACGCCGCTAAGTTTGAGCGTGCTCACGTGAAGTGACCCAAGGTCAACGACGCGGATCGAGTGATTGTTCGTATCGGCGACGAACAGTCGCCTGGCCTGAGGTCCAAGCACCAAGCCAGACGGCTCGGAGAGTTGCGCGCCGAGCCCGTTGCCATCGCTGAGGCCCGGCTTGCCGGAGCCAACCCAGCGTTTGACCTCACCGGTTTTCGGGTCCAGCAGCTTGAGTCGATGATTGTATGTGTCGGCAACGATGACCTTCTTTTCCTTCTCCCACCACTGGACACCGAGGACGTGCTGCATGCGGGCCTTTTCCCCGATACCATCCTTGTCGCCAAACGCGAACAGATTGCGCGGCTGGTCATTCTCGCCGCCGGCAATGGTGCGGGTGGCTCCGCTCGCCAAGTTGATCGCGCGCACAGTACTGCTCTCGCTATCGGCGACGAACAATTCGCCGTTGCCGACAGTCAAGCCGGATGGTTGCGCCCACGCGGCGAGCAGGCGATCTGTGCGATTGAGATTTTGCTCGGAGCCGTTGCCGCTGTAGTTGCGGGCGATTTTTTTCTTCAGGTCGTAGGACCAAATTTGGTGTGTGCCTGCCATGGCGATGAAGACCTGGCCGCTCTCGACGAGGACATCCCACGGCGTGCTGATCGGTTGCTCGCGGCCGCCTTTGCCGCCGTTGTAGTCGCGACCCTGCGTGCCGTTGCCGGCGAGGGTACTGACGGTTTTGGCCGTCGTATCGACGACGCGCAGCGCGTGGTTCTCGGCATCGGCGACATAAAGATTGCCCTTGTGGAAGGCGAGACCCTGCAGTCGAAAAAACCGCGCCTCATCGTAGCCGCCATCGGTCAGGCCGATACGGCCGCTACCAATGACGTCGATGAACTTTCCATCGAGGGTCGTAATGACGATGCGATGGTGGTTTGAGTCGCTGATGAAGAGTCGTCCACCCATGGTGTCGATGGCTAGTTTCCCCGGGTAGCGCAGTGGTGAGTCAATGGGGGACTTGGACTTCTCCGGCGACATCGGGATTGGGTCGTGCCGGAAAATGTCTTTCGGATAAAATGTAAGTGCAGCGTTGATACAGGCGTCGATCACCTCCTTGTTGCCCTCGCCGGAGACCATCAGTATGAGATTACCTTTTGGTCCGACGACGGCCATAGATGGCCAGCTGCGTACGCCGATGCGCTGCCACATGTGCATCTCGTCATCGTTCACCACCGGATGCGCGATTTCGTAGCGCAGTACGGCATCGCGGATGTTTTCGGACACTTTTTCATTGTCGAACTTGGCTGAGTGCACGCCGACAAACGCCACTGGGAAACCGGCGTAACGCTCCTCTAACTCGGCGAGGTCGGGCAAAATATGGATGCAGTTGATGCAGCAGTAGGTCCAGAAATCGAGCACGGTGATTTTGCCGGCGAGCTGCTTGTCGAATGTGAGCGGCGGGGAGTTGAACCAATCCTTGCCGGTAGGGAATTCCGGGGCGCGAAGTTGCTCGGCCCTTTGGTCTACCTGCTCGATGTGGGTCTTGAGTTGCTCGACGCGCTGGAGGAACTGCGCGCTGCGCGGTGGCAGATCCGCCGATTGGCCAAGCGTGGTCAACCAAGCCAAGGCTAGTGCAATCGTGATCATCTTGGCCAGTCGGGGTAGTTCAATTAAATAAGGATGACTCATGCCCCAAAACTGCCGCTGGCTTGACCCGGTTGCAAGGATAGTTGAACGGGATGGCCTTAAGTTTCGGTCGATTTTTCATTGGTTGTCATTAAACCTGATCTCTTAAATAATTTTATCTGTAACTTTTTTTAATTTTTAACGACTACTGATTCGCCATTGGATGGTTTTAAATTGAGTATAATAAAATGAAGCTACAAAAAGTAATCCCACTATTTGCCGGTATTTTAATTCAGAGTGGATTGGGCGTGGTACAGTGGTAGGCGGTTATGAGACAAAGAAATCAGTTTTTAGT
>Ga0315318_10001562_pt1 | contig 10107 bp, 11 predicted proteins | sample M1200m3416metaG_FD_203703 | JGI IMG/M metagenome (GOLD analysis project Ga0315318, IMG submission 203703) | Ammonia-oxidizing marine archaeal communities from Monterey Bay, California, United States - M1 200m 3416 | ecosystem: Environmental > Aquatic > Marine > Coastal | place: USA: California... | reverse complement strand
AAAAGCCATGCGTCGAAAGCTTGTAGTTGGCAATTGGAAGATGCATGGCAATAGGGCTCAAGTAACTGAGCTTCTGCAGGAATTGATTTCTAGTGCCACACAAATTCCCCAAGGAGTCGATGTAGGAGTCTGCCCGAGTTTTGTGCATTTAGGGCTCGTTAAGGATCAGCTAGCGGGAAGCAAACTCATACTCGGTGCGCAAGACCTGAATGAGCAACCAGAAAGCGCTGTTACTGGTGAAATTGCCGGATCAATGTTGTTCGATTTAGGAGTCAGGTACGTGATTGTTGGTCATTCTGAGCGACGAGAAAAGCTAAAGGAATCTGATGATCTAATCGCTGATAAACTTGTGTCTGCTCAGATTAACGGATTGACTCCCATACTTTGTATTGGTGAGTCACTGGAGCAGCGACAAGAAGGTGTTACGGAAGAAACCGTTATCGGGCAGTTGGATGTTGCGGTTGATAAAGTGGGCATCCGGGCCTTTAATGATGTGATTATTGCTTACGAACCAGTATGGGCTATAGGTACGGGTCACACAGCTACACCGGAACAGGCGCAGGAGGTCCACCGGATTCTGCGTGATCATCTTGCCGAGTTGAATGTCGGAGTAGCTGAAGCGGTTCGGATAATATATGGTGGTAGCGTAAAGGCTGATAATGCCAAAGAACTTTTTAGATCAGCGGATATTGATGGGGGGCTAGTGGGTGCTGCTTCGTTAAAAGCGGAAGAATTTATATCCATTTGTAAAAGAGCGGGTTAAGAATCATGCAAACCTTGATCGTAGTAATACATGTTATCGTGGCCATCGTAATTGTTGGGTTAGTGCTCCTTCAGCAGGGTAAAGGTGCAGATGCAGGAGCATCGTTTGGAGCTGGTGCGTCCCAGACTGTTTTTGGAGCATCCGGAAGTGGAAATTTCCTAGTTAAGGCAACAACTATTGCGGCAACGATTTTTTTCATTACTAGCCTATCACTGGCGATATTTGCCCGCAATGAACGGGGTATTGGCAACAATGCAGGTCTGCCTATGCTGAACCAAGAGATTTTGGAAGAAAATACTAGTGGTCAATCAGATATACCGAGACTTGAAGATGAAGTCGAACAAACTTCCAGTCAGAACGATGTTCCCGCACTTCCAGACAATGATTAGGAGGAATTAATTGCCGAAGTGGTGGAATTGGTAGACACGCTATCTTGAGGGGGTAGTGACCTATGGTCGTGCCGGTTCAAGTCCGGCCTTCGGCACCAAACTTTCGTAATATCTCGCAACCTGAATGTTCTTCAAACACTGTAAATACCAGTGTTAAACCAATCCTAGTTGTAATTTCTCGTAATCTTTCGTAATCTGGAACCATATTATTTATGGTGGGTATTTAGGCGGGTATATGCCACGAAAAGCGAAAGAGTTACCTGATGCGGTGATCCGTAAACTAAGGCACGGGACGAATAAGAAAGGTGAACTAGTTAAGCGTCCACATGCAGTTGGAGGCGTTACAGGCCTTTGTTTACAGTGCATGCCGCCAGTTGGGGATGAAAAGATAGGGTCTCGACAGTGGATACTGCGCACTACAATCGGCTCTAGGCGAAAGGAAATTGGGTTAGGTGGTTACCCTTCCATACCCGCCAAAAACGCTAGAGAGGCTGCTAGAGCCTTAAAAGAAGATATTAAGAGTGGTATTGACCCCCTCGCTGCTAAAGCATCTGCAAAGGCGCAGATCGTAGAGGAACAACAAAAGGAACTCCCATTCAAAAAGGCTGCCGCCCAGTACGCAATTAAACGTGCTAAAGAATTTAAGACCGCGAAACAAGCCCAACGATTAAACAATCAACTCGATACTTATGTGTTGCCCTACATCGGGAACCTTCAAGTTAAAGACATCGAGCAACATCATTTGATAGCGATGATGGAGAACTATTACCATCAGGTGCCGGACACTGCGATCCGTGTAATCGGTCACGTCAGGAAAATAATTCAGCAAGCGATCATAGAGGGCAAACGCACAACAGCGAATCCTGCCGAATGGGCGGGAAATCTAGCGTTAATGTTTCCGGCAAAGGAGAAGATCAAACCGACTCAGCATCACCCCTCACTGCCTTGGAAAGAACTACCAGAGTTTATTGAGGCCTTGGATGATTACCGCAAACCTAAAGGCTCGAAACCTGACGCTGACTGTTTAGCATTTATTATTCACACGATCTCACGCCCAAGTGAAGCGCGCCTCATGAAGTGGTCTGATGTCGATCTGGAGAATAAAATCTGGACTATAAAACCCGCAGCCGTGAAGGGTGACGATAGACGCAAGAGTAGCAAGAAGTGGTTAATTCCTTTGACTACTCCCGCGATTCAAATACTCAAGGCACAACCCAGTTACACAAAACAGCGAGGCCGCATATTCTCAAAGATAGATGGTGATGAGATTCCAGACTCTTACTTTGGTAGCAACATAAACAGTGCTCTAGGTTTTTACGGTGATACTCACGGCTTCCGCTCAACGTTCCTCACTTGGACTCAGGAGCACGGCTTAAACCAAGAAGTTGCGTCGTTAGCGATGAAACACACAAATACGGACGCTACTCGTGCAGCCTACGCTAGATCACAACTCTTCGATGATCGCAAAAAGCTGTTAACGGCTTACTCCAAATACGCAACCACCGGACAGTCTGTTGCTAGTGCCAACATCATCCCGATCCGCAAGAGGGCAAGCTAGTGAGTGACGATTTCTTTCCAGAGCTACGCAATATTCTCGATGCACAGTGGATCGTGATCGCTGATGCGTGTGCCTTGTTTGCCGGTTGGTGTCCTCTAGGTGATTTTGACGGGGGTAGTTTTGGTGGCCCGAATACAGTTAGACAATACAAACGAGTTGCCACTGGAGAGATCGCGGTGCCAAGCGAAAAGGATTTTGCAGAGATGAGAATGTTTCAGGACAAGTGGATCGAATCAGATTTCGACATACAACTGAAAGAGCCTCACATTTTATACGGTGATGGTGTCAGTCACGCTTGTAGTGTGACAGATGCGTTTAAGGTTGGATTGGGTTGGAGAGATGAGCGCATAGACAATCTCTACGATGCGGCTGTAGAGGCCAATATTATAGCCGACGCTTTTCCTATCCGCCGGTCACACTCAGTTAGCATTGGTGTAACTGGTGTAACCGCCACCGGTGAAGTGGGCCAAGCTGAAATACCTGAGCCAAGATTACAATTCTATTTGAGAGACAAAGAGCCAAAAAAGCCTATCGTTAAGTTGCTTTATAGATTCCTGAAAGAAGTACACGGTGCCGGTAGACCAAAACCTACAGCGCATGACTTTATTATGTGGGTGCATGTAACCGACCCCACAGAACCGTTCATCACGATCGAAAGCGTTGGGGGTAAAGTAATTAAGTACTTCGAGAATAGTGCTCCTGATGAAATTTTAGAATATAAACGTTCCACCATCTCAACGGCTATTGCCGATCTCACCACAGAAAAATAATAGAAAATATTAGATTTCGTTAGATTTCGTTAGATTTAAATTTGCCTCTGTAAACCAGTGTATAAGCTCTCGTATGAACTCGTAAGGAGCGACTATGAGAGCGAATCTGACAAAACAAAAGAAACCCAAAGTGTTGAGCGACCAAGAGCGCGCGGATCGTAAAGCGAAACGAGCGAAGGCCAAAGAGGCTAGAATCTTGGAACAACTCCTCAATGTGATGGAGGGGGTCGGATGGTCCAGCGATCAAATCCTTGCTCGATACTTTGACGTGTCTCGTCAGCGAATTTGGGTCTGGGCTAAAGAGGGCAAACTTCCGGCACCGCACAAACACGGAGAGGCGACTACAAGGTGGCTCAATAGTGAAGTGCGAGACGCTGAGAGAAAGAATTTTCTCGGAGGTGCCGCAAATGATTAGCGATATGTGGAAGTTAAAAGCTGTCGGGCCAAAGTCTCAAGTAAACATTCGGGCCTTTCACTATTTGAATCAAGCTCTCAGAGAAAGTGTTGTTTTTAAAGTAACAGATTATGAAACCAAAGCGATCTTCAAGAGAGCATGCGAGGAGTATGTAAAGGAGCGTAATGACGCTGACTATAATATTTACACAACTATCAACTCGATAAAACCAAGCGCAAACATTGAGCCAAATAAAGGTGCCAAGGCAAAGGATATTGACTATCGAGATTTGCTGTTCATTGACTTTGATCGAGCCGGAGAAACAACGAACCCTGCAACGGATGAAGAGGTTGAAGCCGCAATAGAACTCGCTGAACTCGTACAGGATTATCTCACTCTAAGCGGATGGCCTGATCCGATTATAAAAACAATGTCGGGGAACGGTGCTCATCTTTATTACGACCTAGACAACTTTGAGACGACTGACGAGGAGAAGGTTTTAATTAAGGATTTCCTCAAGGGTCTCGCTCTCGAATTTGATACTGAGGATATAAAGATCGACACAGGAGTTCACGATCTCGCACGACTGACTAAGTGGATCGGAACCGTTGCAAGAAAAGGCAAGGAAACCAGTGATCGGCCTTTTCGCAAAGCGAGGTTGTTAACATGAGCGAGGGTAAAGTAAGTCACTCAATGATTGAAAATGTGATCAAGGAATTACAGCCTATTGTTCCTGATGATTCGGGTCTAAAGCTAAACGGCTCTGCGGTGCCCCAGGCACCGGTGAAGCTCCAAGGTCTTGATGCCATCGTTCACCAACCTTTATTGGCAAAAAGTTTAGATGAGGAGCGTAACGACTTGCGTCGCGCACTAAGTCAATTATCTCCGTTAGCAAAACACGGCAAAGGCGAATTTGTAGACGGGCAATACTGGTCTGCTGTTATTCTCTCAATCGCATCTCTGGGGGATGACTTCAAAGATATTGCTTTGGAATGGTCAAATCAGAAAGGTGCCAATTTCTCCATAGACGCTTTTAATAAAGCGTGGGACTCCTATGATCCCAATGCAACTGGTCACGATGGGAAACCGATGGGGATCGGTTCGCTGTATTGGTATGTGAATAGATTAAGCGGAGAGGGTAGCACTGGAAAACTTGGCGACATTAAGAACGGTGAGACCTACGCAACACAGTTTAAAAACCAAATACTTTTTATCCGCGATACCGTAGACGATGCGATCTACTTTGATCCTAACGTTGGTTGGGTGCCTGCTTATTCCGATCATCAAATCAAGGGCGCAAAAATAATTGCTAACGAGATGACTCGTAAGGCGACGGCGTGGAGGCAACGAGAGCCTGATAATCCTGATGCTAAAAAATCAATGGCAGAGGCCTTTCGCGCCTCTAGCGAGCGCGGCCTCAAGTCGATGGTGTGGAGTGCTAAAAGCGTTGATGGAATGTCTGTTAACGCTGACCAGTTAGACAATCAACATCACTTGCTTGGTGTTCAAAATGGCATCCTAAATCTTGACACTGGTGAGTTACTGGCCCCCGATCCGAGCATACTTGTTACTAAACGCGCCAACGTTACATATGATCCCGACGCGAGGTGTCCGAGGTATTTGCAGTTTCTAAAGGAGATACATCCCGATCCCGAAGTTGTTGAGTTTAAAATCCGTTGGGAGGGTTACAACCTCAGTGGCTCTACCAAAGAGCAGAAATTTCTATTTAAGAAAGGTAAGGGTGCCAACGGAAAAACCGTTGAACTCGAAACAAAGCAATACATCCTTGGCGACTATGCGGACACATTTAAAACCGACTTCCTAGTCAACGCTTCACGCGATCCGCAAGGGCACGATGCGGACATTCTTCATCTGAAAGGATTACGTTTTGCTTGGTGTAACGAAACAAGTGAGGGTAAGTGGCTTAACGAGCAGCAAGTGAAGCTCGTGGTCGATACCGGTACGTTGAGTGGTCGTGGTGTTTGGGAGAAAAAACAAACTAGTTTTCCGATCACAGCAAAAATTGAGATCGCGGGTAATCATGCTCCGATCGTGCGCGGCACCGACGACGGAATCTGGAGAAGGCTTACCTTACTGGATTACCCCATTAAGTTTCATGATCCCAATGACGAGCATCCGGAGGGTTTTAAAGGCCCATTCCGCGATAAAGATTTGCAAACCAAATTGCGAGCCGAAGCGAGTGGCATCCTAAATCTCTGGATGCACGGTTATAAGGCTTGGAAAAAAGACGGTCTCAAAATTCCGGACTCTGTTAGAAAGGCCACTAACATTTATCGTGCAGAGAGTGACCTTCTTGGTACTTGGATAGAGGAGTGTTGCGTCGTTGCTGCCAACGAAAAGTGCGACGACAAACGTTTGTACAAGGCATACAGGAATTGGTGCGACGAGGACGGTTACAGCCCTTTCACTAAACGAAGTTTTAGTATCGGATTAACACAGCGAGGTTTCCTGATGGCTCCTAACAAGCGTGACCGCCTCGGTATTACTTTGCAAAGACTCCTTGACAGTGGTTTGTGATGGGGTGCGCAGTTGCGCAAAAAAATAGTGATTTACTAATTCTTTTTAATTTATGTGTATAGAAGAAAGAAGTGAAATTAGCGTTAGGTTTGCGCATTTGCGCAGGACCGATGTCAGGGTTCTAGGCTACCGTACATGAGGTTGTGTTTAATAAAGCAAAAACGCATCCGTCGGACCCCTTTAATAGGGTAATTGCTCAACGAAGCGTAACAATAGGAGCAGTATTGTGAGTAAACCAGAAAAGTATCTAGTTGTTGACCACTATTGGAATGACTATAACGATGATTGGGGTATTGATGATTCGTTACAGGCCAACATGAACAAGCTAGATTCGGAGGGTTACGATGTATATCAGATTGAAGAACTTTGCCTGCGATCTCGTTTAAACAAAGTAACGGATTGGAATGACAAGATTATTTACGAAGAACAGTCATTGGGTAACCGCGATCGTTTTGATCACGATAGATTAACTAGGGTTTATTATCGAAAGAGGGGCAGGTGATTCAGTCCTTAACAGACCAGATACCCAGTGATGAAAGATGAACGAGAGTATCTAGGGCACCCGCACTTGATTTCGGTTTCGGCCCTCTGGTTCTCGTAGATTCCGGAGCAAACATATCTATGTTAAAACCTATATCCTCCAACGCTCTTATTCGAGCCTTAGCTTTACTGGCTTCAATGCGGCTTGCTCTGGTCTCTCTGCCGTGAGTTATTGGCCTCCCACTTCCTTTGGCTCCACCGTGAAAACGGCATTTCGTTTTATTCTTGACTGCCGGAGCGCGACACCTTTCACCGCTGCGCTTCGACTTAGCGTCACATTGAACACATTCGACTCTACCGCCAAGAGTTTTATACATACCGAAAATTACCTAGAGTCCAGAAACCTTATTTTATCAGAATCGTTCGAGCGTATTAGTATGTATATAGATATTGGGACTCCTTACTGTACAAGTGGGGGGTAGGGGTAGGGTGGGTTTATCCCGAGAAGCCTTTATATTTAAAGGGGGTGGCCCTCAAAATGTTTTTGATATAATAACGCGCATGTGTAGTGTAAGATCGCGCGCGCACATGAGCTTGTATTGTTAACCGTTCCGTAGTATTCGCACGCGCGGAATGTATTTAGAGGATCAATCTATGAGCGATGACCATAAAGACATGTTTAAAACTGGTTGGATACAACCGCCCACAGTTCCCTTTGGTGGTAGTAAGTTCGACCACAAAGTTGCAAAGGAAAAGGAACAAGCTAAAAAAAGTTGCAAAGGAAAAGGAACAAGCTAAAAAAATAGGATGAAGTAAAAATTGTATTCGATAGTTAGCTCAGAGTATGAATCCAGACACTTAGAGACATTCGGAGCTTGGATTCAGAGCGAGTGGGGGATAGTAAGCACTTATACGGGCACTGTGGGAGGAATTCCTATACCAGTACCAATACTAGCAGTTGAAGGTGAGGAGTTATTGGGCGGCCTTGGATTCACTGTCTTTGCAAAGCCTGATAGTAAAAAAAATGGTATTTGGATAAATACTCTATTGGTTGCTCCTAAATACAGAAAAAAAGGCATTGGCAGTCAATTAATTAAGGCTGCAGAATCTCACGCCAACTCTACTAAGGTGCATGAACTATTTGTATATACTGATAAACAAGGTCTATACGAGAAGCTTGGTTGGACCCTTGTTGATGACACGAAAGAATCCAAAGTTTTGAGAAAGACTTTAACTAAATGTGGACAGGCAGAAAAATCAAAATCAGAAAAGAAAGAGTCGGAGTAGGTACCTTATAGCCCTGACTTTTTGCATTTAATAGCTATAGTGGGTTAAACCTTTTAGAGCACAGGCCACGGATCGTGCGGCACCATTAAATAATACTTATTCTTTTTTCGAGAACAATTAAATGTATCGCAAAACCAAATATATCCAACTCAATAGCGGTAAGAGCACACTAGCACTGGAGCCTTCTTACTGGCACCAGATCGAATATCTTGCACACAGAGATGGCTATGGTGACTGGCGTGATTGGTTCTATGCGAATCGTTTGTTCGACGCTGCCGAGGGGCAATCAGTGGCAGCATACGTTCGGATGAAGGTCTCATCGTTTCTGTATGACGATCTACGAACGTCAGGTTCTAACCCTGAAGGTCAATCGAATACAACTGGTATCAGCTAGATACGACTGCTATCAGTCAAAGCTCAACATCACTGAAGTCCAACTGAAAGGGGTTCTCGTTACGCCTCCTCACTTCAGCGACCTCCAGAGTCTCTGAGGTTACGATTCGGCAAATGTAAGGGTCAAGCAAAAGGTCGCTCGGTCCGAATGCTGAGGCCGGTACGCGACTAGTGCAGAGTTTAACGGTGCCAGTGCGCGTGTTGGTTAAATACCCTGCGCCTCCTACTAAGGAATTATCTACTGTTGTTGGTATCCAAGCCCACTCACCAACTTCACCAACGTCATCAGAGCCAAGCTCAAGTCGAATCTCTCCGCAGCTAACCAGAACGAGTGTAAGTAAAGCCAAGATTATTATTTTCAAAATTTTTCCCCAATTTTTTTTTCAAATCCTCTTTTATGTATCGGACCGGTTACTATTAAGATTAAAGGTGCTCAAAAGGGGGTGGGGGGCTATAATAATGACCGCACCTCCAAATAGTTTAAGGGGGGCAAAAGTACGAATTTGGGCCTTTAGAATTTGCGTAAAGGCGGGTATATAGGCGGGTATTTGTGCAATGATGAGGTAAGTTGTTGATTATAAAGGCTGTTCAAGTCCGGCCTTCGGCACCATTTTTACGTAACATCCTGACCGCTCCCAGTTACCCAATCCCGGTAAATATTTCGCCTATATACCATATAGTTGTAGTACCCTGCCCGTTACCGTAAGTTTCAATACTATTATTTATGATGGGTATTTTAATGGGTATATGCTTAAGAAAGCGAAAAGCCTCTCTGCTAATTTCTACTTTGGTTTCTTCGCAGTTGTTAATTGTGGGTGTTTTAGGCCACGCTGCAGAAGCGCCGGCTAGCGATGGATCACGGGATAGCATCAATGCACGGGCTGATTATTTCCGATTGAACAACCAATACGAACCACCACCAGGTGAAGCTCTGCATCATTACACGGCGGGATTCGCTAAGATTCTCTGCTCCGCTGTCTTTGTCACGGGTCTTGATCCGGTCGATGCTGCGGCCAATGTGGGTGGTTTTATTTCTCCATTCGATCAGCGTCATCATGTGGTCAACACTCGCATTGACCGCGTACGCGAAGAAGTCTCCCTCGTTTTACTCGATGATGTGGTGAGGACCGCCAGGCGTTATGACAATCAAGGCTGTGTGGCACACTCCTTAGGAGAGAACGGTATTGAATTCACTCCATCAGCCGTCGAAGCAGACCTGCCACCGGCACATTCCACACCCTGGCCAATGGGTGATGTCATAGACCAAGATGCCTGGCCGAGCGGAGTGGACATCGAGTTGGCGCAACGTGCGCTTGATACCGGATTCGGTCTGCCGGAAGCTCGTACTCTAGGTCTGGTAGTTACGTATCAAGGGCGTGTTCTCGGTGAACGTTACAGTGACGAAGTCGACATACATACACCTTTAGAAAGTTGGTCCATGACCAAGAGCCTCACCGGTACACTAATGGGAATTTTGATTCAGCAGGGTGAATACGAACTCTGGCAGAATGCGCCTGTTCCAGAATGGCAGGAAA
>Ga0315318_10001561_pt1 | contig 10109 bp, 9 predicted proteins | sample M1200m3416metaG_FD_203703 | JGI IMG/M metagenome (GOLD analysis project Ga0315318, IMG submission 203703) | Ammonia-oxidizing marine archaeal communities from Monterey Bay, California, United States - M1 200m 3416 | ecosystem: Environmental > Aquatic > Marine > Coastal | place: USA: California... | reverse complement strand
AAAAAATGAGTGGTTAGAAGAGTGGCTACCTTTACTCACCTCTGAAGAAATTCCAATTAATCCCTACAGAATAATATGGGACCTTATGCACACAGTTGATCGTGATAACACAGTGGTCACACATGATTCAGGGCATCCACGAGATCAACTTATTCCATTCTGGGAGTCGACCGTGCCTCGTGGCTACTTGGGCTGGGGGAACTCGACGCAACTGGGTTATTCCCTTGGCTTGGTGCTCGGAGCAAAACTAGCCTCGCCTGAAAAGACATTCATTAATTTTATGGGTGACGCGGCAATTGGGATGGCTGGCATGGATCTTGAGACAGGAGTGCGGCTAAATATTCCAGTACTTACGATCGTTCTAAATAATCAAGTTTTGTCGGGTTATCCTGCGCGCTACAAAGATGCGGTCGATGGTTATAGGTTCACGGAACTGTACGGGGAGTATGCCAATGTCGCGAACGCACTAGGTGCATATGGGGAACGTGTTTCAGATACATCAGAAATCATTCCAGCTTTTAAACGAGCATTTGCTGAAATGGAAGAGGGAAGGCCCGCGTTGTTGGAGTTTATGACTTCGGAAGAGAATAGACTTTCTCGTTATCCTGCGAAGTAGTGAAGTAGGATAACCACGCCAGACTCTTGTTTGAGGTGAGCTAAATATTAAGGCCTAGTTGGCCTTTTAAACTAGCAGTACTGATGGGTTTTGCAGAACGAGTATCGACCATCCAGGGTCGAATGGCCCCCCCAGCGCGACGCCATTTCCGATAGCAATTTTGGCCACAGAATCGTTTGGATTTTGAGCCAACAGGTACATCATTAGTACACGCATCGCCTCTAGGGGTTTCTGGTCCAAGGCATTGTTGCCATTCAACTTGATTTTCCAAATTATTAATTATCTGTGATAAGAGAAAGCCGTATAAGTTGGTAGGTTCTATCTCGAACTGACCAGTATCAGTGAGTACAACATTCCAGAGATTATGACCAATAGACTCTTGCTTGATTATTTGAATGATGTATTCCTTCAGGGGTGGACCTGAAAGCCACTGAGCAGTTTTTATACCGAGGGCGGGTTCCGCGGGGAGAGGTTCTTGATCGAATGTAATTCCGTTTTCATCGTTAGTCGGAGTGAAATAGCGATCATAAGCCTCTCGAATCCAGTTTAAGGACTTAATGACTCTTGCCCAGTCTTCTAAGAATTCTGTATAGTTTTTGTCGACGTCTGATACGTTTCTGAACAAAAATCCATCGCTCAATCTACTTATTGATTTTTCGGAGTTGACTGGAGGAGAAGAGAATGTGTACTCACAAGCCGAGCACGTAGCATCTGTATCTGTAATAACAATACTATTTTCGGTTTTACACCACCGACAGGTACCAGTATCCAGACACGCCTCGTAATCAGCATATGTATCAGGATTTTTCTTGCTGAATGTTCGCCAGTAATTTGGAGGAAGCTCGATAGATTTCCATCTATTTAGTGCATTATCACCGTCATAAAGGAAGGACCGTTTTACCTGTTCACGGTGGACGGTACGTACGATCCAGTCAGCATCAAGTGATGGAACTGGGATTTTATGTTTATATACCATTTATTTTGATCCACTAAGGCTTATCACGTTAGTGGATACATGCAGGATTTTCAAGAGTAAAAATGTTTAAAAGTACAATTTTTCAGTTGTAATTTTTGCAGACTATACGATAATCAATTTTTGATTAGGGTATATTTCGTAGCGCTAGCTATATTTATCGAATGAGAATCGTCGCTGTGTATTTAGAGTAATGTTACTATTTCAGCTGGACGCTATAAATGACAATATATTTGACCTTTTTGAGGAAAGGCAGAACATATAGGGGGAGATATGACTGAGTTAGTACGAATTACAGATCGTGGTCACGTCAGAGTTGTACAGATGAACCGACCAGATAAGAAGAATGCAGTTTCTCTTGAACTTGCCTGGGGTGTTATTACCGCACTGCGTGAAGCACAGGCTGATGATGATGTATGGGTTGTCGGTCTCACTGGCACTGCAGACGCTTTTTGCGCTGGTTTAGATCTCACAACAACGGAAAATCAGGATCACTTTATTCCTTTGTCTGATCAGGATAGATACCTTGATGACTTGGGTTGGGTTAGTAGGTTTTTTCTCACGTTGCGGGAAGAGTGTGATAAACCGATCATAGGGGGTATTAATGGAGTCGCTGTAGGGGCTGGCTTAGCATTAGCGATGGCGACTGATATTCGTATTATGTCTGAGTCGGCTAGATTACTGGCTGGTTACCCTCGAATCGGTGGTTCACCGGATGGTGGACTTTCATTCACACTTACGCAAGCGATTGGCTATGAGCAGGCCATGAAGTTTCTTCTTGAAAACAGAACAGTGACCGGTCCAGAAGCTCAACAACTAGGGCTGGTAAGCGAATCAGTCCCAGACCAAGAGTTTGAGGATAGATTTCATTCATACCTGGATTCGCTCACCAAAATATCTCCAATTACTGCGAGAGGGACAAAACGAGTTATTCGCGCTGCCACTCGAATTGATATGGAGAAACAACTCCATTATGAACTAGTAAATATAGGCAAAACGTTAAGCAGCGGCGACGGACAGGAAGCGAGACGGGCATTTATCGAGAAACGTGATCCCGTCTTTACGGGAAAGACCTTCACGAACTAGCTGGAGAAGTCACTCCGACTTTTTCACGCTCTTCAGGTGTAGCAATTTTAAAAATCGTCCAGTGTCGAAGCTGGGCGACGTCGTTCATGCTCTCGTCTTGAAGCAATACATCAAAGTTTGCAAAATGATGAGCTTTTTGTTCGTAGGCATCGATGAGTCGAGCGCCACCAGTAATGGTCGTATCTACGTTAATTTTCCGAAGATGTTGCACCTGGCTTCTTGTGTGCATTGAGCTTGGTACCAAGAAATTATGTCGTAGCAATTGTTCGGCCCATCCAGCGGTCCACGCCGGGTGAGCAAGACCGTTTGGCCCATAGAAGATGGAATTTTCAGAGTGCTGTTTTATTGAAGCTATATCCACGGCTAAGTCTGAGTCGAATCTCACCTTCATGGGAGTCCAGTCTCCACCAATGGCCGCATTTTCTAATAAGAGTGGAATCTTTACTGGTTCCACCACATTATCTAGTGAAGGTTTCTCTAAGTTCGAGTACCAGTTAGCGTGTCCAAGCCCAACTTTTCCCGTCACACACGTGACATTTTGTTGGTTAGTGAATGTAATATTCCAAATATTTTCAGTACCGTCTTCTTGAGGTGTCGCGTCAATTAGAAGAAGATCCCCTGGAAATGTTGGCTGTCGGAATGAAAATTCAGCCCACCCATTTTCTAGCCAATGTTCCCCCAGTGCTTCCAGAACAGTATCAGTCGCCCAACCCCATACAGTGACGCCTCCAACAAGCGCGCCGGAGAATCCAAACTGAGCGGCAAATTCAGTAGAATGAATTGGGTTTGAGATGTCTGGACTGTCATCGTTTGACAGATAAGCCTCGACCGAGTTTTGTATTCTAGCTGGAGTTGACATTGTTGTCCCTTCTTCAATCTATTATCGGGTTTTAGGATACCTTATCCACAGAAACGTAATCTGACCAGCATCGTGCTTACGGCTGAGATTACGTTTGATGGGAAAGCATGGGGAGGTCAACGTAGTGATGAAAAGGAATATGACATGGATTTAGGTCTTCGAGGGAAATCAGCCATTGTGACAGGTGGCAGTGAAGGGATTGGAAAAGCAACCGCTGTAAGACTCGCTCAAGAAGGTGCGAATGTATTGATTTGCGCTCGACGCGCGGATGTGTTGTCTGAAGCTGAAGCAGAAATCCGAGCTGTAGCAATCGGTGAAGTTGTGGGCGTGTCTGCTGACGTGACTAGCCAAGTAGATTGTGACCGAGTTATTGCAGAGGCAGGCTCTCGATTCGGCGGGATTGATATTCTAATAAATAATGCAGGACAATCAGCAGCAGGCTCGTTTCCAGATGTGGATACTCAAAAATGGGACAGTGATTTGGATTTGAAACTGATGGCTGCAGTGCGATTTAGTCAGGCGGCGTTACCATTTCTAAGAGAGTCTGATAGCGCGAGGATTGTAAATTTAACTGCAACTGCAGGCAAGGCTCCGCGGGCTAGCTCACTTCCCACCTCAGTGAGTAGGGCTGCTGGAATTGCTCTGACGAAGGCAATGTCTTTGGATCTGGCTAAGGATGGGATACTCGTTAATACTGTCTGTATTGGTCTGGTGAAGAGTGGTCAGATCGGACGAAATGCTGGAAAAAGATTTCCAAATGTTAGTTTGGATGAGGCCTATGCTCAGATGGGCCAGGCCCTTCCGTTGGGTAGAGTAGGCGAGCCTGAAGAAGTTGCGGATTTGATAGCATTTTTGGTATCCGCGCGTGGTAGTTATATAACTGGTACGGCAATCAACGCTGATGGTGGCGCTGCTGCGGTCGTCTAACCTCTGAGTGGACCAAACCACTCAGTTTTGTGATTAATTTATTGGAGGCTATCGACATGGCAATTCAAATTACTCCGGAGCAGTCAACTTTTTTGCATGATCATTACCAGGCGGTACTTGCGACATCAAGAAAAAATGGCAGCCCCCAAGTGTCAACTATTTATTATGAGTTTGATGGCGAAACGATAGTAATTTCGGCTAAAGAATATACGGCAAAGTGGAAGAATATTATTAGAAACCCAGATTGCGCGCTTGTGATAAATGACGGACATGCACAACTTTTGGTGTATGGAATAGCAGAGAGTATCAGTGAAGACCCGGAACGCCTTCAGGAGCATCGCCGGATATCAAGGGTATTGGACCAGCCGGAAGTATCAGATCAAGAACTCAGTGATCGGTTAACTGCTCAGGAAAGAACGATCATTCGAATCCGCCCAGTCAAGATATTTGGTAATACATAAGGATAGCTAGCCTGAAACTTGTCAGGACTAACCAACTCGGTGGGGCGTAGTATCAGCTATCCTCTGCAGTACTACCGTGGAGGAATATGATGAAGTTTGGTTTATTGTTTGGTATGCGTAATCCCGAGCTGTGGCGCAAGCCTTACCAGCAGGTTTATGAGGAGACACTAGAGCAGATTCAATTAGCTGAGGAGCTTGGCTTTGACAGCGTGTGGATGTCAGAGCATCACAGTGCAGAAGATGGTTATTGCCCATCAACTTTGGTGATGGCCGGAGCAGCGGCAGTAAAGACCAGCACTATAACTATCGGAACACGCCTTCTACTGTTACCAATGCATCATCCTGTTCGTGTAGCGGAGGATGCTGCAGTAGTTGATGTTTTGTCTAACGGGCGATTTATCTTAGGCATGGCCGTTGGATACGTGCCAGAGGAATACCCTATTTTTGGAGTGAATCGAAAGAATCGACCATCATTGATGAACGAAGGTCTTGAAATAATTAAACGATGTTGGACAGAGGAAAAGTTTGACTTTGAAGGTAAACGTTTTACTGTTAAAGGCGCGGCTGTGCAACCTAAACCGATTCAGAAACCTCATCCACCTATCTGGTTGGGCGCTTCGCGCGGGGCGGCAATTGAGCGTGTAGCGAGAGAAGCTGATGGCTTTCACTATGTTGGAGGTGCTGGTGTATACGACCAGTTTACTCTGGCCATGAAGAAGTATGGGCGCGATCCAGGGTCGATACCAGTATTTGATAGTCGAGATTTTTGGGTGAGCGAAGACTCTGAGCAGGGCTGGGAGGATGTACGTGACCATATCTTCTATTCCTATTCAAAATATGCTGAATGGGGCGCCGCCGCGGCTGATGCAGATGGTGTCCCGGTGGATAAGAGGCACCAACCAGCCACTACTCCTGAGGAAATGCGCTCGATATCTGATCTTTCGGGACCATTTGTGGGGAATCCTGAACAAGCAGTAGACTTTTATCGTCGCCGACAGGCTGAAGTGCCGATTAACGGTACTATTTTGCGAATACCGCCTGGCATGGCTCATGAGAAAATCGTCAAATATCTAGAACTTCTCGCCACTGAGGTCCTTCCCAAATTGGCGGAGGATTAATTTACTTAGGGGCGCATCCCTCGTGATTTAGGGCCAACCAATCGTTCGTTTGCTTTGTAAGCAACGTCTAACCAGTCGGAAAGCATGGGGCGAGTATCAGCCGGGTCAATGATATCCTCTACATCCAAATCTTCCGCTGTACGCCATGGAGCCCGGATGGCGATGAGTTTTTCCTCAAGTTCTTGCCGGTACGCCTCCGGATCGTCAGCAGCTTCTATTTCGCGTCTGTACGCGGCCGCTATACCACCTTCAATTGGAAGAGATCCCCATTCTCCTGATGGCCAGGCTAGTTGAAAATTGAAATGAGAATTATCCTGCCTTGCCCCTCCTGCAACTCCATAGACCCTCCGCACTATGACTGTCGCCCACGGAACAGTCGCCTGTCCTATTGCGACCGCCGTTCGTACCCCTGCTCTCAGGGTGCCGGAGGCTTCTGCTGCGGGGCCGATCATAAAGCCTGGTTGATCAGAAAAATTAATTATTGGGAGATGGAATGTGTCGCATGTATCTACGAATTTTTCTATTTTTCTTGCCGCAGAAGCATCCTGAGCTCCACCATGGACCATTGGGTCATTGGCAATTATCCCAACTGGTCGACCGTTAAGTCGGGCGAACATAGTGATTTGAGAACCACCATAGTATCTGCTGAGCTCAAAGGTTGAGTTTCGGTCCATCACAAACGAAATTAGTTCTCTTGGGTTATAGCCTCGATTTCGATCGCGAGGAATAATAGAACGTAGTTCCTGAGCTTTTCGATCTCGTGGGTCACTTTCATCCCCAAACGGTGGGAGCTCCCAGACATTTGTAGGCAGATAAGAAAGGAATCGGCGAATTTGCTGAAGGGCGTCGACTTCGTCCTCCGCTTCATTATTGACGACTCCACTTGTCCGTGAATGTTGTCGGAATCCCCCAAGATCTTCCTTAGGAATGTCTAGGCCGATTGCCCGTTTGACGACAGGCGGCCCAGCCGCGAATACCTGAGTTTTACCTTTGATCATTATTGAGAAATGTGAAGCCGGAACCCAGGCTGCAGGGAGCCCTGCGACAGCGCCTAAGGCAGCAGCCACGATTGGTACCTCAGAGAGTAGCTCGTGTTCTAATTTCCAGTTCCCATTCGGTATATAGGTCCTATTCTTTTGTCCCACTGCACGGATATCTGCTCCGAACCCGTCGATAAGACGGATAAAGGGTATTTTCATCTCATGGGATATGTGTTCGGCCGATATCGTACGTGGTCCTCCAGTGACAGTGGTTCCACTCGCGCCCGTGCTCCCACTCCCCGGCCTTGCCGTGAAGTCCTGACCCGTGACTGATACCGGCCGCTCATCTATTTTCGCAATTCCGAATACTGTTGATTTAGGAACAAATTCGACTAAGTTTTCTTCCTCGTCGTACGTACCAACTCCACCGAGAATTCCCCGCTCGAGGAAGCTGCCTGAATCTACTAGTTCTTCTATGCGCTCTCGAACTGTAAGTTTTCCTAATGAATGCTGTTGCGCTACGCGATCGGGTCCTCCCATCTCACGCGCCAAAGCACGTCTTCGGTGAATTTCCTCGATCTCTGGGTCCCAGGTCATTATCATTTCTCCTTAGGAATGCACTCTCAGGACTTCGGGAGGATTTCCATCAGAACAAAATTAGAGGACGTGGGGTGAACCCAGGCGTTAGCAGCGCCAGGGATGCGAGTGACTCTCCCACCGTTCTTTTCCACCTGGTCGCAAAAGGCATCAACATCATCGGTCTCATAGGCTATGAGATACATTCCTTCGCCGTGTGGATTGAAGTCGTTTCGTCGTTCCGACATCAGTTTCGCTATTGGGCTTTCATCAGTGGGTTGGCATAGGAGAAGTAAAGTGGTATCCCCATATCCCATTGCTTGAAAGTCAAATTTTCCTGTGTCGTTGAATCCTCTATCTCCGATTGCCTGCATACCAAATCGGTTGATATGATTTTTGATCGCTTCGTCCAGATCATGGACGGCCACGGTATAGTTTTTCAAACTTAGCATTTTTACATCTCCTGTTTGTCTACTTACAAATTTCAAATTAATAGGTTTCTCCAGAAATCTTTGACTTGTCGATTTCTCCCAAAGATTTTGGTGTGGTGAGCATAACAAAGAAAGCAACTGCCATCAGTGCTACGACAATCCAGACGATAATTTTGTCTGTTCCCGTGATTGCGATGCCGAGTGTCACTAAAAGGGGCCCGATGAATGATACGACTCTGCCCGAGAAACCCAGCAATCCGTAGAGCTGAGCTGCTTCATCTTTTTGTACGCTTTTAGCAGCCAAAGATCTACCCGACGACTGGACGGGGCCGATGAACATACCTAGAAATATACTGACAATCCAAAATGTACGCTCGTCATCGATAAGCCCAATCACAATCCCAGATAGCATTAGAAATATCAGGGAGAGCAAAATCACGAAACGAGGTCCAAACCGGTCGTCCAAGAAACCACCGGGGATTGCACCAATACCAGCTGAAGTACTGAGTGCTATCGCAAAATACATAACCTCTTCCTGACTGAAGCCGTAGATGCTGGCAGCGAATATCCCACCGAACGCGAACAAAGCCGTCAGGCCTTCAGCTAGGAATAGGCGCGAGAGCAAGAATTTCCACATACCCCGGTACCTGAGTAGGCTTACGACTCTCTCTTTTGTAAGACCCACGGCGGCATAGCCCGGCTGATTGAGTCTTTTCTTCGGCAGCCTATATAGAGCGATGACGATTGGGAGGCCAAATACTAGTAACCAAGCAGCAGCGAGTAGACTAGTAATTCGGACATTCAGAAGATTGTCATCAGTAATTAAATCCGACTTCATGAGAATTACCGCGACAGCAAGGCACATGACGCCACCCACGTAGCCTAGACCCCACGCTAGAGCTGACGTTCGGCCAGCTCTTTCAGGGGGGACAAATATCCTCAATAGAGTGTTGTATGGCACAAAAGAAGTTTCAATACAGAAACTTCCTAGTCCCACGAGGAAAAGTGCAGGGATCGCATAGGAATGTTCGGGCTTGATCAGTATGAGAGTGGCCCCGCTTACACCACCAACGAAAATGAACAGTGCTAAAAAAAATCTATGTGTTTTTACTCCGTTCAGCACTAACCCCAAAAGCGCCCCAACGAGTCCGACAAACACGCTTGTCAGAGTTACCATCACCCCCCAGGCCTTCGTACCTCCGTCTCCATCCCACACCTCCTGCGTGAAGTACACGCTGAATACAAAAGTTCCTATGATTGCGCCATAACCGGATGTTGCCCAGTCATAGAGTATCCATGCCAGCACTTTCCCTTTGGGCATCGAAACTCCTTTCAAGACTGACGTTCCAGGTCGTATATTGTCTGTAGTCAGCCTAAGGGCGCATCGGTGACGATTTTACGATCCTTTAAGTTTTGTTGATCCTCTGCAGAGAAATTTAGAAGATCAGTTAATACGTAGCTGTTTGCGTTTCCAAAGGTAGGTGCCGGACCAGAAACCCCATCATTGTTATTTTGCGATCTCCAAGCAGTTCGGGTATGCGGGAAAGTGCCCATTTCGGGATGCTCTACATGAACTAAGGTGTTTCTGTGGAGAAATTGCCGATGTGTAAAAGCCTCATTGAGATTCAGCAAAGCACCAGCAGGGATCCCAGCCGCTTGAATTGTGTCCTCGGCTTGCTCCTGAGTGACAGTCGAGGTCCAGGATTCGATAAGTTTATCGATATCGTCGTGATGATCCTGTCTCGCACGCAAATCAGAAAAACGAGGATCATTAGCGAGCTCAGAATCTCCCATTAGCTCTGCCAGAGACTGCCATTCGTGGTCACTTCTTACGGTAATAGCCACCCACGCGTTCTCACCTTTGCATTTGTAGACACCTTGTGGTGCGAACCTTTCGTGTTTATTTCCTATTCGATTAGGCGATCTGGAATTCATGATTACTTCCATAAGGGCAGGCGCAATAAGCTGCATTTCGCCCTCCAACATCGCCAATTCGATGTACTGACCCTGCCCAGTACGGTTGCGATGTCGAATCGCACCCATCACTGTGAGGGCAGCGGTTAGGCCAGCGTTTTGGTCACA
>Ga0315318_10001560_pt1 | contig 10111 bp, 13 predicted proteins | sample M1200m3416metaG_FD_203703 | JGI IMG/M metagenome (GOLD analysis project Ga0315318, IMG submission 203703) | Ammonia-oxidizing marine archaeal communities from Monterey Bay, California, United States - M1 200m 3416 | ecosystem: Environmental > Aquatic > Marine > Coastal | place: USA: California... | reverse complement strand
CCATGATGACAACAGTTCACAATTTAGGAATTAGTAGAGTCGAGGTTATAATAAAAATAGATTCAAGAAAGGACAAACAAGTCAGAATGGAGGAAAAAATTGAATCAATTAAAAAGCAAATGAGTTAAAATTGTTTTAAAATTCCAAAATGGGTATTTCTTTGTGCAGGCACACGTCCAATTTCTTTTACCATTGTAGCTAGTTCATCAACAGATGAAGTCGTAGGTTTGCCAGCTGCACGATAAATTTCTTCAGAGAATGCAGTTCCAACCAAATCGCTTCCCCCATGAGATAGTGCAACTTGAGCTAATTTTTTACCATATGCAACCCAGTAAACAGAGATATTGTTCAGAGTGTTGGCAAGCATGAGTCTAGATAATGCAGTTATCCTCAAATCATATACTGATGAACATTCGTTATTTACCAAATTATCTTGTTCCAATTCAGTATTATCTAAACTAAATTTTAAAGGAATTAAAGTTACAAAGCCGTTTGTTTTCTTTTGAAGTTCACGGATTTTTATTAAATGATCTACAATATGTTCCGGTTTTTCAATATGGCCATATAGCATAGTAACATTACTTTGAATTCCCATAGTGTGAGCTTCTTCAATAACATCTAACCATTGTTGGCCAGTACACTTTCCTCTAACAATTTTACCACGTACATCAGGATGAAATAATTCAGCTCCTCCACCAGGCATTGAATCCAATCCAGCAGTCTTTAAACGAGACAAGATTTCCTTAGTAGAATTTTTTGTTAGTTTGGACAAGAAATGAATTTCAGCTGCAGTTAATGCTTTGATATTTAATTCAGGATGACTTTTTTTGATGGTTCTCATCATATCTTCATAATATTCCAAAGGAAGTTCGGGATGAAATCCACCAACAATGTGTACTTCTGTTGCACCCATTTGTTTTGCAATTCCAACTCTCTGTTCAATTTCTTTAGGAGTTAAGGTATAGGCATCATCCTCATCACCTTTTCGATAAAATGCACACATCTGACAACTTGCAGCACAAACATTTGTGTAATTCATGTAATATGATGCAGCAAAAGTTACAGTGTCGCCAACTAATTTTTTTCGCGTAGAATCTGCAACAGCTCCAAGTAAATGCAAGTTGTCATAATTCATTAATTCCAAACCATCTTTGTAAGATAGTTCTTCGCCGGCAAGAGCTCGATCTAGTGCCTGAGAATCACCAATAAGTTGCTCCAACATACTGCTCGTCTCAGTCATCAGGATATATTCCTTATACTATTAAGAAATAAGTAACCAATTAGATAGATATCAACATGGTACTCCCGTTAGTAGATGAGCATAAACCAAAATGCTACTTGTGTCACGAAGGTTTTGAAGATATTGAAAAACTAAGAGAGCATCAAAACACAGAACACGGTGATTTTTTTGAGTCTAATGAAAAGCAAACTGCAAGAGAACCCGCACCTGGCGATGTCACAGTATTTTAGATTTTTTTTCTTTTAATGAGTTTAAAAGTTCCTGAGCAGTGTCTTTAGACATCTGTGCCAAATCATAATGTTTGTCAATAGACAATGCTTTTTTAAAATAATCAATCGCTTCCGAAAGTTTTCCCAACTCTCCCAGAGAAAGTCCTTTGTAGGCAAGAGCCATAGAACACTTTGCGTCAATTTGAAGAGCCAAATCATAACAACCAATCGCATCAAAGTATTGTTCATTCAAGTGAAAAGCAGAGCCTTTATTGATTAATGCATCAAGATTGTCAGGGGAAATGACAAGAGCCTTGTCATAGCAGACAATAGCAGATTTTATTCGACCCAAGTTTTGCAAAGTAGTGCCCTTATCCATTAGGGCAGACACATTTTTGGAATCGATTTTCAATATCATGTCATAAAATTTTAATGCGTCTAGAAAATTTTCATCGTCAACACAGTCATTTGCTCGTAAAAATAATTCAGAAATATCTTCATTCAACGTAGTTTGTAATATGTGGTCAATAATATAGTGATCTTTGGATTTTTCAGAGACAGTTTCATCAAAATCTGTAGATATCAATGCCTGCATGAATTAGTAAACAAGGTATTTTCAATTAAAGACCAAGTGATGATGACATAACCTAGTCAAAATCAGTTTTGTCAGAATTAAAACAATGGCCAAGACTGGAATTAAAAATAAAAACAGATTTACTAATTTTTACTTTATCAACAGTCCTAGAAATCAGGATCAATGCAAAGGGGATTGTATTTTCCATCCCTTGTCGGATGGATAGTGTCTCTTCGCCTCTTAGTTTACGTCATAGTGACTGTACGCAATAAGGATTAAAAAAGAACTTGAAAATTACAACATGTTCAAGATGAAAATTTATCGCGTGGATCAATTTTTAGTGAATTGTTAAAACACTCCATAGATTCACTGTATCGTCCCAGACTTCTAAGAGAAGTTCCCTTGTAATTCCAAAGATCAGGGTTTTGTGGATTTAACAACAGAGCCTGCTCAAAAAATCCAAGGGCTTTGTCATAATCGCCAGATTCCAGAAAAGATTTTCCTTTCAATACAAGTTCTTCAATTTCAGTCATGATTTGCAACAGATTTCATTTGTATTAAATTTGAAGTGAGATGTAAAATAATAGGAATTTAAACAAATTTACAAAAATTACCCGAAAATTTAAATAAATTTTTCACTATTATATTGCATGGTTTTGGATAATATAGATGAAAAAATTATCAAACATTTGACTGTGGATGCACGGCAGTCAGCAAGACAATTAGCTCTAAAATTGGGAGTTTCAACAGTCACAATATTATCAAGAATGAAGAAATTGGAAAAAGAAAAAATAATTTGTGGGTATACTGCAACAATTGATCATGAAAAAATCGGGTATTCTTTGACAGCAGTGATTGAAATCATAGCTAAAAATGACAAGATTGTAAATATTGAAAACGAGATATCAAAATTTGAAAATGTTTGTGCAGTGTACGACATTACTGGTACAACAGACACCATACTTGTAGCAAAATTCAAAGAAAGATCAGAATTAAGCACATTTGTAAAGGGTTTAACTTCAATACCCAATGTGGAAAACACAATAACTCACGTAGTTCTAAATACTGCAAAAGAAGATTTCAGACTAACGTAGGAAAAACAAAATGGATCAGTCAAAAATTGTATTAATCTTCATAATTATATTTAGCACCATACAGGTATCGCATGCTCAAATAGACGAGTCAGACAAAATGCTACAAGTTTCAGATGAAGAAAAAATAATGTTGTTCGTAGGAGCTACAATCGCGGTGATTGGGATATTTTTATTCTTAGCCAGAGACATCGTTTTAAGAAGAAAAACATCATACGATAAAAAAGAGCACGAGTCAAAAAAAGATAGAACGTATGAAAAGTATCATTCAGACTGGGGAGATGATTATGAAGAAATTGGAAAAAGGGGCAACAGTGAAGAAGAAAAAGAATTTCGAGATGAAATTACAAACAACAGCTTACCAAATTATTATAAAATTTTAGGAGTAGAAGTGAATGCAACTCAAGAGCAAATCAAGAAAAGTTTTAGAGAACTTGCAAAAAAGACACACCCAGATAAAACAAAAGAAGACTCGGAAGAAGAAATGATAAAAATCAACAAGGCTTACGAAGTATTGTCAGATGAGACGTCAAAAGAAAAATACGATAAATATCTAAACCTAGACTAACTCTAATTTTTGAATAATCATACTAAGTTCAATTGAATTTGGAGTCTGCACACTGTTGGTTAAATTAGTGAAAATTTCTACAGGGGTGAGTTTTCCACCATACTCAATTTTAACAACAATTTTCAATTCGCCAAATTCAGTATTAGGTCCAAGCATTTTTTTTGTGAGTAGTGGGACTACAGTGAGATCGTCAATCTCACCCTTCATTTTATAAGCAAATTTTTCACTAAAATAAACACCGCCCCTAGTTGTAGGTTCGTTAACAGGTATTGATGAATTCACAATAGAAACATTGAGCATGTGATATGATTTGTCATTTAGATGAAGAGTAAATGATGGCAAATGTTCAGTATTGTATAGAATTAGGGTTTGGAGTAAATCAGAGTTTATAGACATTAAAAAAACGTAAAAAACAATTGTATTGAATCTTGTGTTTAAATCCCAATTAGGCCATAAAAGTAAGAAAGTTGGGATACACAGGACATAATCTTTAAAAATTCGGATCATGATGAAGAAATATTGCAACAATTTGCAAACACCCATTCAATGAGAAATGAGATTATCAGCCTTATGGCACAACATAACTTAGAAGATGATTGTTTTGTAGAGATGCTAGACTACACCATCGACTTGTTTGAAAGTCAAGGTTTAGGAACAGAGTATTATGGATACCACAACATCAATCACGAACTAGAAGTGACATACGGATCACTTTTAGCCATAAATCAAGAAAAAATCAAATTTAGTGAAGAAGATAAAAAATACATATACGTTGCAGCACTGTTTCACGATTTTGATCCTCAAAAAAGCGTAGACAAACCACACGAAAAAAGTGTTTTAAAATTTATTTCATTGGATAAAAAACTGCAAAAATTGATGACAGATGCAAAAATAGATTTAGAGATAGTGAAAGTGTTGATTTTGAGAACCATATATCCGTGGAAAGGAGATATCAAAAAAGATGCAGAGTCAGAGATTGAACAATGTTTTGAAAGATCAGAATCAACAAGAAACAATCAACAGATACAAAAACACATTATGGAAATGGGGTGGTATCTATCAGTAGTTGACAGAGTCAGCGGATATGCATTAGGAGATTTTTCAGCGGCTATGGAAAAAGCAAAAATGAACGCACATGCACTTGCATGGAGACCATCATTGATTGTAAGAAGTGCAGTTGCATATTTTGAAGAATTATTAAATGCAGAAACATCAATGTCAAAAGCAATTCTCAAGACATTGCCAAAAGAAATGAGAAAGAATTTCTTTAACACAGTATTATCATTTATGAAAATCAGACAACAAGAAATAACAATTCAAGCAGACTATTCATATGAAAATTTAAAATTAATTCCAACTATAGAAAATACATCAACACTAAAGGATCCAAATTTTACTGAAACGTTATTTAACATATTTTTAGAATTACCAAAACCATTACAGTTTGGAAAAGAAAATTTTAAAAAATCAATCAACGAATCGGACACCATAATTAACACATTAAGACTAAACGATAGAGACGGGGAAATTGTAGGTTTCTCCAAAGGAGGACCTCTAGAAAAATATCAATTACGTGAAGAAGTGAGAGATGAGAATTATGGTCTAAAAAATACAGTGTTTTTAGAACCATTGGCCCTAAAAATGGGGTATTGGGGATTACGAGGAGGTAGTGAGATGAGACATTTGTTCATAATGCAGGCACACTCTATGAAATACAAACATCTTACAAGTTTTGCATTAAGGGACGTAATCAAAGCAAGGATAGACAAAGAGGATGCAGAATTTGTTACACAATTTGATCCTGAAAGGTGGGATTACTATAGAATAAAGATCTAGACTAACATATGAAAATATCAATTTTAAAAACATTAGAGTCAGAAATTCAAGGGGATGTTCTATACAAAAAAGAACTCAGAAAGTTTTATTCTGTAGATGCTAGCGCATATGAAATAATTCCAAAAATTGTTGTGATTGCTAAAAATGAAGAAGATGTGATCAAAACAGTCAAGATTGCAAATAAGTTCAAAATATCAGTTACAGCAAGAGGAGCTGGGACAGGATTAGTGGGCAGTGCATTGAACAACGGAATCATAATTGATATGAAAAACTTGGATTCAATTAAACTAAATAAAAAATCAGCAGTTGTGAGTTCAGGGGTTTTAAAAGGAAAGCTAGACAAAGAATTAGAAAAAGTTGGAAAATTTTTTCCACCAAATCCATCAATTGGAAATTTCTGTTCAGTTGGAGGCATGTTAGGAAATAATTCAAGTGGAAGTCGCAGTTTAAAATATGGAAGTATGATAGATAACGTATACGAAGTTACATTCATTGATGGGAACGGAAATAAAATCAAATTACCAAAAAATAAAAATATCGGAAAAGGAATTTTTGAGATAATTAAAATAAATCATGAAAAAATTCCAAAATCATCTAAAAATTCCTCAGGATATAGAATAGACAAAATCAAGTCACACAAAGATGCTCATAAAATTATCATAGGTTCGGAAGGAACGTTAGGAATCATACTATCAGCAAAGTTAAACATAATAGATAATCCCAAAAAAAGGATTCTTTTTGTGATTGAATACAAGTCAATTTTTGAAGCAGCAAAAAATAGCCTTGAAATCAATAAAACAGGCCCATCCACATTAGAATTTGTAGATAAAAATACACTGAAACAGATTAAATTCAATTTTAGTAAAAATACAAAATGTTTACTTTTTGTAGAATATGATGAAAAAATTGAAACAAGAGAAAAAGAAGTAAAGCGGATAAGTTCTGGAAAAATTGTACAAAAATTAGATAAAAATAAAGACATGAAAAAATGGTGGAGGTTCAGAGATGCATCATTACATTATAGTTTAAAATCAATAGAAAAAGAAAAAAGAATTCCACACGTGATTGAAGATGCATCAGTTCCTTTAGAAAATCTTCCAAAACTATTTTCAGTGGTGAAAAAAATTGAAAAAATGTACAAAGTAAAGTCAATAATGTATGGCCACATGGGTAACGGGAACATCCATGTTCGTTTAATTTCAGACGGAATAGATGACAAATCAATTAAAAATATTGCAATTCAGTATTTTGATGAAATTATTAAAAACAAAGGAACAATTTCTGCAGAACATGGAGATGGGCTTGCACGTTCAGAATTTGTAAAACAACAATATGGCAAAAAAAACTTTCAAGTGTTTAAAAAAATTAAAAAATACATGGATCCAAACAATATTTTAAATCCGGGAAAGATAATTACGACAAAAAGTTCAGTGATAAAAAATTTCAAAAAAAATAAAAAATAATTTCCAATACGAAAAATGCTGTCGCGCAACATAAAAAATTAGATCGGATGTTTGCCTAATAGTAAAAAAAAATCAACAAGTTCTCGCTAATACAACAACAAGGTTAAAGGGATTATGACAATAGGATATTGTGTAAAGTGTCGAGACAAACGAGAAATCGGCAGTCCAGCACCATACACCATGAAAAATGGCAAACCTGCAATCAAAGGCACATGCCCAACATGCAGTACAGCTATCTTCAGAATAGGCAGAGGATAGAATTCTCAACAGAGAATGTCATTCGCCAGTAAGGGCATCCCATAGCGAAAGCAATTGGGATGGATCTTTTTCTATTTCTTGCATGATTCTATTTTTCAACACAAAAGAGAAATTTTCCAAGGCATCAGTCCCACCATCAGCATAGATCTCACTGCCAATTTCAGTAATCCTATTGTGTTTTTCAGGAATTTCAGAAGAACTAGAATTTTGGAGACAAAACGTCATCAAATCAATCAATTCTTCTTCTAACATCATATCCATAGTTACAATCATTATAGATGCCTAATGAATTTTTTTTTAATAATTATTAATTTAATGCATTAAAAAATAAATAACAAAATAAATTTTTAGGGCATTAAAAAATCTCAGTAAAACGATTTTCAACATAATCCCAATTAATCACATTCCACCATGCCGCAATATAATCAGGTTTTCTGTTTTGGTATTTTAAATAAAATGCATGTTCCCACATGTCCAATCCAAGCAAAGGTGTTTTTTGAAGAGTCCAAGGACTGTCCTGATTGGAAGTAGTTATAATTTCAATTTTATGATAGGTTTCGTTAAAAACTAACCAACACCAGCCGCTGCCTTGAATAGAAAGTGCCTTTTCAGAAAATATTTTTTTAAAACTTTCAAAATTATCAAAATAAACATCAATTTGATCTTCTAATTTTCCACCAGGAATTTTATCACCATCAGGAATCAAGGTGTCCCAGAACAGTCTATGGTTCTCAAAACCACCGCCAAAAAAGTTTATTCCAGATCTTCCTTCTTCAGGAATTGAAGTTAGTTCAGACAAAATTGCTGAGATGTATTTTGGATGAGATGCAGCGCCAATTTTAGAAAGAGATTGGTTTAATCCGTCAACATATGCCTGGTGATGTTTCAAATGATGTATTTTCATGGTTTCTTCATCAATGAATGGCTCCAATTCATCGTATCGATAAGACAATTTCGGGAGTTGGTACAGGACCATAAAACCATACATAGATAATCCACATATATTCCTCAAGCGGAGACAAAACATGAGAAAGTTAGGAACCATAGATTTAGAGATGCTACATCTAGCAATTCGAGAGAATGGAACATTTAATGAGAATAATTTAGAAGACTCAGAATTAAAAAGGCACGGTGTTGGCAAAATATTGGACACACTGGCATCATTAATGGATAGAAAATTTATTTCGTCAAACAGCGATGGCTCTTTTTCCATTACAGAACTAGCACGCGAGATACTTTGGAATTCTAGCATTCCAGTTTGGGGAAGAGTACTGCGATTATTACAAATAAAGTCATGCAGTATGAATCAAATCATAGAAATTCTAGGGATTTCAAAAGAAGAAATCTTTAACGAGGTGGAAGGATTAAGAAAAAATCAATTCATACTAATGTCACCGCAACGACAAGATGATAAATTAATTAAAATTTATGAAATTTTACCCGAAGGAGTTCAGGAAATAGACAAGACAGAGACTGAAGGATTTGATAAGACATTGTTTGGAGAGTTGAAACCAAACGGCGGTATTTTAAAAATTATCGATGAGGTAAGAATAGACATAGGTGATTTACAAATTTCACAATCTCAAAAAGACAAAATTTTGAAAAAATTGTCTAGTTTAGAAAACAAACTTGAGATATAATTATTTATAAAAATTAATTTTTTTAAATTATATTTTTGGATGAGAACACAGTTCGGCCAACACACCATGCAATGACTTTGGATGGATGAATGTCACCTTAGTTCCAGCAGAACCAGGCCTAATTTTGCCTAAAAATTGTATTCCACAACCCTCCATTCGTTCAACTTCACTTTCAATGTTATCAACATCTAATGCCATATGATGAAGTCCTTGACCTTTTTTATCAAGAAATTTTTTGATTGGGCTTGAATCATTGGTTGGTTGCATTAATTCAATTCTTCCATTTTCTAATTCAATAATAGCAACTTTGACTCCTTCAGTTTCTACAGTCTCAAATTCAACATGGTCTGCACCTAATGCTTGCTGGTATATTTTTGCCGATTCTTCAACATCATTTACTGCAATTGCAATATGATCGATTTTCATTTAAAAGACCTCTTTTGGACGATATTCTCCAAACACCTCTCTAAACGAATTGCTAATTTCTCCCGTGGTTGCAAATGCTTTTGCAGCAGTTACAATGTATGGCATTAGATTTTCCTCAGTGTCAGCAGCACTTTGCATTGCAGATAATGCTTTTTCTAATTTTGTAGAATCTCTATCAGCACGTAATTTTTTAAGTGCTTTCTTTTGTTGAATTTCAATTCGACCATCAATTCTAAGTAATTCTGGTTGTTCTTCTTCTTCAGCATATTTATTCACACCAACAATTATTCTATCTTCGTTATCAGTTTCTTTTTTTAGACGATAAGCATTTGCTCTAATTTCAGATTGGAAAAATCCTTTTTCAATTGCTTTAACAGAACCACCCATTCTTTCAATTTTCTTTAGATATTTCCAAACATCTGCCTCAATTTTATCACAAAGGTCTTCAAGGTAATAGGAACCTGCAAGAGGATCAGCAGTTTTTGTAATTCCACTCTCATGGGCTACGATTTGTTGGGTTCTAAGTGCAATTTTTGCGGATTCCTGTGTTGGAAGAGCAAGTGCCTCATCTCTAGAATTTGTATGAAGTGATTGTGTGCCGCCTGCAACTGCAGCCATCGTTTGGATTGCTACACGAATGATGTTATTGTTTGGTTGTTGGGCAGTTAATGATTCACCACTAGTTTGAGTATGGAATTTTAATTGTAAAGAGCGGGGATTTTTTGCATGGAATTTTTCTTTTAAGATTTTTGCATATACTTTTCTTGCAACTCTAAACTTTGCAACTTCTTCAAAGAATTCTATGG
>Ga0315318_10001558_pt1 | contig 10117 bp, 5 predicted proteins | sample M1200m3416metaG_FD_203703 | JGI IMG/M metagenome (GOLD analysis project Ga0315318, IMG submission 203703) | Ammonia-oxidizing marine archaeal communities from Monterey Bay, California, United States - M1 200m 3416 | ecosystem: Environmental > Aquatic > Marine > Coastal | place: USA: California... | reverse complement strand
CCCCGAAGGCGGCGAGCGTGGTGACAGGCCCGAAGGGCGTGGACGCCCCGAAGGCGGCGAGCGCGGTGGCAGGCCCGAAGGTCGGGGACGCCCCGAAGGCGGCGAGCGTGGTGACAGGCCCGAAGGGCGCGGACGCCCCGAAGGCGGCGAGCGCGGTGGCAGAGGCGGCCAGGGCATCGACCGCGAGGCGATCATGAAGCGCTTCGACAAGAACGAAAACGGCAAGATCGATGATGACGAGCGCGACGCCCTCAGAGAGTACATCCGCGAGCGCTACAGCCGCGAACGCGAGGATGACGGCGATGACGACCGCGGTGGCAGGCCTGAAGGTCGTGGACGCCCCGAAGGCGGCGAGCGCGGTGGCAGGCCCGAAGGGCGCGGACGCCCCGAAGGCGGCGAGCGCGGTGACAGGCCCGAAGGTCGCGGACGCCCCGAAGGCGGCGAGCGTGGTGGCAGGCCGGAGGGTCGCGGCAGGCCGGAAGGCGGTGAGCGCCGCGGACGGTCCGGGCCCAAAGATGATGAAGGCGAAGTGATCATTAAAGGCCGCTCGCCGCAGCAGATCCTGACCCTTTTCGGCTTCAAGGGAGTCAAAGGCGTCAGCGAGTCGCAGAGGGCGAACTACCGGCGCACCTTCGGTTTTACCGATACAAACCGCGACGGAAAACACTCCCGGAAGGAGTACGTCGAGAATGGCCGCTACATGACCCCCCAGGCCCGCGCGGGCATCTTCCAGGCCTCGGACTCCAACAAGGATGATGTCGTCTCAGAAGATGAGTATGTCGCAAACCGGATCATCACGGATGAAGCCAAGGAGATCTTCAAGGCGATGGACGCCAACAAAGACAACAAGTTGACAGCGAAGGAACTCCTGGCGAGCAAGAAGATTGCCGACGAAGAGCTGGCCGGTGAGGTCTTCAAGGCCCTCGATACCAACAGCGATGGCTCGCTGGTGATCCCCGAGTACCTGCGCGTCTGGGGCGTCTGGGCACGGAGCTGATCTAGAAGCTGGCTCACTGGACCGGGACTGATCGAACGGGACCCTGGCGGAAAGACCGCTGGAATCCCGCTTTTTTTATACCGTTTTTTTATTGGCCCCGAGCTTCTTCAGCATGTCCTTGACATCCGAAGCTTTCAGTGTTTTTTTGAGGGATTGTATTCGGCTCCGGAAAGCCCGGATCATGGTAATAGCATTGAACTTACGCCCCTTGAACACGGGCCCCCCAGGAGTTATCGAAATGGGAATTGACGCAAAAAGCGTAAAAGAACTTCGTGAAAAAACCGGCCTCCCGATGATGGAGTGCAAGCATGCCCTCGAAAAGGCGGATGGCGACATCTCACTGGCCATTGACGAGCTCAGAAAATCCGGAGCCAAGGCGGAAGCCAAGCTGGCCGGAAGAAAAGCCGAGCAGGGCCTGATCGGAAGCTACGTATCCGACGACGGCAAGCTTGGAGCCCTGGTCAGCGTCTGCTGCGAAACCGAGCCGGTCGCCAATAATGAAGATTTCCAGAAGTTCGTCCAGGACCTGGTCGCGGCCATCGGAACCACCAAGCCCGCTGACCGCGCCGCTCTCCTGGAGACTCCCATGTCCGGAGGCGGCAGCGTCAAGGATGGCGTCACCGAGCTGATCAACCGGCTGCGTGAAAACATCTCGATTGGAGGCTTCTCCCTCATTGAAGCCGACGCCGTTGTCCAGTATGTCCATTTCGACAATCGGAAGGCCGGCATGGTCGGTCTCGCCGGCGGAAGCGCCGCCGATGAAGCGGTGGGCACCCTTGGAAAAGACCTCGGCATGCATATTGTCTTCTCGGTACCGCAATGTCTCTCGCGGGACAAGCTCGATCCGGAGATCGTCGCCAAGGAAAAGGAAATTCGCCTGGCCGCGGCCCAGAACGACGAGAAGAACGCCAACAAGCCGGAAGAGATCCTCGAGAAGATTGTCGAAGGCCAGATCAACAAGTTCATCGCCGGGCAGTGCTTCCTCGAGCAGGAGTTCATCCGTGACGACCAGAAGCGCTCAGTGGAGGATTCGGTCGCGGCGAGCGGAACCGGAGTAACGGTCACCGACTACTGCTACATCGCCACCGACGCGGACGACGCGGAAGCGTCTGAAACCGAGACGGAAACGGCCGAAGCGTAATGACTCGCAAAGCTCCATCTCCTCGACCCCGGGGGGATGCCGGCTTAACCTCCGCCCTTCCTGAGGGCGCCGCGCTCCCGCTTGCACTCTTCCCACCAGCGATTGAGTTCCTTTGCCGCTGAACGCTTCGCCTCCGCGTCGTTCAACACCGAGTACTCGAGCTCGATCCCGGTGAGTCCCGACAAGGCCTCCATCGCATCCAGGGCAAGGTCGTCGCTTCCGGACTTAAACCGCTTGATCAGAAAGGGAGTGACATCCACGAGCCGGAGCTGAACGACGATTTCTCCCAGGTCGCCCAGCTCGCTCAACGCGCGCTCGCTGTCCTTGACGAGCTGCACAAGGAACTTTCGCTTCGCTTCATCTCCCCCCTTGAGGTAAGCCGCCGAGGCCCAGACCTGGTGTCGGAGATCATCCGCGTCCAGCAACGAGGCCACCTTCCCATCGATATCGGTAGCCGCGTCCACTCCCACGCCTGCCAGGGCCTTCAGGGCCTCGTCCCGAACCCCGAAATCTTCATCATCGGCGAGCAGCAGCAGGGTCTCAACTCCGCCCGGCTGACCATCACAGAGCTTGCCGAGAATCGCGGCGACATGCCTGCGTTTCCTCGTGATCGGGTGCTTCGCCAACTCGAGCAGCCTCGCGAAGCCATCCTCTCCGAGGCGCCCGAGTACACGCAGGCAGATCTCCGAGCCGAGCTCAAAATCTTCAGGGCGGCGAGAGAAGAAATCGCTGAGCGTCGACCTCAGGACTTCGGAGTCGCTCTGCATAAAAATCCGCTCAGCGTTAACCCAGGCCTTGCTGCCGGAGAATTCACCGCATTCCTCAATAGCGTAGAAAGCAAGAACCACCTTATCCGGCAGCTCATTGTGCTCCCAGGTATATTGCTTCTTGATAAAGTTCAGGCTCTTCAGATAATTCGGCCTCCAGGGATTCTCGGGCCGGCTCTTCTCAATCCCCGCCAGCTGCAGAGGCTCAGCTGAGCCGCCGAGACGGATGGCCGGCTTCGGGCTGAAGAACCTTCCCCTGTCGACGATCTCAAGGCGAGTCCCGCCCTTCCTCACCCTGAAAGGACCCTCGCCCGCTGGCGGGCCCTCGGAGAAGACAAACTCCCAGCCCTTCCTGGTGTAGTAGGCTCCCCAATGCCTGTTCGGATCGTTGGCCAGCTGCTGGTAGACAGCCTTGGGCGATTCAAATGAAGGAGCGAACCAATAGCGCAGGTCCTCGACGTCAAACTCGGGTATATACATCAGCTCGAGCGTCAGCTCATCAAGCAAACGCTCGCTGGAAAAGTCCGCCTCGCCCTTCTCGCTGGAATGATCCTGGTCGCTCAGCTCTGTCACAAAAAGAACCCGGTAAGAGAAAAAATCGTCCGCGGCAGCACGAGACGGCAGGATATCCTAAGAAGTGCTCTTTAGGGTTCAATAAAAAAACTCTGCGGATAGAATCCCCTCTATAACTCTCATGTACCGCTGGTGGATCGCCTACAAATATATCTGCTCCCGTTTCATCACCGTCGCGGCCCTTCTCGCTGTGACCCTGAGCGTGACGGTATTGATCATCGTGGTCGCCGTGATGGAGGGCTTCCGCAGCGAGATGCAGGACCGGATCCGGGGCACCACCAGCGACATCGTCGTTGAGAGCAAGATGTTCCTCGGGCTGGAAAACCCTGAGGCGATCCGCAAGAGCCTGGAGCAGGTAGACGGGGTAGAAAGTACCGCGGCCTTCGTGCAGACCTTCGCGCTCTATACTTCCCCCTCGGGCCGCGGCACCGAGGATATGCTGATCACCGCCGTGGATCTCGATAACGAGACCTCCAGTAAAGAGCTCGATGCGATACTGGAGGCCGTACCGAGAGAGCCCCGATTCGACAGCAGGTTGCCAGCCGGTTTCGAACCTTACCGGGAGCGTGCCCGCAAGCTGTTTAATGCCCAGCCTCGAACCTCCCGTAAACTCTTTTCGGAGAAATGGCTGAAAAAGGATCTCTGGGAAGCGCAGGGCGTGGCTCCTGAACACATGCCGGAACGGTTCCTCTGGCGAACCTTGTTGCCGCCAGTCGTCATCGGAGTGGAGAGCGGCCGGCTCCCGGGATCCGTCATTCGGCTCACCTCGTTCACCGCCGATGGCGCCCGGCCCGCGGAGCAGGAGTTCCTCGTCGCCGGCTACTTCAAGACCGGGCTCTACGAGCTGGACTCCAAGGGAATCTTCATGCGGCTCCGGGAGGCCAACCAGTACCTGGAGCTCACCGACGCGGGGGGCAACATGAAGGTCTCTGGCATCAGGGTCTCGGTGGATCCTGAACACGCCGGGCCGCAAGCTCTGCCGACTCTCAAGCGGAAGCTCGAGGCTGAGCTCGGGAAAACCGATATCCTCTTTGTAAAAACCGAGACCTGGAGGGAGGCCCGGGCCACTCTCCTCAACGCGGTCAAGGCGGAAAAGATCATCGTCAGCATCATCCTCGGGGTGGTGATCCTCTTCGCCGGGTTCATGATCTTCATCATCCTAACGGTGCAGGTGGTCGAGAAAGGCCGCGACATCGGCATCCTCCAGTCCATCGGCGCGACCAGCACAGGGGTCGCCAACCTCTTCTTCTTCGCTGGCACCAGCATCTGCCTGAGCGGCCTCACCCTGGGAACTCTCTTCGGTATCTCCTTCGGAATGGGCATCAACACCTTCCAGCGCTGGGTCCACCTCCTCACCGGCCTGGAGATCTTCCCCCAGGACGTGTACTACCTTGACCATATCCCGGTAAAATTCCGTGTGGAAGATCTCGCCTTCATCATCATCACGACCGTGGTGGTAAGCCTGCTGGCAAGTCTCATCCCGGCGCGACGAGCGGCGAAGAAGCTCCCGACCGAAGGGCTGCGGTACAGCTGAGCTCCAGCCAGCGCCGCGGAGACCCGGCCGAGACTGCTCTCTTTCGATGCTTGGCACTTGTGGCAAGGCGGGGATGTGGTTTGTAATAGATGTTCTGTCGTCGGTCCCACCCGGGCGCGACGCTCTTCTTTTTCCTTCTACATCCATGTTCTACGACCAGGAGTCCGATCATGAAGTCACGTATCCTTCTTGCTGTTTCCCTTCTGAGTATTCTCTGTGGCGCGACCCTCCTGCTGCAGCCCGGCTCAAAAGTCTCCGCCGATGAGGGACTCAAGGCCCGGGTGTTCGAAATGCGCACCTACACCACCGCCGAGGGAAGGCTCGATGTGCTGCACAAACGCTTCCGCGAGCACACCAACTACCTCTTCGTGAAGCACGGCATGACCCTGATCGGCTACTGGACCCCGACCGACAAGCCAGAAACCCTGGTCTACATCCTCGCCTACCCGAACATGGAAGCGCGCAAGAAGTCCTGGAAGGGTTTCATGGGAGACGAGGCGTGGAAGAAGGCCTGGGCCGACTCCAAGAAAGATGGGCCGGTCGTCACCAAGGTTGAGGCCCAATTCCTCAACCCCACCGACTATTCCCCGATCCGCTAGGCTGAACTGGAAAAATGAATAGATCTGCTGACCAGGGGGCGGCCGGGAAGCGCCTGCTTGCCCTCCCCGGCTCCGTCTTGCTCTTGCTATGCGTACTCACCGGCCTTCCAGGCCGCTGGACCAGCGCCGCGGATCCCTATGTCCCGACCGAAAAAGAGCTCGGAAAGATCAGAGGGAAGCTCGAAAAGCTGCGGGAACGCCTCGACAAGCTCTGGAAAAGGGCTGCGGTGATCCGGATCCCGGAGGACCGCTTCCTCGATGTGGAGATCTACGCCAAGGCGGCAGAGTGGCTGTTGCGCTACCCTGAAGAGTTCTACGACAAGAGCTATGTCCAAAAGGCGCTGAAGGTTCTAGATGTCGGTCTCGAACGTGCCGCGGCTCTCGAAGCGGGAAAGGCACCCTGGGTGCAGGCCACCGGTCGCCTCGCACGCGCCTACCGCTCAAAAATCGACGGGAGCATCCAGCCCTACGGCCTGGTCCTACCAAGGGACTACGATGGCAAGACCCCCCTGCGCCTCGACCTGGTCCTCCATGGGCGCAACGGCCGCCTCAGCGAGGTCAGCTTTCTCGCCAAGCACGACTCCCCTGCGCCTCCGACGAGAAAGCACCTCGAGCTGCATGTCTTCGGCAGGACCAACAACGCCTACCGCTGGGCAGGCGAGGTTGACGTCTACGAGGCGCTCGCATCGGTCGAGCGCCAGTACCGGATCGATCCCGCCAGGATCGTCCTGCGCGGCTTCTCGATGGGCGGCGCGGGCGCCTGGCATATCGGGCTCCACGATCCCGGCAGGTGGGGAGCGGTAGAGGCGGGCGCCGGCTTCAGCGACACCATCCGCTACGCCCGGCTCAAGGAGGTGCCGCGCCACCACAGAAAGGCCCTGCACATCTACGACGCGGTTGACTACTCCCTCAACGCCTTCAATGTGCCGACCATAGGCTATGGAGGCGAGCTCGACAAGCAACTGCAGGCCTCGGTCAATATCCGCGAGGCCTTGCTATCAGGCGGCTTCCGTTTCAACAAGGATGGCCTCAACTGGAAGCTGGATGAAATCCCATCGGATGGAGCGGCTGGCCTGCGGGCGGTCTTCCTCGTCGGCCCGAAGTCCGGGCACAGGTTTCATCCAGAGAGTCGAAAAATCTCGGCGGCCTTCATCAGGAAGCAGCTCGAGGCCCGGCCTGCTGAACCCGAAGAGCTTCGCTTCGTCACCTACACGACGCGCTACAACCGCTGCCGCTGGCTGCAGGTCGAAGGCCTCAAAAAACACCTGGCGAGAGCTGAAGTCCGGGCGGTCTACAAAAAAGAAAAGAGCCTCCTCGTACTATCGACGAAGAATATTTCCCGGCTGAGCCTCTCCCCTCCATGGAAGCTGGCCGGCATCGAGCTCGATGGGCAGCAACCGAAGCTGAAGAAGGTCTCCAGGACGAAGGCGCTGACCTTCCAGCTTGTCGAGGGACGCTGGCTGCCGGGGCTCGTAACCAACCCGGGAGGCAGGTCGTTTGAAAAAAAACACGGGCTGCAGGGACCGATCGACGACGCCTTTATGGACTCCTTCCTCTGTGTGCGTCCCACCGGCAAGCCCATGCATCCGAGAGCCCACGCCGGGGCGCTCGAGGAGCTCGAGAGACTGGAAAAGGAATTCCCCAAGTGGCTGCGCGGCGACATCCGGACCATCGAAGACCGCAAAACCCGGCTCGGGAAGGCCGGGACCCATCTCATCCTGTTTGGCGACCCGGGCAGCAACTCCCTGATCGCCGAGTTCCTGGCCGAGGTTCCCGCCGTGATGGAATGGGATAGCGACAAGCTGAAGATCGCCGGGGCCGGCCCCTTCGATCCCGGCTCCCATCTTCCCATGCTCATCTATCCGAACCCTAAAGATCCCGAGCACTACGTGGTCATCAACAGCGGGCATAGCTTCGGTGAGCGGGAGTTCAGAGGCACGAACGCCTACCTCTTCCCCCGTCGCGGTGACTATGCCGTCATCTCCCTGGGCGAAGGGAAAGTTTACGGACGCAAGGCGAAGACCGCGGGCTTCTTTGATGAGAGCTGGCAGCCCTCAGCGGGCCTCAGCGGATCGGAAGAATGACGTCCGCGCCCTTGAGGGGTACGGTAAACTGACGCAGGACCGAGCCCGTCTCGCTGCGAATCGTAAACCGGTAGGAGCCGGGCAGCAGCAGCCCGAAGGTGATCCGGCTGGATTCAATCAGCTCGGCATCCTCCACGTCTCGAAAGCGTCTTCCATCCCATTCCCAGTGATCAAAGCTCAGGGTGGAGCCGGGATTGCGCAGCAGCAGGTTCTTGCTGAGCTCGAGCCTGATGTCGTAGCCGGCGCTCGACACCTCGAGAAAGCCGGCGCGGACAGAGGCCCGGTAGTTCTTCACCTCGACCGGCAGTGCCTCGCCGCGGTAAATATTCTGTCGCGCCTGGTCCTTCTCCTCGGGAATGACAGCGGCCCAGGCGCGAAGCACGTTCGGCGGGTCAACCATCTCGAACTCGCCATCGAGCACCCGCCCGACACGCGCTCCTCCATTCTCCCCTGGGTTGTGCGTCAGGATGACCCAGCCTTTCTCAACCGGCAGACCGTTCAATACCGCCCGGCCGCGAACGACAAGTCCCTCGACGACGAAGTTGAGCCGCGCCAGCCCACCCACGGGGAGAAAAACATCCTCCCAGGCCGGCGGAACCGGCTCATAGGCGTCACGGAGCCCCCACTTCACCCTGTACTGTCCGGGGCGCACTCCCTCGAATCTGTGGAGACCGTAGAACTCCGGCGGCAGCTCTCCCAGGTCGACCCGGGAGCCGGGATCGGCGGGGTCCGCCTGGAATTCGAGCGCGAAGGCGTAGTGGTCTCCCCCGGGCTTGTTGACGTAGCCGATGTTCAACTCGATCACCGCCTCCGGGGCGAGCACCAGCTCGCGAGAGACCTGCTCGAATACCGGGTCCTCCTCGATGCTGTCGGAAAAACCTGCCAGCCGGGCAACCAGGGCCCAGCGCGGGGGCAGAACCAGCGGCAGCTCTCCCAGCTCAAAGGCCCCCTGCTCATCCGTCTTCGTCTTCCACTCCAGGCGTGCCAGGTCAATCGGATCGACCCCGGGATAGCGGTAGGCCCTGTCAATCGGCATGAGCGCCACCACGGCGCCGGAAGCGGGTCGGCCATCGGGAAGATACGCGAAGCCCTTCAACGTCCGCGTCTCGCCCAGGCGTACAACGCCGAGATCGACCAGCCTGCGCTCCTCGGGAAGCGCGAGCCGGCGGCGGAGAAAGCTGCTCGAGCCCTTCGGCCTGAAGATAAAATCGCGCGGCTGCGGCAGGAGGCCCTCCGCCTGCAGGCGCCCATTCAACACCTCCACGACAATCGGCTGCCCATATCGAATCAGCGCCGGAGTCCGCGGGGTCCAGTCGATCTCGAGGATTCCGGTGAAGGGCTCGCCGCCTGTATCGAGCACCCTGCCCATCACCCGGGTGTCGTTCCTGTAGAGAACGATCCTGCGCGGGACGACCTCCCCCGGGGGGACCGTGACAAAGGCCGGCAGGTAGCCGTCGGCCTCCACCGAGAAGCTCGTCTCCTCACGCGTCTTCACCGTGACGAAGAACCTGTTCTCGAGCGCCGGGTGGCCCGGCTCGAGGCCCGGCGGCAGCAGGGTCTCGTCCTGGATCACCCTTGCGGTCTCGATTCTCGCCCCGCGGCTGTCAACGATGTCGATCTCGAGAGCTTCCCGGGGCAGCAGCCTTCTCTCCACCCGGCCGCGGATCTCGCCGCCGAACTTATTGCGCACCTCAAAGAGAAAGCTCTCCTCCTCACCGTCGATACCTTTCCAGCGCAGGACATAGCGGCCCATTCGCAGATTGTCGATCATGAGAAGATCGCCTGAAAGCCTCATGCGGGCCGAGACCTCGCTGCCAGCCTCGCCCTCGAGACCGAGATTCAGCGGGGGCGGGACCACCGGGTATCCCCGGGTAAAGAACTCCAGAACGGCATGGGGCGGACGGCGAAGCCGAAGCTCGCCGAAATCAAAGTCCGGCGGCCCCTCTCCTCGCGACCGGAAGGCCTGCTCGCCCCTCTCCGTTGTCGTACAGATCGTCACCTCGACCGCCTCGACTCCCCTCAGCTTGCGGATGCTTCCGAAGACGCCTGCGCTCGAGAGAGGATACGGCGTCATCGCCAGGGGTTCCTCGCGGCCGGAGATGGAGTACCTCTCCACCACCGTCACCCCACGGGTCTCAAAAGGCCCCAGGCCGCCAATGAGTCCCGAGACGGAAACCACCTCTTCATCGCTCAGCTGCAACGGAAGGCCGAGAGGCTCGTCCAGATTCTCCTCGAAGATCGTGGCATCTGCCGAGAACGACTGAAGCAGCGGGCCATCCACCGACAACAGGTACTCGCCATGCTGGAGGCCCCCGATACTCACGCGCCCATCGGCGCCGGGCTCGTAGCGATGAACCTCCAGCCCATCGAGGCCGGCCGGTACCTCGGCGATCCGGCTGACCGACAGGCGGGCACTCGAGAG
>Ga0315318_10001556_pt1 | contig 10118 bp, 8 predicted proteins | sample M1200m3416metaG_FD_203703 | JGI IMG/M metagenome (GOLD analysis project Ga0315318, IMG submission 203703) | Ammonia-oxidizing marine archaeal communities from Monterey Bay, California, United States - M1 200m 3416 | ecosystem: Environmental > Aquatic > Marine > Coastal | place: USA: California... | reverse complement strand
CAGTAAGTTACAAATCTGATTAGTTTCTAATTGTAAAAATAAAGGAAAATCAGTTTCTAATTCAAATCTATTCACTGCATCCCACTTTTCTCTATATGTTTCAAATTTTTTACCGATAATTGATGCCAGTTTAGAATTAATGTCTCCTTCAGACGCAAACCATCGTACTTTTGAATCAGTTGCGTACATTTTAGAAGGCATAGATATGCACATTAAAACAGATTATAAAAAACCTACTACATTGTTTTTCTTAATTTTATATTTCCTTTAACTCTCTCTTGATAGGATAAGCACTCCATCCTGTTTCCGGCGAATATTTCTCCAAATAAATCTGAACAGCTCTCCTTTCAACATCTTTCTCTATGAATCTAACACCATGTCCAGCGTGAGGCCCATCATGAAAGATCATGACACTATTATCCAGATTATATGGCTCAAAGATCATTTTTGATTCATCCTCTTCGGGTGTTACGTATGTTCCTCCAGGATCACCTTTTTTCCAGTTTTTACTAAAATAAAGCATTAGTATCAACGTACTAGGTCCAACATTATGAATATGAGGAAGTTGATATCCTCCACGTGTTAAAAGCATAAACGTAACAGTTTTTGTCTTGGTAACAGGAACGCCAGAAAACTTTCGAATGTTAGATAAAAACTCAGCAGAAAATAAATAATGATAAAATTTGTTCCAAGATTCGCTAAAATTTGGATCTTCTACATCGCTTGAAATATGATTACCATTCTTCTTTCCTGCCCACCATTTTCTATAAGCTGATTTATCGTTAGACGATTCAACAAACCAACTATCATCCTTTTTTGGATACGTTTCATATAATTTTTCATAGAAATTCCTTACGAAGAATTCCTCAAGAAATTCCCATTTTGTAGGTTTTCTCTCTTGGAAAGTTTTAGAATGACGAAAAACATTATCCCAATTAATCATTTGTGAATTTTTAGTAGTCATTTCAGTTAGATTCTTGTAATTTAAGATCACGTTCAGTAATTTTAAGGATGATTGCTGTTAGGTATCGTTTATACAACTTTTTAATCAACGGAGATAGGAATTTTGCCTTAAATGATAATTTCAATTCAGCATCAAATTCAATTTGACTTCCTTGCTCATTTTTACTACATGTTATCTTAACTGTACTATTTTTTGCAGGTCCTTCAAGTATTTGTGTGACTAATTCTTTATCTGATATTATTTTATGACATGATTTCTGAATAAATGGGCGTTTGATTAAAGTAGAAAACACGATTGTTTCTTCAGTGAAGATTTCATCATTGTGTCGATCTAATATTTTAACTCCTTTTATTTGATCAGGAAAAAAACTTTGGTAAGATTCAAAATCAGTTATAAAAGTCATCAATTTCTCAGGTTCAAGATTGGAATTCATTGTAAATTGTAATTTTGTCATGATGCTCACTATATTTTTAGATTAATCTATTTTTGAATATCCTGCATTTTCTTTATAAATTCGTCCGCCAGCACACCGAACGGTGATTCATATTTTTTGATAAAGCGTTTAGCCTTTTCCTCATCAATTTCAACATTTAGTAGATTTCCCTCATAAAAAAAATAATTGTGATAATCTAATTCAAATCCAAATAAATCAAAATCAATAGAGTTCTCCTCAAGTAAATTCAAAAATTTATCAACATCAGAGGCGTGAACTTCAGTTTGCAGTGAAGATCGAATAACACTTGGTAATTCTTCAATAGATTGTAATGTGTATACAGAAGGCAAAATAGAATAAAAAAAATCTGAGAAAATTATTGCTGGTTTTTTATGCATTGCTGCTTCTAGTCCAGATGCACCATGTATTGTGATTACCAGGGAACATTTTTTCAAAACATCCTCTGATTTAATCGAATAGTGAAGAAGTTGAACATTAGGAATTGATAAAATTTCTTCATAAAAAGAAATATCCCTCCATTCCCTTGTTACTTGACTTGGATGCTCCTTTACAAATAATCTATATCCAATGGGTAAAGATTTTGCGATGTGTTTGATAGTCTCAATTTGATTTGTATTAAATGGAGAAGCAATTAGTAGTTCTCGTTCAGGCATTTGGTGTAATGGAAAATATACAAAAGGTGTACTGTCATCGATAACTTTTAAAAAGTTCTTGTCCATGTAAGCACTACGATTTTTTTGCTTCATTCTAGTAGCAACATAATTTGATAATGCCTTTGATTTTGTATGACCATAGTAACCATAATTATTACTAGTTATATTTTTTGAAAAAAGAAAATCAAAACCCGCATTAATTTTTGGTGCCTTTGATTTTCTAAGTGTATCAGTTGTGTCACTAAACTGTTTTCTAAGTTCAAATTTTTTCCAATATTTCTGAAGTTCATCAAAATCTCTGTTTGTCGATTGTAACTCTTCTATGGTTCTCTTATCATCAAGAATGTTTGGTTCTTCTGTTATCATACATCTGTTGGCAAGAACTGATGCACTAAAAATTAATGGTTTTACACCTGATGTTTTGCACATTTGATGAAAAAGTTCGTGATGGTGGAACGTACTTTTGTATGATATGAGAAATTTAGGTTTAATCTCTAGAATTTTTTCAAATAGTTTACATTCATCCTCTAAAATTGAAAGAATCTCTTCCCTAGAAAACTTGTAGAACTCATTGTATTCATTAAACAATCTCTCATTCAAAGCAAGAAGCCAAAGGTTGACATTATATTTCTCCTCAAAAGAGGTAAGATAATCTGTGTCTACTTTTTTTCGTGGCTTAGAGATATTATCATGAAAAAACCAAATTTTCTTGAAATCTACGATTTTTTGATTTTGAAAAAATGGTTTTTGCCTTTCTGGAACATCAAAAATTCCATATAATTCAGCGTTAATCTTTTTTTGTAACGAATTAGCTAGCAAGAAAGGAAAAATCTCTCCCTGATTCCAAATAATTATTTTTTCTGATGGCATATCTGATGAATTTATGTTATCTCAATAAATCTTATACATTTCTAGTAAATCATTACATCATGAGACATATTCTCATGAAAAATCTTGCTGAATAGTGTTTTTGACTATTTAATATCATCAATAATCAAAACCTCACTTATCTAAATTAGTTAATTACAAACACTGATCAGTGATTGTTCAAAAACTTCGAAATTTAAGTTTGTAATGCTTCTCAAAATTTTATTTATTATTCTACTAATTAGATCATGTTGTAAACATGTATTTATTTCCGCATCATCCAAATTTGCATTATCAAATATTGTATGAACTGGATATACGTCCAATAAACTTACATTAGATAAATTGGCATCAGTAAAATCAACATAATCTAATCTTGATGATTGAAGATCAACATTTTTTAAATTTGATTTTTTAAATTCTGAATAATAATTTTCTGTTTCAATAAAACTTGAGTTTTCCAAATTAGCGTTATTCAGTTTTGTTTTCCATAATGTAGCACCATCAAATTTAGAATTTTTTAATACTGAATTATCAAATTTTGTAAAAAATAAGAATGCATTCTCTAAATTCACAAATTCCAAATCGGCATTACTAAGATCTGCTCTTTCTAAATTAGCATTTGTGAATTGTAGATTATTTGATTTTATATTTTTAAAAAATGATTTTTCTAGATTACCGTTAATAAAACTTACATCTGTTAGAGTAGTTTTTTGAAAATCAGAAGAAGCTAAACTGGCCTTATCAAAATTTACATTCTTCAATTCAGCATTTTGAAAAACCGCTGCATCTAAATTCGCACCTGAGAAATTAACATTTGATAGTTTTGCATTATAAAAATTTGAATTTACTAAATTTGCATCCTGAAAATCAACATCCGTTAAATTGGAGTTTCTAAAATCTGTAAATCTAAAATCTTTATTTGAAAAATTTTTGTCGATAAAATCTTCATCTGAAAAAATACACCCTGAAAAAATTTTTGAATTTGAGAAATCCCGACAGTCTGATTCGACAACATCTTGGATATGTTCTTCCCAATCTGTTGGTGTTAATATTGGTGAAATACGAAAAATTTTCCCATCTCCTATAGTTACAATGTAAATTGAACCATCTGGGCCTTCTTTGATATCGGTGATTCCTGCAAAACCTGTGCCAAAAATTATTTCGCTTGGGTTGTCTTCGTTGTCTAAAACTAGATCTTTCAGCTGATCACTATCAAACCTAAAACCATCTCTGTTCTCATTTAACTCAAATTTATACAATAGTCCACCAAGAAAACTTCCTACTAAAACAGAATTTTCATATTCAGGAAATAATGGTGATTGAATAAAATGTATGCTTGTCACCCCAACAGCTCTTTCCCAACTGAATTCAGGATCTGAGTATTGGTATCCATCAATCATTGATATTTCATTATCATTTATTGGTCCTTGAATTTTGTTCCATCCACTGTTGAAGTTTTTTTCTATCAAATTTATCTCGTCAAACGTATCAACACCATTTTCTGTGTCCCAAAGCATTCCTGTTACTGGATCAATATCTAATCCAAACGTATTACGTATTCCAATGGCATATACTTCGTTTGGCGCATTTAGGGATGTTATTGAACCTATGTAGTTATTTTCTTCTGAAATAAAATTCTCCTTTTGTTGCATGTCCTTACTTCGACCATGTCCTAAATCACCAATTGTAGCAAATACTATACCATTTTCATCCTTAATCATTACACCCGCATTATGTATACCAGTTCCTTTATGAAATGATAATAGTTCAATTGGGTCAATCAGTTTTTCACCATTCCAACTATATTTTGTAAACCAATTTGATGTCGAATCATCATTTGCATCTCTTGTGGTATAATGTAAAAAAACATCATTGTTATCAACTAACATTCCGATTAAACCCTCCTCAGTTGAAGTGCTTAACTCATTTAATTCTAATATTGGTTCAGGATTTAGAATACCATCACTGATTATTCTTACAGTACCAACTTTTTCAATTACTAACATTTGTCCATCAATAAAATCAATTAGTACTGGTTTATCCAATCCTGAAACATATTCCTCAACGATTAGATCTAAATCTTTTATAACAATCTCATTGGTTTTCCCCTCTTCAGCATATGATAAAATGCTATTACTGCTAAGACTTAGTAATATTACCGAAAGTGCAATTAAAAATCCTAGAATAAGTTTATTCATTTTTTCAACTATTGAATAATTACAATAAATATTTTTAGTATTAATTTTTTCATATTTTGGTTCCATAAATAGTTCCAGAAACTCTATTTGAAAGTCTATGAGAATCTACATGTCGAAAAATTGAACATTTGAATCCATTTCTTTTCAAAAGATCCAATAAATCATCCAGTTTGAATTTTTTATTCAGTATTGTGTACTCCAGTTTGATTCTATCAATATCTTTTAAATCCTCATCCGTCAGATAGAATTCACATTCCTTACAATCCATTTTCAATAGATCAATATGATTGAGGCCAAATTTTTTTCTAGCAGTTTCTAATTTGTAACCGTCTACTATTTCATATTTGAAATTTTTACCTTGTTGATTATTAGATACAAATGATGCACCTAAAGTTCCAGTTTCATCATCATCAGATACATAAAATTTGAGTTGCTCATCTTTCCCAATTGCAGCATTAATTGGAATAATTTTTTCAGATAATGTTGGATTTAAGCTTATATTTTTTTTAAAAAATTCAAAATGTTTTTTTAAAGGTTCAAACGCAAATACTTTTGCACCCAAACTAGCAAAATATAATGGGGTATCACCACATTCAGCACCAATATCTACTACAATTTTATCATTCCAATCAATTTTTGGATTTATCGAATGTATTTCTTTGATAAAAGTCTCAATGATTGTATTACCTGGATGAATTGAATCTAAAAAGAATTTAATTCCGTTTGATGTAATAACTATTTTTTTATTATTTTCAGAAATAATTGTATAGGTTTGCTTCCGAATATCTGATGACTCGATATCAGTTAGAAAATTTGCGCCGTACTTACTCCCTTCATGAAGTAATTCAAGTAAATTAGCATTTTCAAAAGATAATTTATTCAATGCAATTCTAAATTTACTATTCTCGTCAAATGAAATTTCCAAATTTTCCGATGAATCTAATGAATAAGAGGTTGAGTAAGTTAAACAAGCAAGTAACGATCTAACTGAATCAAATTTACGTCTAGAAATTTTTATAATTATATTTTTTATTTTAATCTTATAATCCGATTTTCCAAATAAAATGGAATAAATTAATGAAACCTTATTCTCAGCTGCACCAATGAATGGTAGTATAAAATATACGTATCCTAAATTCTCTTTAAATGTCAAATTTTTTCTGCCCCACATAATTGTAATTTATTATCGCTAAAGTAATTGCATACATCGTATTGCCTAAAACAAAGGCAATTGTAACTCCAATAATACCATAAAATATTCCAAGAAATATAGTTCCGATTAATATTACACACAACTGCACTGAGTTTGCGATTATTAAAAATCTACTTTTTTCAAGCGCTAAAATTTTTGAGAAGAATATTACAGATATAGTGCTTGGAATTACACTAAAAGAGGCAATTTGTATTGGAATGATAGATTCATTAAATTTTGTAAAGAAATTTTCGATAAAATAAGGAGAAAAGAAGAACCCTGATAACGCGATTAAAATAGAAAGTAGAATTAAAATTTTTTTTAATTTAATATTTTTTTCTCCACTGGCATCCTTAGGTAGCAAATATTTGTACGAAATAGAAGATAAAATCATCATAATTGTAAAAAATTGAAGTGTTAATGCAAAATTACCCAACACCGTAAAACCCAATAATGGCACTACAATAATTTTATCAATATCCCTTCGAAAAACTGAAATGATGTAAATTATGTTGATATTAATTATAAATTCTTTTTTTGGTTTTAATAATGATAGATCTATGTTATAACATCGTAATTCTTTATAGAAAATAGGAATTAATGAAAAATTTGCTATTGCAATTCCTATTAGAACGCCATTAACTCCTAGTGAAAAAGATAAACCTATGCCCACTACAAATTGAAGTATCTTTTGTGCTAGTAAAAACTTTGAATATTTTGCATACAGCTTTTTTCCAATTAAAATTGTTATAGACGCTTCAAAAACTATAAATGAAAAAATAAGAAAAATTATTTCAAACCTTTCAACTATAACAAAAGCAATCAATGAAGCTATTACGGTAAAAATTAATGTAAGAAGTAAGAGTGTCGGAATAATTTTTTTATGCTTTGCAGAAAATACCATCAATGCTTCAGGTGAGCCTACCATAGAGCATATTCCCAATGATGCTATAGCCATAAAATAACTGAGCTCACCATATTCCTCAACTAACAATAATGATGCTATTACAAGCCAAAATATCGCTGAAATAGCACCGCCTATAATATCAGCTGAACCAATTAATGCTAATCCTTTGAGACCATACAATTTGCCTCGAAGGTTTGACCAGTTTTCATCTTTTTCATTCATATTTTTTTAAATTTTTTCTATATTGATAGTTCTGCTTGTTAATTTTTCATCACATTCGAAACAATGATTCTAAAATCTATAAAAGAAACTGATGAATCATTCCATAGATTATTAAAACTTGTAATCATTTACACAGAAGATCTTTTAAGAAATTTGTTTAAATATGCCTAGATATTATCGGATTGGATTTTTTCCAAGTTTCCATCATTATCACGTAAAAGATTTCCATCTTTGTCTTTTTTGAATAAATCCTTATTTGCAAACTTATCAACTATTTTATAAAATTCCTCTTTGGTAATTTCCATGTCATGAAGAAATTCATCAAAATATCTATCCGGTATTTTCCCCTCATATTTTTTAACTAATTCAAGACCTTCTTCCCTAGAAATTTTTCCTAATCGTATATCTAATGATGCATGATCTGTTGCACGTCCAAATCCATATTTAATCCATTTAAAATAATCATGCATACCTGTATACTTCTCATCCAAATTTTCCCAATTTGTATAAGTTCCTTCTTTTGGTTTATCAGCTAGATTGAAACCATGTTTTTTAACGTGATCTAAAACATCGTAAACATTATACTTTAAAAAATAAAAAAGAAAAATTGGCCGTGAATCCATTTGCTCTAATTCTTCTTTAGTAGGATAAACATACGGATTAAGATGTTTTAATTCTATGTTGTGTTTTGTGGCAACGTCCTTTAGACTATATTCATCTAACCAAAACCCTCCAAATTTTTTTAACCATTCATAGTTTAGTCCATCTCCTAAACCAGGCCCACCATATTCAAATTGAGGATTTTCTCCCCAAATAATTAAAGGAATCTTAAACGCAGCTGCAACTTTTACTGGAACTATAAATAATCCATGATGTTCTGGCCATGTAACATCTCCAAATTCTGTGAGACCAATTTTAGCAAGTTTTCTATAGATCTTTGGATTTGGTGTAAATTCAAAATAATCAAAACCCAGACTCTTTAAATTCTCTATATTTCTTCTACCCAATTCTACTAAATCTCTTGGGATGAAATTAATCAATAAGGGATTTAGTCCTAATTCATCTCGTGCATATAATGCCTGATAGTGAGAATCTTTTCCTCCACTTACTGGAATTATACAGTCGTATGTTCCATCCGACTTTCTATATTTTTCTGCAATCTCCCTTAACTGCTTTTTTCTAAACTCCCAGTCAACAGAATCTTTTTTGTTGCTGTTTAAACATGCTTCACAAACACCATCTTCATTAAACTTTAGCTGAGGTTTTGTATCGGGATATAAGCACTTCTTACAATATTTCATTATGACCACTCTTTCATTCCATTATAAGTAAATTTGGACAAAATTATCCCAGTAATTTCATTATCTCTTTTTGAACCCTCTTTCCACCCTTACCATCTATGCCCATATGATAAATTCTATTTTTTTTGTGTCTCATGGAATAAATTTTATCTAGATATTTTGAAATTTTTTTACCAGTATTTTTATTAGATATTCCTAAATTAATACAAATTTTATTTTTTTCCCAAATCTTTGCTGTAGTAGTTTGATGTTTTACTTGTGAAATTATTGCAAATGGAACACCTAATGCAGCAAATTCATAAGTTGTTATTCCTCCTGAACACAATCCAAATTTTGCGCCTGAAATCTCTTTATACATATCACCAAATGAAATTAAAGAAAAATAATCGGAAAATTTCCTCTCAATTTCCTTAATTCTAGTGGTTTTTTGTGAGGATGGGCCGTGAATGATTTTTGACTTTATGGTACCTCGAAATTTAATTAGCTGTTCTAGAAAAATTTCAGTTATATTATTCTCATCAAAACCTCCAAATGTTACTAACAAATCATATTTGTTTTTAGAGTTTTTACGAGTAGAAAACCTATGATCTAAAATTTGGTATTTAGGACCTAATAGTGAAATTCTTCCATCATTATGGATAATTTTCTGATTTTTAAACCCAATGAAACCACTAGTTACTAGATCAGCAGAATATTCGTATTTTTTCAAATCTGTAATTAATACTATTTTGGTGAATTTTTTCATTTTTTTTAAATATTTTTCTGAAGCTTTGTAAGTATCATTAATCAATACATCAATTTTCTTATTTTTGATTACATTAATTGTACGTTTGATATCAGAATCTATACCGCTTTCTTTTTTTAATTTTAAAATATTACTAAATCCATTCTGATTTAAAATATTCTTAGCCCCACCATAATCTTCTAGTAAAAACCAAATATTGTGTTTTTTAAAAAAATATGCTAGATGCATGCTTCTAAATATATGACCGTAACCTAATTCTTTCCCAACCGCTTTTCCTCCTGATATCCTAAATAATATATTCAATTTTCTCATTTTCCAATGGTTATTTTAGAAAAGCCCATTTTAATGGGGTATCCATTAATACATTCTTTTTTAATTTTTTTCCAATTATCTTTTCAAAAAATCTTGGCTCTATTCCATTTGCAGGCCTTGCAATTTTAATCAAGTCAGGTGTCAATACCATGCCTTTCTGAAGATCTCTCTTAGCAATTATACTACGCCTAATTGTAATCAAACCTTCTTTTTCACATTTCTGTGTCTTCTTGATTCCATCACCTAACATTTCTTCAATCTTTCTGATTTTGCTAACTAAATCAGAAAGATTGAAGAAAT
>Ga0315318_10001548_pt1 | contig 10138 bp, 6 predicted proteins | sample M1200m3416metaG_FD_203703 | JGI IMG/M metagenome (GOLD analysis project Ga0315318, IMG submission 203703) | Ammonia-oxidizing marine archaeal communities from Monterey Bay, California, United States - M1 200m 3416 | ecosystem: Environmental > Aquatic > Marine > Coastal | place: USA: California... | reverse complement strand
ACCTTTCATTATTCTAACTTCATGAGCCATCATAGACATACGGTGTAAACTTGGCTGTCTGTTGAATAGTACAATATCTCCATCCATAAGATGTCTTTCTACAATGAATCCAGGTTCTAATCTATCATGATTAAATTCCCAATTTTCATCAGTTAATTTAACCCTTCGACCATCCGGTCTAATCATGTAATTAATGCCAGGAATGTATTTTTCAGGATCAGTAGGTACAAAGTTTTCTTTAATCAATTGTCTCATGAAAGAAAGATTATGGATATTAATTCTTACGGGAACAGTTAATTCTCTTGCAGCAAGTTCAGGCACTCCTACTTGATTAATACTCAAGTAAGGATCAGGCGTGATTACGGTACGGGCTGAGAAATTAACACGTTTTCCAGAAAGGTTTGAACGGAAACGTCCTTCTTTACCTTTTAACCTTTGAACTATAGTTTTCAGAGGCCTTCCAGAACGGTGTCTTGCCGTAGGAATTCCAGCAGTCTGATTATCAAAGTAAGTAGTAATATGGTATTGAAGTAGTTCCCATAAATCTTCTACAATTAATTGAGGTGCTCCGGCATCACGGTTTTCTCTTAAACGTTGATTGATTCTTAAAACATCTACTAGTTTATGCGTAAGATCGTCTTCAGAACGTTCCCCAGATTCTAAAGTAATTGAAGGCCTCATTGGGACTGGAGGTACAGAAAGTACAGTTAGCACCATATATTCCGGTCTTGTAATTTTAGGATTGAAACCTAGACACAATAAATCAGAATTAGGTATTTTTTCAAGCCTAGATCTAACTTCTTTAGGTGTAAGTTTTCGTCCTTCTTCTCTGAAGGTAGTTGGCTTATCCAATGTGACTTTGATTTTAGGTTCGCCACAGTGCGGACAGCTTTTAGATTTTGTAGCTTCCCTTATTGCACGTCTTGCAATACCTCCAATAGAAACAGTAGTTCCTGCATCGGAGTCCATAAGTGCTTGAATTTGTTTATCATAATGATCGATTCTATCTTGCGTTAGCATTAACCTTCCAGAAGCAGGATGCGTTGCATTTAGAATGTCTTTAACAGTTTTAGAATATCCAGAATGTATTACAGGCATAGCCAAGTCAATATGGCCAAAATGGCCCGGATCTTCATCCATCTTTCTTCCGCTTGTTTTACACCTTAGTCCAGGCTCTATGACTCCCATGTGCAAATCCATTAATCCCATAGGAATAGGGAATCCATCGTCATCATAGGTGTCTGCAGTTATCACTTTAGTGGCAGACAATTTACGAACTTCTTTTGGACCCATTAAAGCAAAATCAATTTTGCCGATTTTCTTTGGAATCATTTCTCTCATGATAAATCCTCCAGTCTTAATCTAGCAACAATTCCAAGTGATTTAAGTTCCTCTAATAATAATTTAAATGCATAAGACATAGCAACCGGATAAATAGAAGTATTATCTCCCATTGGGGAAGTCAAAACACCTCTTCTATCTAAATAACCGATGTGTCCGGATTGACTATCAACATATTGCACAGTCTTATCACTTTCATCAAGTAATCTATCTTTAATTACCATTGAAGCGCCATGTGCAATTAAACAATCACGTTCCATTTCACCAAATCTTAATCCTCCCATTCTAGCACGCCCTTCAGTGGGTTGCCTTGTTAGAAGTTGCACAGGTCCTCTTGAACGTGCATGCAATTTTCCAGACACCATATGGTGTAATTTTTGGTAGTAAATAACGCCAATAAAGATTTCCGCATCTATACGTCTGCCTGTTTGTCCATCATACAGAACTTCTCTTCCACTATGTTTTAATCCATATTGAGATAAGGCGCTTCTCAAATCAGTTTCTTTTTCACCAGAGAATGCACTTCCATCAACAGCTCTTCCTTCCATACTTCCAACTTTCCCACCAATCATTTCAAGAACGTGAGCAACAGTCATACGTGAAGGGATAGCATGAGGATTGATAATTAAATCAGGAGTAATTCCATCTTCTGTAAATGGCATACCTTCAGGAGGCACCATGTGTCCAATAACTCCTTTTTGTCCGTGTCTACTTGCAAATTTATCACCCATTTCAGGAACTCGCTGATCTCTAACGCGTATTCTAGCAATTCTAGAACCATTTTCAGTTTCCGAAAGCATAACTGAATCTACAGTTCCTTTCTCCCCGTGTCTTACAGTTAGCGATGATTCCCTAACTTTTTGAGGACTCAAAAAGTCAGTAGGTTCAGCTAAGAATCTTGGCGGGCTGGTTTTTCCGATAAGTACTTCTTTTCCTTTTAAATCAATTTCAGGATAAATTAATCCATCTTCTTCTAGATAGAAATATGCTTCTTCAGAACGAGCACCACGAACATCAGGTCCTGGAATTACGAAACGGTCTTCTTGACCGCCAGGATATCTTCTTTCTTCAGACATGTACGTTCTTACAAAAGTAGATCTTCCAGTACCTCGGTCTATAGATCCGCGGTTGAAAATTAAGGCATCTTCCATATTATATCCATGATAGGACATTACAGCAACAACCAAGTTTTGACCGGCAGGTCTAGAACGTAGAGTGTTGTATTTCATAGCTTCAGTTTGAAGCATAGGTCTTTGAGCATAATGTAGTAGGTGCCCCCTTGTATCGGGTCTGATTCGGTAATTTGCTTGACCCAGCCCTAGAGATTGTTTTGACATTCCAGCACCCATTGTACATCTTGGAGCTGAATTGTGTTCAGGGAAAGGAACATTGGATGTTGCAACCCCTAAAATGGTTAGAGGATCTACTTCCATGTGCGTATATTTGTGAGTTTTCTTCTTTTCAGTTAAATAATCGGTATTTAATGCAATAAGACAATTTTCTTCTTCTTCAGCATCAATATATTCAATCACTCCTTTATCAATTAAATCTCCCCAAACAAGTTTTTCATTTTTAAGAGCCTCAATATCATTATCTTTGATACTTAGTTTATTCCCTCTTTTCACAACCATCAATGGTCTTCTTATTCTTCCAGGGTCACTGTTAATAATAACATCATTTAAAGAATTATCATATCTGACGTTTACAACATTACTAATCATACCTTGTCTTCTTCTTTGTATGATTTCTTTTACGAGATCAGTAGGTGCTTTATGTGTGCCAATTAAATCCCCGTTAAAGTATACTTTACCCCAATCGGTACCAGTTTCTTCAATAGGCTGAATGTCTAATTTTAGTATCGAGGCCATGACAATATCATTAGGAACATTTTCAGAAACATCAACCATTAATGCTAAATTTTTAACCAAACCACAATTTTGACCTTCAGGAGTTTCATTCGGACATAATCTTCCAAACTGTGTTGGATGTAAATCCCGAGCTTCGAAGTGAGGTTGAGATCTAGTTAATGGTGAAATAACTCTTCTTAAATGCGATAATGTAGCCATATTACAAGTTCGGTCTAACAATTGTGAAACGCCAGCACGCCCTCCTGTCCAATTACCTGTGGCCATAGCATGCATAATTTTGTTTGTAAGAACATCCCTTCTTACAGCGTGGTGAACTCTATTTTCTTTTCTTTTTGAATATGAACGTTCCATTTGATATTTCATATCATTTAATAATGCTTGAAGACCAGAACGGAATAATTCTTCCATTAAATTTCCAGCTAATTTTAATCTTTTATTTGCATAGTGATCTTTATCGTCAGGTTTTCTATCTCCGACATGCAGTTCAAGAACTTCTCTAGACATACGGCCTAAAAATACAGCTTTCTTCATTCTAGAGTCTTCAGTTGTGCTTAAATGAGGCAGAAGTGTATTATCAAGAATATAATTAATTCTCTTTCTACGGTATTCTTTTGATTGTCCAGCAGCAAATCTTCGTTCTAGGTACTCCAGGGCTTCTTGAGTAGTATATATTCCTTCTTCGTTGTGAACTTCTTCAATATTTGCTAAAATTAAGTTTTGCAAATCTTTATTGTCAGTAATTGCAGCCATTATATCGTCTGCAGATTCCATTCCAAGAGCCATCAGTAAAATAGCCAAAGGAACTTGTCCAGAAGCTACAGGAATTGAAACATTTAGTATCCCATCCTTTTTCTTTTCAACAACAGTTAAAGCACGGAAACCTTCTCTCTGAGAGAAAACTTTTGCCAATTCCGTTTGTCTTTGGTATCTTTGTTCTTGCTCTACCATAACACGGTTTGGAGCTAAATCCTCAAGACAAACAAGAACACGTTCAGTTCCATTAACGATAAAATAACCGCCAGGGTCCATTGGGTCTTCAGATTTTGCTTTCAAACCATCACTGTATTCAGAATCAGAAGAACCTTCTCCAGTTAGGTAATTGCGGTGGAGGTTACAAAGCATAGATTTTACCATAACTGGCATGTTACCTACTTCTTCTTCAACTTCTTCAATTTCTATTCCTTCTTCAACGATTGTAAAGTTCAGATAAATTGGTGCAGAATATGTCATATTCCTTAGACGTGCCATCATAGGAATTGAATCAGTTTGAGAACCGTTTGCTTCATAAACCATAGGTCTTCCGATACGGATTTTCCCTAGGTTAATGACAACATCTAAATCTCCTAATTCTAAACGAATTGCACCTCTTAACGATTCATCAGCACCAACAGAAATATTGTCAACAACACGTTGCATCCATGGAGCTTGATTTTTTTCATGGGGTAAAAAATCGTTGAAAGAACCCAATTGGTGATTGACTAAAGCCGCACTTGGTCCAGAAATACTACGGCTGTCAAAGAAACCTTTGATTAATGCACGGGAATTCATTCTTCCACCACTCTTCTGTATGCAATATTACTGCCTGCACTTTCACTAAATCGATGTACTTCAACAACATCATTTTGTTTAGCTTCCTCATCTAGAGCTTTCAAAGCAGGATCTTTTAGAAGAATTTTAGGCAATTGTTCTCTGGTTATATTCAATGGAGTTAATTTCCCATCAATTTCCGATTCCTTAAGCAAAACGTGTTTCGGTACGAGCTTGTTTAACCACAGTATATTATCGTTCATTTTGGCATCCTTTCCAAATCATCTGGCGGGCCTGAAGGGATTCGAACCCTTGGCCGTCCGGTTAAAAGCCGGACGCTCTACCTAGCTGAGCTACAGGCCCTACTGTTCGCTAACCGTTAGACTGATGATGTTGGAGCTTTTGGCCAGTCGGGTGGTTTATATAACATCTATTCCAAAACGCTCTTTTTTTGTAGTTTAAACACGTTTTTTGCATCGTTTATTGACAAATATAGGGCGTATGACATATTTCACACTGCAAAAGCAAGAAGAGAGTATATAAAAAGCATTAGAAAAAGAAGACGCGGTAATATTTATGTTAACGCCTCTTGACCAATCATGCGAAGAGTAGCCATTTTGACAAGCGGAGGGATAGCTCCTTGCCTTTCAGCATCGATAGGAGGATTGATTGAAAAATACAATCAATTAGATTCAAATATCGAGATCGTAGGATACATGCACGGGTACAGAGGCTTGTTACTTGGCAAATCAATTATTTTTTCAAAAGAGGTAAAAAAAAATTACCAAGTTTTGTACAATTTTGGCGGAACTCCCATTGGTAATAGTAGAGTTAAATTGACTAATGTTGAAGATTGTTTGAAGAAAGGTTTAATTGATGAAGGAGAAAATCCTTTAGAAATTGCAGCAAAACAATTAGAAAAAGATGGAATTGATATTTTGCACACAATAGGTGGAGATGACACCAACACGATGGCAGCTGCATTAGCTAAACATTTACAGAATTCGGGAAAAACGTTGACAGTAGTAGGCCTTCCAAAAACAGTAGACAATGATGTAATTCCTGTTAAACAAACATTAGGTGCATGGACTGCGGCTGAACAAGGAGCTAGATTTTTCCAAAATATAGTAAATGAAAATACAACAAGTAGGCGGCAGCTAATAATTCACGAAGTGATGGGAAGACATTGTGGATGGCTTACAGCTGGAACAGCACTTGAATATAGAAAGTTATTAGACGATAATGCATATCTTCCAGAATTATTTATTTCCAAGGAAAGATGGGATATTCATGCAATATATATTCCTGAAATCGATATTGATTTTCAAAAAGAATCAATTAGACTTCGGGAAATTATGGACAAACATGACTGCGTAAATATATTTTTGAGTGAAGGTGCAGGAATGGATACCATAGTTCGCGAAATTGAAGGCAGAGGTGAAGAAGTTCCAAGAGATGCATTTGGCCATGTACGTTTAGATGATATTAATCCGGGACAATGGTTTGCCAAACAATTTTCAGAAGCTTTAGGAGCAGATAAGACATTGATACAAAAAAGCGGATATTTTGCACGATCTGCAAAACCCGGCTCAAGAGATCTTGACTTACTTAAAAAATCTGCATTCATGGCAGCTGAATTTGCACTCAATAAACAGAGTGGCTTAGTTGGATTAGATGATAATAATGGTGGGGAATTAGGATTGATTGATTTGCAATTAATTGAAGGAGGCAAGGAATTTGATACAAGCCAACCTTGGTTCCAGGATTTATTGATAGCAATTGGTCAAAAATAACCCCTAAATTGTTTTATTGAGGCCGTTTTGTGAGTTTATGAATCAAGAAAGTTTAGCTAAAGTCGCAAGCGATATCGTTGCATCAGGGAGAGGAATTTTAGCAGCTGATGAGAGCACGCCTACAATGGGAAAAAGATTGGCACTAATCGATCAGGAAAATACAGAAGCAAACAGAAGAGATTTTCGACAGGCTTTATTCGATACAGAGGGTGTTGAGGATTTTATTTCAGGAGTTATTTTATTTGAAGAAACATTAACACAAGAAGCCCGCGATGGAACTAAATTATCTAAAATTTTAGAATCAAAGGCAATATATCCTGGAATCAAGGTCGATAAAGGCGCACATCCAATGGATTCTTCACCTTCTGAGAAATTAACAAAAGGCTTGGACGGGCTTTACGAGAGATGTTTAGAATATTACAAACAGGGAGCGCGCTTTGCAAAGTGGAGAGCTGTGATTACTATAGGCGCAGGAATCCCTACAGACGAATGTATTCAGGCCAACGCCTCAGCACTTGCTAAATATGCAAAAGCTTGCCAAGATGCTGAATTAGTTCCAATCGTCGAGCCAGAAGTCCTAATGGATGGAAATCACACTATAGAAAGATGCTACGAAGTCTCAGAAAAAACATTGAAAAAAGTATTCGAAGAGTTAGAAAACGAAGGAGTTTATCTTCCAGGAATATTATTGAAACCTAATATGGTAGTTTCAGGTAGCGAGTGTTCAGTTCAGGGAGATATGATGGCTGTTGCAGAAATGACAGTTAAATGCCTTACAGCGTCAGTGCCTGCAGAAGTACCTGGGATAGTATTCTTGTCAGGAGGTCAAACAGAAGTAGAAGCTACAGAACATTTGAATGCCATGAATAGAATGGGAGTTCATCCTTGGGCATTGAGTTTTTCTTATGGTCGAGCTTTACAACAATCTGCCTTGAAAACTTGGAACGGCCAGAAGGACAATTTAGAATCAACTTATGCGGTATTTCACCATAGAGCAGAAATGAATTCACTGGCTTGCAGTGGTGAATATAGTTCATCCTTAGAAATTTAGTACTAGTATGAAAAAAATGACCTTAATTGTAATCGCAATGCTCCTTGTCACAGGAGCAAGTGGAGCATTTGGTTATTTTTTCATTTATGAGTCTGATGATTCTGAAGTAATTATAGCAGATCAAGGTGATCAAACACAAGAAACTGATGACACAGTAGATGAAGAGCCAGAAGAACCAGAGTCCCCTCCAGCAGAAGATAATGATACATTTTTTAGGGGAATGAAAGATGAATGTTTTGAACACGGAGGCATCGAAAGATGTTGGAAACTTTATGTTCCCAACGAAACCGATGAAAATCAATCAATCCCTTTAATTCTGGATATACATGGATTAGAACGAAATGCAGAAAATCAATACGAAATGACTGATATGGATCGTATTGCTAAAGAAAATAATGCAATTATCATTTATCCACAAGGGTATGGAAATTCATGGAATTTTGGAGCTTGTTGCGATCCTGCAAAAGATGAAGGAATAGATGATATTGGCTTTATTCGTTCTTTAGTTACTTATCAGTTAGATATTTTCCCTATTGATTCCAATAGAGTTTACCTTACAGGATGGTCTAATGGTTGTGCTCTGTCTCAAGTTCTTGCAAATGAAGCTTCAGATATGTTTGCAGCAGTTGCCTGTATGTCTATGTATTTTATCGGAGATAAGGATTCAAGTTATTCTCCCATACCTGTAATGGAGATACATGGATTCCTTGATCCTGTAGCAATTTATTCTCATGTAGCAGCCACCTCTTTTTTCTTTCAACAAGTATTTTGGAATACAGGAGCTATTCAGAATCTTTATGCTTGGAAAGATATGAATGGATGTTCAGGCACGTTTCCAGATAGAAATGAGGAATCTTTGTATTACAACATTCAAGGTTTTACAGACTGTACAAATAATGCTGAAGTAGCACTTGTAACGATTCATGTAGGAACACATAATGTATATTCGAAAAATGATCCAGTATCATCTGAGCCAGGAACTCAAGGAACTGTAGATACAGCCCAGATTGCTTGGGATTTTATGGGCAAGCATTCAAAATAATAAATCTTATATTAACCGGTATAGTGAGCACATTCCGTGGTAGTAAACAAAAAGGTTAAGTTATCTGAAGGTGAAGCCTTGAAAAACAAGGATGGTAAAGGTTCAGACAATAAAATCCAAGTGTGGATTCCTAAGTCAACTATTGCCTATGAAGAAGAGAAATTAAAATTACAGATTGAACTTCTAAAATTACAAACACACGTTAGAAAAACAGGTCAAAGAATAGTAATGCTATTCGAAGGCCGTGATGCCGCTGGAAAAGGAGGTACAATTAAGCGAATACGTGAACATTTAAATCCACGAGGTGCCCGTGTAGTGGCTTTAGAAAAGCCAAGTGATACCGAGAAGACCCAATGGTATTTTCAAAGATATACTGATCACTTACCATCAGCAGGAGAAATTGTCCTTTTTGATAGAAGTTGGTACAATCGATCTATGGTTGAACCAGTTATGGGATTTTGTACTGATGAACAACATAAACGTTTTTTGAAATATGCTCCAGTATTTGAAAGAATATTGATTAAAGAAGGGCTTATTCTGATCAAATTATATTTCTCAGTTTCAAAGAAGATGCAATTAAAACGTTTCCAAAAAAGGAGTAAAGATCCGCTTAAGCAATACAAATTGTCTCCTGTAGATATGCAGGCCCAAGATTTATGGGCTGAGTACACTATGCGTAAATTTCAAATGTTATTAGAAACAAATACGACTTTATCACCTTGGACAATTATACGCTCAGATAACAAGAAAAAAGCAAGAATAAATTGTATGAAATATATTCTTTCAATGTTAGATTATGAAGGTAAAGTAAAGGATGCTGCCTTGACTCCAGATTCTAAAATAGTGATTAGTGGTATCGATGAGCTCAAGCTTATGGAAGATAATTTAGCTAAACCAAATAAGTTACCCGGTTAAGGGCCCAATTTCATTCCCGATAAAGAGCACGGTTGTAGCACTTACAGTGATGAGTACATTATCATCTATAGGGCCAAATTCATACCTTTCTACAAATGTAGCTACCATGGCAGCTATGATTCCCCAAATAGGTAAAGCAGGGTCTGATAACCCACCTAGATAATATCCTATTGGAATGCAAACAATTGCCATGAATACATTTCCAATTGGATTCTTAGTTCTATATCCAAATTTTATATTTCTTGCAATTCCAGTTACACCATCTCCAAATGCCATAAAAAGTAGTGGAATTATTGCAAGATAGGGGTCTCCAAGTACCTCCCATATCAGAAACACTGATGCTCCAGCCATAAAGCAAAAATTCACATCATTTTTGTTATCCTTAGTTTGCACCCAATATAGCAAGCGTCCAGTATAGTATGGAATATACGTAATAATTGTAAATAATATCCCAATATACAATGCATAAATTGGTTCACTAAGAATTGAGGGAGCCATGATACCAATTAAACCTCCGCAAAACATGTGTAAGATTTTTCGATTATAGTAAATAGCTACATTCTCTTTCATGTTTCGAGCCATCATAAATTCAAAAACCCAT
>Ga0315318_10001547_pt1 | contig 10140 bp, 10 predicted proteins | sample M1200m3416metaG_FD_203703 | JGI IMG/M metagenome (GOLD analysis project Ga0315318, IMG submission 203703) | Ammonia-oxidizing marine archaeal communities from Monterey Bay, California, United States - M1 200m 3416 | ecosystem: Environmental > Aquatic > Marine > Coastal | place: USA: California... | reverse complement strand
CCTGAATCTGCAACCAACGTGCTTATGAATACTGCGCACTTTGTTGATGAAGAATTAACAACACTTTACGATAAGCCAGCTTTCTACAATATCGCCACAAAATCAGATTTAATTGGACAATTAGTTATAGGTTTAGCGCCACACACATCTGCAGGAATCGTTGGGAGAATAATCGGATTTTCAAAAATATCTGCATTATTTGCACATCCATATTGGCATGCAGCACAGCGAAGAGATTTGGATGGTGAAGAAACAAGCATAATGCTGGCGTTGGAAGCATTCCTAAATTTCTCAAGAGATTATCTTCCTGATCGACGAGGTGCACGAAGTATGGACGCACCTTTAGTAATCTCAACAATTCTAAATTCAAAAGAAGTAGATGACGAAGTATATGATTTAAATATAAATTGGAAATTTCCTTTAGAACTATATGTTGCTGCTCAAGAATTTAAAAATCCATGGGATATAAAATTAAAATCAATAAAAGACACAATTGATTCAGAAGAACAATATGAGGGACACGGTTGGACGCACCCAATCTCAAATATGAATAAAGGTGTTTTAGTATCATCATACAAATTTTTACCCACTATGTCTGAAAAATTGAATGGTCAAATGGACCTCGCTAAAAAAATACGGGCAGTTGATATAGAAAAAGTCGCAGAATTAGTAATAAATGGTCATTTTATACGTGATACTAAAGGTAATTTGCGCAAATTTACAATGCAAAGATTTAGGTGCGTTAAATGCAATACTAAGTATCGTCGAATGCCGTTATCTGGAATTTGCAAAAGTTGCAAAAGTAATCGTATAATTTATACTATCAGTGAAGGCTCAATAAAAAAATATCTCGGTAAAAGTTTAGATTTAATTGAAGTTGACGGCGTTTCAGAATATGTAAGAGCGACAATCAAACTACTCGAAAAAAGAATAGACTCTGTTTTTGGAAGAGATCCCACAAAACAAATTAAATTAGAGGGGTTCATAAATGGTTAAAATAATTTGCCCAGATGGAGAGGAAAGGCACATTGACGATATTTATGAAACAGAATACGAACACTTCCCTCCTGTTGTAATAAAAGCCCTAATTGCAGGAAGAGGTAAGAGAAAAAAAAGAGGGAATAAAAAACCCAGATTTGGTATAACTAGATTGACAGGACCTTGCTTAAGAAGATCATACTATGATCTAGTGGAAGAAGTACCAATAACCTTGACCAAACTATGGATATTTGCCAGAGGTCATGCAATTCACAATTTCTTTCAAGAACATCTCGATGAAACAGAAAACGAAATTTTCTTATCACAAGATTTTGGTTTATTTGATGCAATCGGATACGTGGACGTAATTTCAGATAACATAATGTATGAATTCAAAACAACCCAAAGTATTCCCGAAAAACCAAAAATTGAGCATATCATGCAAATTCAATCCTATCATTCTATGCTGGATCCCGAAAAACAATCAAAAATAAAAAAATTATGTATCGTTTATTTTTCGCTAAATAAAATCAAAACATATGAGGTCCCAAAATTAAATATGCTGAACTATTTGGAAGCAAGAGGGTCAGTTTTAGCAAATTCACTAAAAATTTCTTCACCACCTCAGCGAGAAGAATCATATATTTGCAATTATTGCGATTTTAAAGATATTTGTTTTAAGCGAGACAAAGATTTGTAAGCATCTCCATCGGAAACAAAGGGGTAATCAATGGAAATAATTGGAAAAAAAACAATTATTTATGCTCAATAATATAATTCCATCGGAAACAAAGGGGTCAGTTTTGGAATTTAGTGGAAAAAACGAATTCTTTTATTTGAAACACACCGTAGATTATAATGCCAGATATAAATTATCGTAAAATTTTAAATTCTCACCGTGAAGAAATAGAGGCACTCAAGTCCGATCTGACATTAACACAAACAGAATTGTCCAATTTAACCAATAAATATCAATTCCTATTGGAAAAAATGCTAGAACTTAATGGAAATTCCAAACCAAAAACACCAGTTTCCAAACCCCTTGCATCAACATTTGCAATTAGCGACTTTCAGCTATTACTTGTATTGTTTGATGCTCAAGCAACATCTCAAAATTATGCTGTAACGGCAATACAATTAAAAGCAGCATATAATATACAAAAATCTGAAAGAACAATTAGAAATAAATTGTCAGAGTTGGAGCATTTAAATTATATTTTAACAATTAGTGGTAGACCAAAAAGATATTTCTTATCAAAAAATGGGATTGATTACGTTGAAAAACAGAAAAGAGAATCTTTGAGTTTTGGCTATGACTAATACGCAGAGTATAGAAAAGTATTTAATTTGAATTTTATTTAAAATCGTATGACTAAATCAAAATCTAGTGAGCTCTTAGGCAAGACCGTTGTATCCAAATCTGGTAAGAAATTCGGATTTTTAGGAGATTTAATTTTCGAATCCAGAACTGGTGAATTAATTTATTTAGCAGTTAAATCACCAACCGCATTTTGTATGAGTTTAGATTTAGAAAAAGATAAGACCGGTAAATTTTTAGTACCATTCTCTGCAGTTATTTCAACCGGAGATTTTGTAATTGTTAGTGAAGAAGACATAGTATAAATTTCATTATCAATTGATGTGTTGATTGCTAAGGTTTTTAAAATAAATATAATATTTTAGAATATGAATATAACTTACATAAATCCAACTTATTTAATGAGAAGACCAATTTCTGAATTGGCAGAAAAATTATCTAAAAAAAATAAAATAACAATTTTTATTCCACGAAAAATATTCAAGCCAATAGACAATTCATTACATCACTCAAAATTACCAAAAAAAATAAAAATAATTGATTACCCGACCATTAGTTTACCAATTATTTACGAATGGCCAATACCAATTTCACCAAATATATTTTACAAATTATACACCATTTTCAAAAATAGCGATATAATTCACATGTGGACTTATTCATATATCATAAATTTAATGATTTTAGTATATTCCAATCTTTTCAAAAATAATCTAATCTTAACTTTTGATACAGTCCCAGGAAAATCATTTTCATTAGGACCAACATTAGACAAATTCTACAAAGTTTATCATAATTTATTTTCAAATCTAATATTCAAAACACCAAAAGCAATAACAGTATATGGAAAGTCGATTGCCAAATATGCTCGCCAAGTCGGTGCAAAAAATACAATAATAATCCCAACTGCAACTAACATCTCTTCCAAACCAAAAACCAAATCTATTAGAAAAGAATTCAAAATTTCAAGAAACAAAAAGATAATCTTATTTGTAGGTCTAATCTCCACACGAAAAGGAATCGATAGAATAATTGATGCAATAAATAAAAATCGTTCAGAAAACATAATTGCATTATTGGTTGGATCTGGACCAGAATACCCTAAATTTAAAGATATGGTTAAAAAATTAAATTTAGAGGATAAAATAATATTTACTGGTTCAAGAAAAGATATTCAAAATTTTTATTCCGATGCAGATATATTTCTATTTCCGAGTAGAGGAGAAGGTATGCCAGGTGCAATAATGGAAGCAATGACGTTTAACTTACCGATAATAACGTCCAAAATTCCAGGGACAATAGATTTAGTCGATAATAATTCAGCAATATTAACAAAAAATTATGCTTCAAATCTTAAAAAATTAATTAAAAGTAAATCCTTGAGACAAAAATTAGGAAAGTCAGCTAAAAATCAATCAAAAAATTATACTTGGAAATATGTATCGGCTAAATATTTTAAATTATATTCTGATGTTCTTCAATAATTTTTCCTTTAATTTATCATCAGATAATAAATATTTTATATTCGCTTGAATATATTCATCAGGCGTACCAACATCAACTCTAACACCCTTTATTTTACAATACTTCATTTCACAATCTGCTTCCAACATATTTTGCAATGCATCAGTCAATTCAATTTCATTTCGTGAACTTAATTCAACCTTCTCCAATTCATCAAATATTTTAGAATCAACCACATATCTTCCGCTGATCGCAAGATTTGAAATAACATCATCAATTTTTGGTTTTTCCACTAATTTTTTGATGAATTCACCATTTGATACAACCATACCCTTATTTACAATTTTTTCAGGAGACAATTCTTCTATACCAATAACTCCGTCTATTTTATTTCTTTCAAAAACATCTATCACTTGTTTTAACGCAGGAGCATCAGTATCTAAATAAAAATCATCACCCAATAGTATAGCAACAGGTTCACCATTAGCAAAATTTTTACCATGTAATATCGCATCACCCAATCCTTTCGGATTATTCTGACGCTTAAACGTAATATCTACCTTTTTCAGAAGATCATTTAATTCTTTCAACCGAATATCTTCGTTTTCCGATAAATCAAAATGACGTTCCATACTTTCCTTATTTTTACCAGTAATAATTAAAATTTGTTCAATACCTGAATTTACTGCTTCTTCTACGACTAACTGAATTATTGGTTTATCATAAATTGGCAGCATCTCTTTCGGCTGTGTCTTAGTAATCGGATATAATCTTGAACCACGACCTGCCGCTGGAATTATAGCTTTCCTAATTTTCATTCTCGAACTCCATATTTATCACTCATATCTGAATTTGTTTTTAGTGTTGCATCTAACATCGGAATAGCTAATTTATCTCTCAGAAAATATTGCAATGCTTTTGTATCTTTAGGCAAACATTTCCCACCATACGCCTTACCATTAACAGAACCATACTCCCCAATCCTTGGATCCGCGATCAGTGCATCAACCACAATTTTGTTATCAATTTTAAGTTTTTTACAAATTTCAAAAATTTCATTGAAGAATGATATCTTTGATGCTAAACAATAATTACTTGCATATTTAATCATCTCGGAAGTTTCAGTATCAGTGTTAATAATTTTATTTTCAAATTCAGAATATACTTTGTTCAATATTGATTTTATATTTTCATCTTCAGAACCAATTACAATTTTATCTTCATTCGTCCAGTTTCGCTGCATATTATTATCTTTGGACCAACTAGTATGGCTTTCAGTTATAAATTCAGGATTAGATCCAACACTAACATCAAAACCAGAATTATCTAGAATTGGCTTTAAAATTGATTTTGTTGTTCCGGGAACAACAGTACTTTTAATAACAACAGGAACATTTTTACCTAAGTTCTTAAAATTATCAGACAACTCCAAACAAACTGATTTAATTATACTCAAATCTATTTCTCCATTTTTATCCTGAGGCGTAGGAACACAAATAAAAATTAATTCAGAATCTGAAACCAAGGTTTTCATATCGTTAGAAAATTCAAATTCCTTTTTCAAATGTGGTTTAATTTCGATATCATAAAAAAGAACTTCGTTTCCGAGAGAATTCATCAACTTACCAGTTGCTTCACCAACATATCCTGAGCCCAATATTCCAATTTTCATTTATAATATTCCTTGTACCAATCATAGAATTCATTCAAACCATCTTCAATTTCAGTTTTTGGTTCCCAACCTAATTCAGAATTAGTCAAATCAATATCAGCATAAGTCGTATGAACATCACCCAATTGCATAGGTAAGTATTCCTTTTCAAATTTTACACCAACAATTTTCTCCAAAATTTCAATAAAGTTCATTAGTTTTATTGGTTTATTATTTCCCAAATTATATATTTCACAACGATTATCTTTATCTGATGCTTTCAAAATACCGATCACTATATCTGAAATATGCGTAAAATCTCTCAAATGATCACCCTTATTATAGATTTGAATTTTATCTCCACGTTTCAATTTATTCATGAATTTAAAATATGACATATCGGGTCTTCCCCAAGATCCATATACTGTAAAGAATCTTAGACCAACTGATTTTATTCCATATAAATTATAATATGTTTTAGCTAGTAATTCGTTATATCTCTTTGTAGCAGCATATATTGAAACTTGATTTGAAACATCATCCTCGACTGAAAACGGAACTTTCTCATTCCCACCATAAACGCTCGAGCTAGATGCATAAACTATATCTTTTATATCATGTCTTTTTGATAATTCAAAAATCGTAAGTGTGCCTAAACCATTTGATTTTTCATATTCAAACGGATTTTCTAATGAATATCTGACTCCTGCTTGCGCAGCCAGATGTATTATTTTATCAAAATTATTGGTTTCGAAAATTTCAGTCATCAGCTTAAAATTAGATATATCTCCCTCATAAAAATCAATTTGATCACCCAATTCATCCAATCTATCTCGTTTCAAATTAACACTATAATAATCAGACATATTATCTATTCCAATAACAGAGTCACCACGTTTAATTAGAGCTTTAGCTACGTGAAATCCAATAAATCCTGCTACACCGGTGACCAGATAACGCATATTATCATCTTCTATATGTATTTTATAAGTTTATTTATATGTCAATATGATATGTTTTTAAAATGCGTTCAGAAAAAATAAATATGAAAGTAGGATATTTAATAACTGGTCTAGGCATGGGCGGGGCAGAAAAACACCTTCTAAAATTATTACCCGAACTACCAAATAAAAAATTTATAGTGAGTTTAACTAAAAATAACCAAATCGGAAAACTTATTGAAAAAAAAGGAATTAAAATTTACTATCTCAACCTAAATTTAGTAAATGCGCCAGTGGAATTAATAAAACTCATAAATATATTCAAAAAAGAAAAACCAGAAATAATCGATACTTATCTTATCCATTCAAATTTAATCGGTAGATTTATTGGCAAATTTTTAGGAATAAAAGTCCTGAACTCTGTCAGAAATAATTACTCATATTCAAAAGTCTATTCCAGACTAGATAAATATACTTCAAGACTGGTTGATTTATATTTACCAAACTCAAAGGCTCTTAAAAGTTATTTAAAATCAATAAATATTCCAAATTCTAAAATAAAGTTTATTCCAAACGGAGTAGATATTACCGAATATTCTAAAAAATACAATCGCCCAAATTATCGTAAAAAATTAAAAATACCGCTAAAAAGTAAAGTAATAATTAATGTTGCTCGTTTTGTACCTCAAAAAAATCAAGAGTTAGTTATTGATGGCTTCCAAAAACACCTCCATAAAAATCCAGATTCATACCTACTCTTTGTAGGAGAGGGTCCAACACTGAATTACTGCAAACAATTAGTCAAAAGTAAAAAAATCTCTAATATAAAATTTCTTAAAAACCGAAAAGATGTCGACCATTTATTGAACATGTCAGACATATTTGTTCTGGCTAGTATCCGCGAAGGAATGAGCAATGCATTATTAGAAGCAATGTATTTTGGAAAATGTTGCATTGTTTCAAACATCCCTGAAAACAAAGTGTTAATAGATAAATATTGCGGGTTAACATTTTCAAATCCAGAATCATTAGGCAAGTCATTAGATAAGTGCAATATAAAAACAATTAAAAATTTGGGAAATAAAGCAAAATCAAAAGTATTGAAAGAGTATAGCATGAAAAGAATACGGAAACAATATCTGGGAGTAATACAGTGTGCGGAATAACGGGATTCAATTGGAATAACAAAAAACTAATATCAAAATTAACTAATTCCATTTCGCATCGCGGACCCGATTCACAAGGTATATACACAAATCCCGATATTAGTTTAGGTCATCGGAGATTATCGATATTGGATTTAAGCAAATTAGGCAATCAACCAATGTTTTCAAAAAACAAAAAACATTCAATAATATTTAATGGCGAGATATTTAATTATGTCAATCTTAGAAATGATTTAATAAATAAAGGGTATATTTTCAAATCCAAAACCGATACTGAAGTTTTATTAAATTTATATATTGAATACGGTAAAAAATGCCTCAAAAAATTGAATGGCCAATTTTCATTTTGTATATACGATTCAAAACGCAATGAATTATTTCTGGCTAGAGATCGTTTAGGAATAAACCCACTATATTATTTTAATGACGGATCAAAATTTGTTTTTGGATCAGAATTAAAAACAATAATGAAATCAAACAAAAAATTAACAATTAATGAAGATGCATTAAATTACTATCTTCTATTCGGAAACACTCCCACAAAACAATCAATTTTCAATAAAGTATACAAATTAAGACCTGCAGAATATGCCGTTTACAATTTGAAATCAAAAAAATTAACTACAAAGAAGTATTGGATATCAAAATTCAAAAACGAGATTAAAAATGAATCAAAAGCCAAAAAATTATTACTTGAAAAATTAGATAAATCTGTCAAAGATAGACTGATGTCTGACGTTCCAGTTGGCGCATTTCTTTCAGGCGGCTTGGATTCAAGCGCAGTGGTGGCACTAATGAGCAAATATACATCAAATTTAAACACGTTTTCAGTCAAATTTGATCACACTGAATTTGACGAATCAGAATACGCAAAATTAGTTTCCAAACAATTCAAAACAAAACATCACTCTGTAAAATTCAAAGGATCAGATGTAAGTAAATTAATTCCTAGATTGATAAATCATTATGATGAGCCATTCGGTGATCCGTCAATGATTCCCACATTTTTATTATCAAAAATTGCAAGTCAAAAAGTAAAAGTAGTATTATCTGGAGACGGTAGCGATGAGTTACTAGGCGGATATAAGTCTTATAAGCATAGAAGAATACTAAATATCCAAAATTTTTACCCAAAATCATTAAACAATGTAGCATACTTACTATCTAAAAAATTAAATTTGAATAGAAATTTAACAACTTTTTTCGAAATCGGTCAGTTACCAAATAAACAAAAGTTTCCTAGATTAATGAGTGGAATAAATGCTAAAGAATTCAAGAATCTTACTGGAAAAAATATATCAAAATATTATTCAAAATATTATTCAAAAACTAGATTTTCAAACTTTCTAGACCAATCCCAAAATACTGATCTCAACAGATATTTACCCGACAACTGCCTAACTAAAGTTGATCGATCAGCCTTAGCACACGGATTGGAAGCAAGACCTCCATTCTTAGATCACGAATTTGTTGAATTTGCCAACAAACTTTCACCAAAGTTAAGATTAAACGGAAATATCAGTAAATACATATTAAAGAAATCATTTGAAGGAATATTACCCAACAAAATAATTTATCGTAAAAAACAAGGATTCGGAGTACCGTTAAAATACTATTTCAAAAAAGAACTTAAACCTTATGTTAAAAAATATCTAATCAATTATGATAAACATAATTTATTTAATACGGAATATATAAAAAATAATTTAGATTATTATATAAAAAATAATCCAAGATTAATTTGGAGGATAATAATCTTTAATTTATGGTGGGAAAAATGGCAATAGTTATTAAAAATTATCAAAGGTGGTACAATATAATATATAAATTTACGAATAATTCTCCTTCATTAAAAAAATTAGTGCATATCGTAAGAAGGATACAAGACAACATCCAATACTTATTTTTAGAAACGAATTCAATCGACACCGAAAACATTATTAAAATTTTAAATTCTGATCTAACTAAAATTAAGATTGATAAAAAAATAAAAAATAATTGGATAAATGTTTTTTCAAAATTAAAAAAATTGGAAATTGGAGAAAATTCAGGCGGGGTAGGTAATATTGATCAAGAAATATTACATAACTTAATTAAAGTCTATAAACGAAAAAAGGTTTTGGAAATCGGGACTCATATCGGGAAGTCTACTGTTGCAATTGCAATGGCTCTAAAAGGTGGGAAAAACAACCAATTAATTACGGTCGATATCAATGATGTCAATAATCGAAGTGAAAAAAATTGGTTAAATTTTGGATCTAAAAACTCACCCCAAAAAAACATTGAAAAACTTAAATTAAAAAATCATGTAAAATTTGTTATTTCTGATTCTAAAAAATATATGTGTAAAACAAAAAATAAATTTGATCTCATATTTTTAGATGGTAATCATCGAACCAAAGAGATATATGATGAAATCATATTATCGATCAATTTGTTAGAAAAAGACGGTATTTTGGTACTCCATGATTACGTGGAAAGTAAATCCATATTTAGTATAGCCGGTCCATTTTTGGCAATTAAAAAATTGAGGCTGGAAAATAAAGAACTAAAAGTTAAATTATTTAAAAAATCTAGTTTGGCATTAATATCTAGATAAAAATTATATAAAATTGATAATAA
>Ga0315318_10001546_pt1 | contig 10145 bp, 8 predicted proteins | sample M1200m3416metaG_FD_203703 | JGI IMG/M metagenome (GOLD analysis project Ga0315318, IMG submission 203703) | Ammonia-oxidizing marine archaeal communities from Monterey Bay, California, United States - M1 200m 3416 | ecosystem: Environmental > Aquatic > Marine > Coastal | place: USA: California... | reverse complement strand
ACATCGTTCATCCGCGTCTTGCACGAGAATGCCACCGCCCACACGCTTAAATTCCATTCCTCGCCGTGTATTCTCGTGTGGTCCCGTCGTCAAAACCCGTAGATTCTTGCGTTGTTGAGCCACGTCAATAACACCCGGCGCAATACTCGGCGCGACCACCACTTCGGCAAATTGATTTGCAACAACGGCCGCCATCGTAGTCATATCGAGGGGTCGGTTGAACGCGATAATCCCTCCAAACGCAGAGGTTGGATCGGTTGTAAATGCGTGCGCGTATGCTTCACCGATCGAATCCGCGATCGCCACACCGCAAGGGTTCGCGTGTTTAACAATGACACAGGCCGGATCATCGAACACGTTAACGCACTGAATGGCGGCGTCGGTATCCGCCACATTGTTGTACGAAAGTGCCTTACCTTGGTGCTGCTCCAACGCCGCAACCGTCCCAGGAGGCGGATTTTTCTCGGTGTAAAACGCCGCTTGCTGATGAGGATTCTCTCCATATCTCATCGCATCGCGCAGTTCGAATTTTAGATTCAGCACTTCGGGAAAACGTTCGTTAGCCGACAAGTAGCCCGCGATCGCAGCATCGTATCCGGCCGTATGCCGAAACGCTTTTGCGGCCATTTTTTCCCGAAAAGAGAGATCTATGATGCCCGTAGCGATCCGATCAGCTACTTCGACGTAGTCGTCCGGATCGACGATCACTAAGACGTCACCGTGGTTTTTTGCCGCCGAACGGACCATCGCCGGACCACCAATGTCAATATTTTCGATCGCCAATTCGCGATCGCAATCATCGCGTTCAATGGTCGCCTCGAAAGGATATAGATTGACGACGACGAGATCGATTGGAGCGATTCCGTGCTCTTTCATCAGCTCCGTATCCAACGCCCGACGGCCCAAAATTCCTCCGTGAACCTTTGGATGCAGCGTTTTAACGCGACCGTCCATGATCTCTGGAAACCCCGTGTATTGAGCTACGTCCGTTACCGGAACGCCCACGGCCTCAATCGCCTTATAGGTTCCCCCAGTCGACAGAATATCCACACCGCTCTGATGGAGTTGGTTCACCAGAATTTCGATGTCGCGTTTGTCCGAGACGCTTATGAGCGCGCGAGCAACGGTCAATTGTGTCATGTCGTTAATTCAGTCCTTGTTCTCTTGGGCTTGATCACGCAGCTCTATCCAGAGTGGGAGTTAGTTCGCTTAGAAAGCGTTGCTGTAACTCTGGGTCGTCGAGACGGTTAAACAACTTGATCCTTTGTTCGTCGAGTTGCAGGCGTTGCAAGTACCATCGGACGTGTTTACGGACAATCTTGACGCCGCGTTCCACACCGTAAAACCGGTGCATTGCATCGAGATGTTCTCGCATGATCACTACGCGCTCAACGAAATCTAGTTCTTGCGCCACCTCCCCAGCAAGCCCTCGAGCTACGTAACCGGGTAGCCACGGCGCCCCGAGCGCAGATCTCCCGACCATCACACCAGCAGCCCCCGTCCGTTCAACGACGCTCTTCGCTTTATCGACATCGCCGATATCGCCATTGGCGAATACTGGAATGGCGACGGAGGCGACAACTTCCGACACGGTTTGGTATTCGGCACACCCTTTAAAACGACATGCCCTGGTTCGACCATGTACGGTGAGCGCAGATACTCCTGATGCTTCTGCGATACGTGCAATCGTGACTGCATTTTTCGTGTTAGGACACCAGCCAGTTCGAATTTTAAGCGTGACAGGAACGTCGACCGCTTTGACAACCGCTTCTAGGATGGATCGAACAAGGCCTTCGTCCCGCAAAAGTGCAGATCCCGCCGCCTTGTCGCACACTTTCTTCGCCGGACAGCCCATGTTGATATCAATAATCTGCGCACCCTCGTCCACGTGCCGTTGCGCGGCATCAGCCAACCACTTTGGCTCAGCTCCTGCGATTTGGACAGCGGCGGGTTGAATACGAGGATCCAACGTTCGCCGTTCAATGGATTTACGCGTGTGCCATAGGTCGGGACGAGCTACAGTCATTTCACCGTACACCAAGCCAGCGCCCAGCCGCCACGCCAGATGCCGAAAAGGCAAATCGGTAATACCCGCCATCGGTGCTAACAGCACCGAATTAGCTAATTTGTAGGGACCAATTGCGACCACCGGCAGCCCACCAATGGCTGTAAACATCCATCATAACGTTTATCGATTCGGTGACAAAAAGCAGCCTAACAGCCCACCTCATGCGCGACGGCCGTGTAACAAGACCCATCCCTCTTCAATCACCGGTGGCGCAAAAACGATCCCTCCGTATGCGGCTCGTATTTCATCAACTTGGGCAACGAGTATTCCCGAGAGCAGTATTTGGCCGCCGTGTCTCAGTCGTTGAATTAACGTGGAGGACAATTTGATCAACGTCCCGGCGAGAATGTTCGCAATCACCACATCGAAACGGCCTTTGGCACATGTTGCGGTGGTTGCACCGACTTCGATGGCGACTTGGTTATAGGCAGCATTATCGCGACAAGCAGATAAGGCCTGAAGGTCGTGGTCGACGGCGACAACAGTCTCGGCACCCCGTTTGGCCGAACCGATCGCCAAAACGCCGGATCCACATCCATAATCCAGAACACTTCTATTGCGAAGATCCGCCGAGCCGAGCCAGCGGAGGCACAGAGCCGTCGTCGTGTGTCCACCGGTGCCAAACGCAAGACCGGGGTCTAGCCGGATCACGCCCACCTCATTATCACGAGAAGCGTTACGCGGAACCACGGATAGGCCACCGAAATCGAGTTCGCTCGCGGTCGCCGCGCCGTGAACGGACCAATCATCATCACCCAAGAAATCGAGTTGCGCCACGTCGAACCCAGCCGTTCGGACAAGCGTTCGGACCCCCTCAACATCGGTCTCCAAGGGGAACAATGCCTCCACGGCAACGCTCGGCCACAAGCGCAGCTCCCCCGGACCAGGCTCAAGAACTTCCCCACCATCGTCTCCGTAGAACGAAACAGCCAACGCTCCATTTGTCACGAGAACGTCGGCGAATGGCTCAGCAAGCTCACTGGCTACCGCGTTTAGCCGAACACGGAACCAAGCCAAGAGAAGTCAGATGATCCGCATCAACGGCGTACCGGATTCGATCGCCTGACGGTTGGCAACGAGAACCTCAACGACCGTGCCATCACAGTCCGCCTCGATTTGGTTCATCATCTTCATGCTCTCGATGATGCAAAGGACCTGCCCCATCGACACCTTATCTCCTTCAGCGACGAACGCGGGTTCTCCCGGAGCCGGCGAACGGTAGAACGTCCCGGCCATGGGTGCGACGACGATCTGACCTTCGCCGACGGGCGTTGTGACGATCTTTTCGGTCACCGTCGGAGCACTCGATTGTCGAGCGATCTCTCCACGTGCAATACGGATACTTTCCTCGCCGGTCTTAACCTCAAGCTCCCGGACGTCCGATTCTTCAACCAACTCAATCAGTTTTTTGATCTTCCGAAGATCCATCATTGCTCCAGCGTATTGATTGCGGTACGGAGCGCGTATTCATACCCGGCCGAGCCCAACCCCGATATCACTGCTATCGCAATATCGGAGAGGTAGGACTGATGGCGAAACGTTTCCCGCGCGTACACGTTCGATAGGTGGACTTCAATAAATGGTAGATCCACCGCCAGTAGCGCATCGCGAAGCGCAACACTGGTGTGTGTCAACGCTGCCGGATTGATGACGATAAAGCCGGTGTCGTCGTTTGCCGCATTCTGAATGGCCTCGACGAGATCCGATTCCGCATTGCTCTGCAAGGTTGTCAACGCAACTCCGCGCGACTCTGCAAGCCGTTGCAGTTCGGTATTGATATCTGCCAACGTGGCGGAACCGTAGATCTCAGGTTCTCGCGTACCCAATAGATTTAGATTGGGGCCATGTAATACCAGTATCCTCGGCATTCGACGACGATCCACCTCGAAAACCACAGTATGACACGATCACCCCCTCATTTTCATTCATTTACATGCACGTTAGGAGAAGTTAAAGCCTTTTAGCGGCCAAATAGTCGTCTACTTCTCTTAAAAGTATGCCTGGTGTTAGCAATTGGGGGAGAATCTTCGGTTGACTTCGTGACGGGAAAAACACGTAAAGTGGGACTCCCGAGCGATTAAATGTCGTTAAAAGGTCAGAAACCGATGAATCCCGCCGAGTCCAGTCGGCCTTAATATAGACAATGCCGTTATTCTTAAAATAATCCTGAACTCGATCCGTGGCGAGGGTTGTCCGTTCATTCGTCAAGCACGTCACACACCAAGACGCAGTGATATTTAAGAACACAGGTCGACCAGATGCCCGCGCAGTCTCGAACGCAGCAACGTCGAAGCGATTCTCCGCGGTTTCCTTTCGCGTCGGTTCGTCGAGCACACTCGTAACACCCCAGACAACGGCAACGACTAGGGCAAATCCTGCACTCCATACCCGACTCATCCGAGCACTTTTATTCATGCCGAGCCAACTGAGTAAACCCAGTCCAACACTACCCGCTAGTAGCACCAGAACGGCGTCGGCACCCGCTTGTCGAGCCAACACCCAGGTCAGCCATACAGCGGTCAAAAACATCGGAAACGCCATGGCCTGTTTGATCGTCACCATCCATGCACCGGGCTTCGGCAATCGACGAGCAATCGCTGGAAAGCCGGTGATCAATACATACGGTGCCGCCATACCGATACCAAGAACCACCATCACAAGAAGCAACGCTCCCGTTCCACGACTCAACCCATACCCCATCGCCGACGCCATGAACGGAACGGTACACGGCGTCGCGACCACGACAGCAATAATCCCGGTCAGAAAGGCGCTCGGTTTACTCATGGCTACCCCGAAACCAGGCAACTCAAGTACGCCAAGCAAATTCAAGCCCATCGCGAAAAACAAGACCGTCATTGCAGAAACAAACCCGGGTTCCTGCAACTGAAAGCCCCAGCCAACGGCTTCACCTGCCGTTCGTAACGTTGCCAATAACACGCCGAGAACGAGGAACGTGGATACTACGCCCGACGCGTAGCCAAACGCGTGCTTGAGCCCTCGCCCGCTTCGAGCGATGTCTAGAACGGTCACGGCCTTAATGGCAAGGACAGGGAACACACACGGCATCAAATTAAGCAGCAATCCAGCGAGTAGTGCCGAACCAACCACAAACCACATCGACACATCGCTCGACTCTATCCCATTCTCCGCTAACGCCTCCACCGTGTAGCCTTCCGGAACCAACGTCCACCCACGCGTTTCAGGTGGATAACAAAGGCCATAATCGGCACAACCCTGGTACGTAATTCCGATCCGTAAGGGACCGGTTTGTTCGATGATTGGAATACGGACGTTTACTTCATCGTAATAGACCTCCACTTTCCCGAAGTAGTCGTCAACTTTTTCTATACCAACTGGAATGATCGGCTGTCCAAGCGTCCCGCCTGAATCCAATGAAAAAGCGAAGCGATGTCGGTAAAGGTAATACCCGGGCGGCATCCGCCAACTTACTTCGATGTGGCCATCGTCCGATAGCGACACATCCATCTGATAGGCTTCGTCAACACTGAGGAACGCTGGTTGTTCCTTCAGAACGTCTGTCCCAGCAAAATTTACCGGGCTCTCAGCTGCGGCAGCCAAAGACATCACGACCATCATCGCCATCGAGGCGGCGGTCCCGACAATCCATTTGGAGGTCACAAGCAGCATGACGAAATTGTCTCTCGTACCGAGCGATAGAACGCGGCGTGTTTGTACACTATATACGGCATCGGAAACCAGGAATCATTGACACGAACATGCGCCTTTTAACCCTTTTCGCATCCATAGCGCTCGGCGCATGTTCCGTGATTACGCCCTCAACAACGCCTCCGCCAACGGTTCCGAACGCCATTGATTGGGATCGTGTTGAATATTTTTTGAATCGCGCCGAAGTGGCCTTGGACAAAGGGCAGCTCGACACACCCAACGATGACAACGCTTTCGCGTGGTATCAACGGGTGCTGGAAATCGCGCCCGATCAACCGGACGCGACCTACGGGCTCGAACGCATCGTCGAACGATATATCGCGCGCGCGATGGAAGCGATCGCCCGAGAAGCTTGGCTAGTCGCACGTGCCGAACTCGATTTCGCCGAACAAATCGACCGTGGTTCCGCCGGGATCCTTGTCCTACGCCGCCAGATCAAACTGCTTGAAAATGCGCGTAGGTGGTCGCTGGATTTACCTGCCGACGAAGTGCGCCGACGGAGTCGGTCCGCTTCGCTGAAACTCAAGAATTTCAGCCCGACAGCACGTGCACCCAACGCGAGAGTGATGATACGCGCCGGCAGTGATGCCGACGGCCGATGGATGTACGAACAGCTCAACGATGGACCAGGGCAACGTCGCATCCGAGGAGAGATCGAAATCGGATCACCACCACAGGTACGCGTATTGGTAATGCCGTTGGAGGACCGCAGTGCCCGCTAGATGTTTTCTGAGTTTGCTCATGTTGATTACCTTAGCGTTTCCGGTCGTCGCGAACGATCGCGTCAGCTTCGACAACGCCATTGTCCGTCGACCATTGTCTACACAGGACTTCACCGCTGCATACGTCGACATTACAAACCATGGGAATACCCAGCTCATAATCACCAGTGCCGACGCGCCTTGGAGCGGAACAATCGAGTTCCACGAGACTGTAATCACGCCCGAGCGAGCGCGCATGAGACAGTTAGCACGACTCGTGGTCGAACCAAATGCAACTTTGCACCTGGCTCCTGGCCGCGCCCACATTATGCTATTTCGTTTGAACCTGAACGGCACCCCCGATCCCACCATCACGTTCGTGACCACGAACGGCCAGCGCTTGCCGGCCTCTTTTGACATCAAATCCATCGAGGCAATGCGCGATCTTAAGATTCACTAAACGGCGTCTGCCGAGACTAAAAGTCGCTCCCGTTTTTCAATACCTAAGATCAATGGAACTGGCACTCACTCGAGACACGTCGTCGATTGAAGCCGATGATTCGTCTTGTAGCACCACTGCGCCTACGGTAGAGTCCTCGTCCGAAAACCTTACAACAAGCGGTTCGCAAAGGTTTTCTAAGTTGGAATTACCTCAAGCAACAATGGATTTTCTTCATGACTGATGTGCAGATTTCCCTAATGTGTGGCGTGCTTGCCTTGCTCTATGGAGCCTGGGCTGTGCGGTCAGTGACGTCCGCCGATGCCGGTTCAGATCGTATGCGCGAAATTGCAGGTGCAATTCAAGAAGGCGCAACGGCTTATCTCAATCGTCAATACCTCACTATTGGCGTTGTTGGGGTTGTGGTTGCTCTGGTTCTTTGGCTAGCGCTTGGCACATTGGTCGCAATCGGCTTTGTCGTCGGTGCTGTGCTTTCCGGCATCGCTGGCTACATCGGCATGAACGTTTCAGTACGAGCCAACGTTCGCACCACGCAGGCTGCCATAACTGGGCTCAAACCCGCTCTCGCGATCGCATTTAAATCGGGCGCGGTCACTGGCATGCTCGTCGTCGGCCTCGGACTTATTGGCGTCGCTGGGTATTACGCCATTCTCAAAAGTATGGGTCTTGAGGGACGCCACCTGATCGAACCATTGGTCGCGCTGTCGTTCGGCGCATCCTTAATTTCGATCTTTGCTCGCCTTGGCGGCGGTATCTTCACCAAAGGCGCTGACGTTGGTGCCGATCTCGTCGGTAAGGTCGAAGCCGGTATTCCCGAAGACGATCCACGCAATGCTGCGGTAATTGCCGACAACGTCGGCGACAACGTCGGCGATTGTGCCGGTATGGCCGCCGATCTGTTTGAAACTTACGCAGTCACGATTGTCGCCACCATGTTGCTGGCAACCATTAAATTTTCGGGCGCCGATCAGCTAAGCGCTATTGAGATGCCCATGCTTATTGGAGGCGTCTGCATTATTGCGTCCGTTATCGGAGCGTTTTGTGTCCGCCTTGGAAGCTCGGAAAATATCATGGGGGCGCTCTACAAAGGCTTTATCGCCACCGCGGTCATTTCCGGATTCTTAATTTTTTTCGTAACCGATCACATGTTCCCTGGCGCTGAAGGTCGTCAGTTCTTTTACTGCGCGCTCGTGGGGTTGGTCGTCACCGGACTCATCGTCTGGGTAACTGAATACTACACATCAACAGAATATCGTCCTGTCAAGTCGATCGCCCGTGCTTCGGAAACCGGACACGGCACCAACGTAATTCAAGGCCTCGCTATTTCGATGGAGGCAACCGCTATCCCGGCCATCATTGTCGCGGTTGGCATTGTCGCCGCGTTCCAATTTGCTGGTATTTATGGAATCGCTATCGCCGCAACGACCATGCTAGCCCTCGCAGGCATGGTGGTGGCGCTCGATGCGTATGGGCCCGTGACAGACAACGCCGGCGGCATAGCCGAGATGAGCGATCTCGATGAAGACGTCCGTAAAACCACCGACGCCCTTGACGCCGTCGGCAATACGACCAAGGCCGTCACCAAGGGTTACGCGATCGCCTCGGCCGGCCTCGCTGCGCTTGTGTTATTCAACGCCTATACCTACGACCTAGCACACTTCTTTCCCACCTTGGACATTAGCTTCGAATTGTCGGATCCCTTCGTGGTCATAGGACTTCTTATCGGGGGCATGCTGCCTTATCTCTTCGGCGCGCTCGGAATGCAGGCTGTCGGCAGGGCGGGCGGCGCGGTGGTTGAGGAAGTACGCCGCCAGTTTCGCGAGATGCCAGGCATCATGGATGGCTCGACCCGACCCGATTACAGCAAAGCCGTCGACTTACTGACCCGCTCAGCAATCCGAGAAATGATCGTCCCATCGATGCTGCCTGTACTCGCACCTATTGTCGTGTATTACGTGCTCAACTTAGTCTTCGACCAAGCGAGCGCTTTGAGTGCCGTCGGGGCGATGCTTCTCGGAACAATTGTCACCGGTCTATTTGTCGCAATCTCGATGACGGCTGGCGGTGGGGCTTGGGATAACGCCAAAAAATACATCGAAGACGGTAACCACGGTGGGAAGGGATCCGAAGCCCATAAGGCCGCGGTAACGGGCGACACGGTAGGGGATCCCTACAAGGACACGGCAGGCCCTGCAGTCAACCCGATGATTAAAATCATCAACATTGTCGCGATCCTGTTGCTGGCAGCGATAGGCGCATAGACGCCCTGCACGACGGGCGTTCCGCGCACGTGAACGCTCGCCAGTCGCTGCGTTGTCACGCGACGTTTAAGCCTCGATAGAGAACGCCGGTAATTTTTTCGCCGTGAGCTCTGCTTTCAATCGCGTGTACTGCGGCAGCCCTTGCTTGTACCTCGGATAATCCTCGCCCTGAATCAACGGCGCTAAATACCGTCGTGCACGCGCGGTAATGCCGAATCCATCCTGCGCGATGTACGACTTTGGCATCGTTCGCTCTACATTCGCGACTCGATGAAGAGGCGCTTCCCCCACCGTCCACCGATAGGGCAAATCCGAGGTTCTGCGAATCGTCACCATGATCCCGTCTTTCCCCCGAATTGCACGTTCGACGGCCGCCTTTCCCACCGCGTACGCCTGATCGACGTCGGTTTTTGATGCGATGTGGCGTGCGGCACGCTGCAGGTAATCGGCCACCGCCCAATGATACTTATAACCGTGTTTATCGTTAATCATCGCCGCAATCGTCGGCGCCACTCCGCCCAACTGAACATGACCAAACGCGTCAAGGTTGCCGGCATCCGCGAGAAACCGTCCATTAGCGTAACGCGCGCCTTCCGACACCACGATGACACAAAATCCACGCGTATCGACGGTCTTCTTCACCTTTCTAAGGAACTTGACCTTCGAGAACGGTACTTCAGGAAACACGATGACGTGGGGTGCGTCGCCCGGTTTGTCAGCTGCAAGACCACCCGCCGCGGCGATCCAACCTGCATGTCGACCCATGACCTCCATGATGAAGACCTTGGTTGAGGTCTCACACATTGACGCCACGTCCATTGCGGCTTCACGCACAGAAACGGCAACGTATTTGGCAACGCTACCAAAACCCGGGCAGGTATCCGTAAACGGCAAGTCGTTGTCGACCGTTTTTGGAATACCCACGCAGCGGATGGGATAACCCAATCGCTTCCCAAGTTGAGATACTT
>Ga0315318_10001544_pt1 | contig 10148 bp, 8 predicted proteins | sample M1200m3416metaG_FD_203703 | JGI IMG/M metagenome (GOLD analysis project Ga0315318, IMG submission 203703) | Ammonia-oxidizing marine archaeal communities from Monterey Bay, California, United States - M1 200m 3416 | ecosystem: Environmental > Aquatic > Marine > Coastal | place: USA: California... | reverse complement strand
TAGTGCTATCGACGCATTAAAAAAGGAAGGTAAAGAAAATCAGCACCTCGCTTACTACACTGCTAATAATCACAATATTTATTTGAAGCCATCTGACCCTGCATTCACCAAGGACCACCCCCGTAATCGCGAGGTCACCTCATCTAAGGGCTGTATTACAGCAGATCAAATTCCAGAAAACTCGTTTCTGCACACGCTTTATAATGCTCCGGACTTTCGCGACTTCCTTTGCAAAGTTCTCGGTGAAACCGAATTGCACGAGTATGGCGATCCGTTATCATCAATTAACTTGCACTATGCGAGTCAAGGACAAGAACTTGGTTGGCATTTTGATAATTCTTCGTTTGCCATTACCTTGTTGATTCAGAAACCAAAAGGAGGAGGAGATTTTGAATATGTCAGAAATGTGCGCAATTCAGAGTCAGGCAAAGAGGATTATGAACTGGCAGGGAAGGTTCTGAATGGGGAAGTACCTCCAATTTCCGTATCAACAGAGCCAGGCGCGTTAGTCTTGTTTCGGGGGAGCAATTCAATGCATCGGGTCACTGCTACTCAAGGTGATGAAACCAGAATTCTAGCCGTTTTGGCGTATAACGCCGAGCCAGGGATATCTCTTTCGGAATCTGCAAGACGAACGTTCTTTGGGCGTATTGGTTAAATCCTATGCAGGATAAATGTCTAATCTAGCAATTTATTGGCCTCCGTGTGAGAGAAGCCCACCGACCATTATTTGTAGGGTCACCCATTAATTAATTTTAGGGAGTAGTACTAAATCTATAAGAGGTAAGTTAAGGGGTAGATTGGAAGATAGAGCTAATAACCTTAATTGGTGGCAGGCAATTGAGTTTGCCGGAATATTCCAAAGCCCATATATGCAAGGCCAATGGATAACAACGGATTGATATAGTTAAAAAACGCCCATGGTGCAAACTCCAGCGGTGACATGCCGAGCGCCCCTGTAATAAACGCGCCCGAAGTCGTCCATGGGATAAGCGATGTACTGAGAGTCGCTCCTTCTTCCAGACATCGCGACAACATGTGCTTCTCGAGACGATCTTCTTCGTAGGATTCTTTGAATATCTGCCCGCCGAATATGATAGAGAGATACCCCTCGCCCATGCTCATGTTGGCGACGACACCGGTGCCAATCGTGGCCGCCATCAAGCTTGCGGAACGCTTGATGCGCTTCAGCATCCCCCTCAGTAGTACTCGTACGAAGCCCGCGCGATCGAGGATACCACCAAGCGATAACGCGATTAGCGCGAGTGACATCGTCCACATCATACTTGTTATACCACCACGGCTCAGGAGCGTATCGAGTTGTTCCAGCCCCGTATCCGCAACATAGCCCGTATGCAAGCTATTTAGCACCTCCGTAATGGCTCGGTCTTGAGTCGCGACGGCCAGCACCACTGCGGTGGCGACGCTGGCTAGCATGCTGGCTTCGGCTGGTGTTCGTTTAAGGCTAAGGACAAGCAATACAATTAGCGGCAACAGAGTCAGTGGGCTGATAGCGAATTCGATCTCGAGGTGCTGACTTAATGTCAATATCTCTTGAGCAGAGAGTGTCTGGCCGGTGTAGTAAAGCCCGACTAGCATAAAAGCAATCAGGCTAATGATATATGTCGGTACGGTCGTGTACAGCATCGACTTGATGTGAGCGTAGAGATCCGTGTCAGCACTCATGGCTGCGAGGTTAGTTGTGTCTGAAACAGGCGACATCTTGTCACCGAAGCTCGCGCCGGAGACTACCATACCGACCACGATTGGCAGCGGAATACCTAGTACACTACCTAATCCCATGAGGACAACACCGATCGTAGCAATTGTTCCCCATGCCGTGCCGGTCGCAAGCGACATGAGACTGCATAGCACCAGTCCAGCAGGCAGAAAGAAGGTGGGATGGAGTAAGTCCAGACCGTAGTAGATGAGCCCGCCGATCGTTCCGCTCTCGATTAATGCAGCGACGAGTATACCAATCAGAAAAAAGATAAAGATCGCTCCCAGACCTTTCTCGATCCCTGAGATCATTGAGGATTTAATTTTCTGGTAGCTGAATCCTAGCCACGAAGAGTGACCAGCAACCCATACGACCGCGATTACCAATAGGCTGTGCAGGCTGATACCCAACCACAGCATGCCACTAATCACGGTCACGATGACACCGCCAAAACAGATTAGGGAATGCAAAAAACTAGGGTCTTGTGAGTCTTCCATAGATTCTCGTCCTGAGCAGCGAAAAGCAGCCTTATTAGATACTTAAACTATCGGCCTCATAACGCTGACTTACAAGAGCTTGCCGCGCGCTACATAAGCCTCATATTCTTCCAAGGTAATCAGCCCTAAGGATCCCGCTTCAGCGCGGTCTTCAGCTGTCAGTACGTCCTGGATAAGGTCAACACGCTTCCATAGTGCCAAGGATACTGCTCCGTCCTTGCCTGGCAGATAAGGCGATTGCTCCAATGGTTGCATACGATGTACATAGCGCGGGCAATTTACCCACACGTGATTCACTGATATTTCTACAACGAGGTTAGCGCCTGGATAACTATCGAGCATCGGACCTTCGCGCAAGCATCTGGCTTCTCCGCGCAACCGTAAACGTTGTGGGGTTTCAAAATCAATGAAGAGTAGACCCACTTTTGCTTTGTCTTGGATGTTGCCCATGGACATAAACATGCCATTTCCATCGTAATTGGGAAAAACAATAGTTACGGGATTAATCACTCTTACAAAGCCGAGATCACCACCTTTATAGGAGCAGGACGGATAACCTGATTCATCAATGGTAGATAGATAAAACATATTACGACTGTGGATAAATTCTGCTTGCGGGTCCGATAGTTCTTCAGTGACTACAGCTTCTACAATTCGGTCAGCAAGGTCAGTGGTTTCGAATTCCCCCTGTAATTGGCGTTGCGCCAAGGTAAAAAAATCACCCATGCTTGTACTCCAGATTTCAATTTTTTCAGACTTTTTTAAAATTAGCTTTTATATGTGGAGCTGGCAACTATAATTATGTGGTAAATTACGCGGCGGTTTTCATTCCACTACTCTAAGACCCGGGAAGCATTATGGCTTCATACAAAATTGCATTGCTGAATGGCGACGGTATTGGCCCAGAAATCATGGCCGAAGCAATAAAAATTCTGAAACTGGTGGAAACCCGAAACAATATCGAATTTGAACTTTTGCCTGGAGCCTTTGGCGCCAGCGCCTATTTTAGCCATGGACATTCTTTCCCAGACGAAACGAAGGCGCTCTGCGATGACGCGGATGCTATTTTAAAAGGTCCTATTGGGCTAAACCATGAGGAATCGAAGAAAATCCCTGTAGATATGCAACCGGAAAGAGGTGCCTTGTTACCGTTGCGGCGAAGATACGATACGTTTGCAAATTTTCGACCAGTTTACTTACCCAAAGCTATTGCTCATTTCTCTCCCTTAAAACCTGAAATAATTGGTGATGGCATCGATTTGATTATGATTCGCGAACTGGTTGGCGGACTCTATTTCGGTAACAAGGAAGTCGGTACTAATGAAGAGGGTAAACGGTATGTGAACGAAACCCTGGAATATGATGAAGATCAAATCGCTCGAATTGCAAAAGTTGCGTTTAATACTGCACAAAAACGAGAGAAAGTGCTTCACAACATACATAAGAGCAATGTCTTGAAATCCAGTGTGCTCTGGAACGAGATTATTAGCGAAGTTGGTGACAACTACCCTGACGTAGAGGTTAAGCATATCCTAGTAGATGCAGCAGCAACTTATCTATGTCTTAACCCGAGACAATTCGACGTGATGGTAATGGAAAATATGTTTGGGGACATTCTCAGTGATCAGGGTGGAGGTATATTGGGTTCGCTCGGTTTAATGCCCTCTGCTTGTGTCGGCCCAGAAAAAGCTTACTACGAACCCTCCCATGGTTCAGCACCAGACATTGCAGGAAAAGGAATTGCTAATCCTTACTCCATGATCGGATCCGTTGCTATGATGTTAGAAATGAGTTTTGACCTGGCGCAGGAAGCAAAAAAGATCTGGCAAGCCATGCAAAGCGTATTTGCCCAGGGCTACTCTACACCCGACCTGTCAACCCCGAGTGCCAATATGAAGATGATCAAAACCAACGAATTTGGGGATCTGGTTGCCGAGGAGCTAGCAAAAAACTAACTCGCTCCTGATTCTGACAAATGCTGCGAATAACCGCCTGAACTTGACGTTTCCCAGAGCCATAGACCAACATCCAGTCTTTTTGGAAGAACCACTCTTGTAAGATAATGATTTCCTATAAATCTTTTGACGAGCTCGGATCTTAAGTTTTCAGCCGCTGAGTGCGTGCAGGCGAATGTTCAACATGCGAAAGGTCGCTTTGACTCCGGCTAGTACCTGGTTGGAATCCACGCCACGTGTCTTGAAAGTTTGTCCATCCGTTTCCCAAGTGATGATACATTCGGTTAGTGCATCTGTTTTTCCACCCCTCGGGATATGCACCTCGTAATCTATCAAGGCAGGCATAACAAAGTCCTTCGTTTTCAGGATATCCTCTATTGCAACCATAAACGCATCGAAGCCACCATTACCTGAACCAGAGCCTTGAAACTCCTCGTCTTCCATCGCAACCCTAATGCTTGCGGTGCTTCCCACATCTAGGCCTGTATTTATATAGCAATTCAGCAATTCAATATATTGATATTCTTTACTCTCCATTACGTCGGCGATAATAAAGGGCAGATCCTCTGAAGTGATAATATGCTTGGAATCACCGAGCTCAACTACTCTCTCTAATACTTTGGCAAGGTCATCTTCCGCCAGAGTTATACCGAGCTCTTCAAGATTATTGATAATTGAAGCTTTTCCACTCATCTTTCCAAGCGCATAGGTGCGTTTGCGATCAAATCGCTCAGGACTGAGCTTAGTCATATAAAGGTCACCCTTTAAATCCCCGTCGGCATGTATGCCTGCTGTCTGAGTAAATACATCGGCTCCGACGATGGGTGTGTTTGCTGCTATCCATTTCCCCGAAAAGTTTTCCACCATATGACTCAACATACCGACGCGTGATTCATCAATGGACAAATGCAAACCCATTTTATCTCTTAGGGCTACAACCACTTCTGCTAGTGAAGCATTACCTGCCCTCTCCCCCAGGCAATTGATCGTGCAATGAATGGTATTAATACCGGCACTTACCGCGGCCAGCGCATTAGCAGTCGCCAGCCCATAATCATTATGAGGATGAAAATCAAATTCCTCGCCCGGAAAATATTGAAGCATGGTAGCCACTGCCTCTGATACTTCCGGAGGGGATAGTAAACCAAGAGTATCTGGCAATAGGTAACGGGATATACCAAGTTCTTTGGTGCCCTCCATTAGACCAAATACATAGTCCCGATTATCTTGATAACCACTTGACCAGTCTTCGAGATACATATTGACTTTGAGGTCATGCTCTTTTGCATATTCAACAGTCCTCGCTATGTCAGTGAGGTGGGACTCGAGATCCTTCCCCAATTGCTCTTTACAATGTTTCTCGCTGCCCTTAGTCAACAAGTTGATTACCTTGCCTCCAGCACTGACTATCCAATCTACGCTGCGCTTGTAATCCGCAAAACCAAGAACTTCAACACGCTCCTCTAATCCTTCAGAAGCCGCCCACTCAGTTATCCGGGAAACGGCTTCTTTTTCACCATCAGAGACACAAGCAGAGGCTATTTCAATACGATCTACTTTCAGTGATTGCAAGAGTCCGCGGGCTATACTAACCTTCTCGTTAGCTGAGAAAGAGACACCTTGGGTTTGTTCTCCATCTCGTAGAGTGGTATCCAATAAGCTAATGTGACGGCCTTGTTCCGCAGTACTCATCAAAATTTCCTGAAAATCAGCCTGTTAGACAGACCTGAAAAACTCGAGGGGACGGCATTCTACCAAAATCTATACCTCGCAAGAACCCACATCTCTAATAAATTCCTGCAATTTGACCTCATCCGCCATCGTTATATACTGCGCGCTTCGCACGATTCTGAGTATTAGAGGTTTCTTATTATGCAAATAGGTATTCCCAAGGAAACTCATCCGGGAGAAAACCGGGTACCTATCATTCCCGATACCGTTAAAAAACTGTGTCGTATAGGCGCTGAGGTAGTGATTGAGACCAGTTTAGGTTTGGGCTCAGGATTTGGAGATGAACAATATGCCGAGGCTGGAGCCACTATTAGCCAAGACCGCACTGCATTGTTAAGCAATTCCGATATCTTACTAAGATTGCGTAAACCCGATCTTACAGAAGTTACTTTAATGAGACCGGGCTGTATTCACATTAGCTATCTCGATCCATTTAACGAGCAGGAATTGGTCCAAGCTCTTAAGGATCATGGCGTTACCTCCATCAGCATGGAGATGATTCCCCGAAGTACTCGCAGTCAGAAGATGGACGCTTTGAGCTCGCAAGCCAACCTCGCGGGCTACGTAATGGTATTGCAGGCCGCAGCCTATCTACCGCGAATTTTTCCGATGATGATGACTCCCTCCGGTACGCTTAAGCCAGCCAAAGTATTCATCATTGGCGCTGGTGTTGCAGGACTTCAGGCCATTGCTACTGCAAAGCGCTTAGGGGCAAAAGTAACAGCTTTTGATACGCGACCCGTGGTTGCTGAACAGGTGAGAAGTTTAGGTGCCACCTTCCTCGATATAGACCTTGGAGAAACTGGTCAGACAGCGGATGGCTACGCTAAGGAATTGACTGCTGAGCAAATTCAGATACAACGGGAAGCCCAAAAAGCCGTTATCGCCGAGTCGGATGTGTTGATCACAACTGCTCAAGTATTTGGACGCAAACCGCCTGTTATTGTAACGCGCGATATGGTTGAAGGTATGCAACCAGGATCGGTGGTAGTGGATATGGCTGCTGAAACTGGCGGCAATGTGGAAGGCTCTGTTCCTGATGAGATAGTTCAAATAAACGGTGTCACGGTTGTCGGCAAAGGTAACCTACCTAACGAAGTATGTCGGGATGCGAGTCAAATGTATTCAAATAATCTTTTTAATTTGATTGAGGATAACTGGGACCAAGAGACAGCTGCCTTCACTATCAATTTCGAACACGATATTTTGCCGGGTTGCATCGTCACTCACAATGGCGAAGTAACCAATAAAACAATCAAAAACATTCTACAAGGGAGCAACTAATATGGAAGCCGTATTCCTAACATTTATATTAATGTTAGCAATTTTTTTGGGGTTCGAACTTATCAATAAAGTTCCAGCGACGTTGCACACACCTTTGATGTCTGGAGCCAATGCTATCTCTGGCATAACTATTGTCGGAGCGATCGGCCTGGCAGGCACTGGACAACAAGACGTATCTAATTGGCTTGGTGCAGCAGCGGTAGCATTTGCTTCCATTAATGTGGTTGGTGGTTATTTAGTGACCGATCGGATGTTAGCTATGTTTAAGAAGCGGGGAGACTAATTATGACCTCGTTGGAAGTAGTCATTCAATTGGCTTATGTGGTAGCCGCGGCAATGTTTATTTATGGCCTCAAGTTGCTTGGTTCTGCTGACTCTGCGCGTCGCGGAAACATGTTCTCTGCTTTTGCCATGCTGCTGGCCATTGTGTCAGCTTTGCTTGATCAAGGAATCGTGGAATACCAATGGATATTGTCAGGCTTTGTTATCGGTGGAGCTATCGGTGGCACAGTAGCACGGCGCGTGAAGATGACTGCAATGCCTGAAATGGTCGCTTTGTTTAACGGTTTTGGTGGATTGGCTAGCTTGTTGGTTGGTACAGCCGCAATAAGTACTAATCCCGCCACATTTACTTTAGTGAGCATTGTACTGTCGGTCTTGATCGGGGGCTTAACCTTTACAGGCTCACTAATAGCATATGGCAAGCTCAGTGAAACCTTGAGCAGTGGTACGGTTAATTTCCGTGGTCAGCAAATAGTGAATAGTCTTCTTGTTCTTAGCGTTATCGCTAGTGCTGTGATGTTTTGTCTAGAACCAGACAATATACAGTGGCTTTATTTAGTGGTGTCACTTTCGTTACTTTTCGGCGTTATGGCTGTGATTCCTATCGGTGGAGCAGATATGCCGGTAGTGATATCCCTACTTAATTCATACTCCGGCCTAGCCGCTTGTGCCGCTGGATTTGCTATCAATAATAATATCCTCATTGTTGCCGGATCCTTGGTTGGCGCATCTGGCATTATTCTTACGAAAATTATGTGTAAGGCGATGAATCGATCACTCAGTCACGTTCTGTTTAGCGGCTTTGGAAGCAGCAGCAGTTCTGCCTCGGAAGTTGAAGGGGAAATCAAACCAATTTCAGTAGAAGATGGTTACTACGTGCTTGAAGCCGCGACCAATGTAGCTATCATTCCGGGCTATGGCATGGCAGTAGCCCAAGCCCAGCACGTGGTCAAAGAATTATGCGAATTATTAGAGCAGAACGGCGCTGAAGTAAATTTTGGAATCCACCCTGTGGCAGGGCGTATGCCTGGACACATGAACGTCTTACTCGCTGAAGCCGATGTGCCCTATGATCAGTTGTTAGAAATGGACGATATTAATCCTCGCATGGAAAACATTGATGTAGCGATAGTTATTGGTGCGAATGATGTAGTAAATCCAGCTGCACGCGATATGGAATCATCTCCCATATACGGTATGCCAGTTATTAACGTAGACTATGCCCGCACAGTATTTGTGCTGAAGCGGTCCATGGCTTCGGGATTTGCTGGCATTGAAAACCCTCTGTTTTATAAAGAAAATACGCGTATGCTGTTTGGTGATGCCAAAGAGTCCATTGCCGGCCTCGTACGTGAATTTAGTTAGGTTGCGCTACGCTCTGTAGAATCTTAAACCCACTTTTCTTCGTCAATAACACAAAATAGTTAATTCGCAATGCAAAAACAAACAGAAGATTTTTTCGGACAGCTAAATAATTTCACCGAAACTGATTAGTTGGTTGACTCAAATTCAAAGCCCAATCGAGATACGCATCCACGCGTGGGTCTTTGGCGTCGCATCGCCGCCCTCCTCTATGACGGATTCCTAATAGCCGCCATCTGGGTTCTGCTAGGTTTCTTTATCTTGCTCTTAGTAGGCCCCAACGCGAATCAGTTGGTCGCCGGTGAAGTGCAAACTGATTCACTGGTTGACAATATCCTGTTTATGCTAATGGTGCTAAGTTCCGCTAGCTTTTATCTCTATTTTTGGATTCGCGGTGGTCAGACACTGGGTATGCTCGCCTGGCGCATAAAAGTAGTCGACATAAAAGGTAATCTTATAACTCCAACGCAAGGTCTGATACGCTTCTTTCTAGCTTGGCCCGCATTTTTTATGTTCGGGCTAGGTTACTTGTGGCTCTACATAGATGTAAACGGCGATACCATACATGACAAAGTATCGAGCAGCAAAGTCGTGCTGCTGCCAAAAACAAGCCCCTCATTGTAAATGACCTACCTCGTATTCAAAGGCTATTAAGTTATAATTACCTTCCGAAAATTCTACAAGAATAGGAATTAATTCCCTACGGGAAACCCCTCCCACCCTTCCTCAAATTGAACACCTAAGCTATTAAGATACATGGCCACCATGTTGTATTGCCCTACAGTAAACACTAACTCCATAAGTTGACGGGTGTCATATCGACTGGCAAGCGCTTCCCAGGTGGCATCGGATATTAGTGCGTCCTGGTGAAGTTCGTCCGCTGCCTTTAAAAGAGTAGCATCCCAGTCACTCCAACCTTGAGCTCCCGGTCCAGCTAGGATACGTATTTGATCCTGGTTAGTTATACCAACACTCCGAGCCAGCCCAGAATGAGCCGCCCATTCATAAGCACCCCCGTTCAACCAGCCTATGCGCATGATGAGTAGTTCTCGATCCCTAATGGGGAGAGTAGATTCTTGTAGTAGATAATCAGTAAACACCAACCAGGCATTACAAAGCTTCGGAGCCTGAGCACAGGTGGACCAAACTCCCAATACTTGTCCATTGCGTTCACGAGGTGCGAGAATCTCCCGCTGTTCATCGGTCCAAGGCTTTTGCACTCGGGGAATCCTTGGCTCGTCAAGAGGCGGACCTGTGCGATCCTGAGCAAAAATATAAGTATAGGTTGAAGTTACTAGAAGTATCATCAGAATTTGG
>Ga0315318_10001540_pt1 | contig 10161 bp, 7 predicted proteins | sample M1200m3416metaG_FD_203703 | JGI IMG/M metagenome (GOLD analysis project Ga0315318, IMG submission 203703) | Ammonia-oxidizing marine archaeal communities from Monterey Bay, California, United States - M1 200m 3416 | ecosystem: Environmental > Aquatic > Marine > Coastal | place: USA: California... | reverse complement strand
GAAGTTATCTCGTTGTCCAGTATCTAACTCAAATCTTGTCGTAATATTTGTATCACCTGCGGTAACAGTACTAACAGATGCAGTATAATTTGTTCCAGTAATTGTTTCAGACGCTTGAAATGTTCCAGAAGTTTCAACATATGAAATAGCTGTTGCAGGACTATGTGAAATAATAGTTCCTTTTGCACCAGATGTTCCACCAGTAATTGTTTCACCCGCAATAAATGTTCCTGTAGCACTTGATACAACTAATTTAGGTGGATCAGCATCTGTACTAGTACTACCAGAATCATAAATTGCATGAACTTTATAAACATCAGATATATCTAATGCAGTATATGTTTGCGCACCACCACTCGGTGTTGTAATTGCCTTTATTGCATTTTTAACAAGAGTTTTTGTTTTCTCTGGTTTGGTATCCATATTAAGTGTAGCAATAACATCAGCTGTATATGTATGACCTGATTGACCAGTATTCAAAACAACTGATTGACTGTTGCTTGCTACAGTAATAGTTGCACTAGCTGCGGTTTCAAAATTAATAACATCACCAATAGCTAAACCAGAATTACCAACTGTTTTAACAACTGCATGATAATGTTCTCGCTTAACACTATCATTTAATAAACTAGTTCCTTGAAACTTTTCTGTACTACCCCCTGATGCTAAAGACATTTGACCAGAATTAATCTGTGCATTTAAAAATGTTCTTTGGATTTGGTAACTAGTATCAACATTACTTGAATCATCACGAATTGTTTTAATTACACTTTGTGATAATTGAAATATATGCGAATGAAAATTTGTTTCAAATAATTTTGCATCACCACCTGATGTTCCACCCTCTTTGCCGCTGTCTGCAATATCACATTTTGATGTAATAACAACTGGAGTAGCTGACGCATTAGTTGGAATAACAACACTTTCAATAGCACCAAAATCACCTGATGTTAATTGAATATCATACAAATACATTTTAAAAACATACGTTGTAGAAGTTGTTCCACTTCCACCAACACCCGATGAATAATTTAATTGTCGTACTTTAGCTGTACCAACTTTTGTTGAGGAATACGTTGAAGGATTTGTTAATGTCAAACTTGCATGAGCAGCATTATGCAAATCAACTGTAACATTGCTTGTTGAATCAAATATACCTGTTAAAGTATCAACAATTATATAATTACCATATTGTAATGTTCGATCAAAATTATTTACAGTATTATAACCTCTAGCACGATCTACATGAACATCAGTTGAAACTAATGTTTCAAATTCATGGCCAAAATTATATGCTTTTCCCGGATCTACTTTTACAGTAAATTTAGAAGAATCTGTTGGTGTACCTGAATGATCTTTTAACTGGATTGGAAAATGTCTTACAGTATAACTTCCTGATTCGTCAAATGTTCTACGAGCAAACGTATCTTCTAAAACAGAATAAACTGGATATTTAATATCTAATTCTTTTTCTCCTTCATTAATTTTTAATAACTCAATATAATCAGTATCATCTGTAGATGTTAAAGTTTTTTTAGTAAGTGTAAGACTATATTTTAAACGATCTGCACCAGGAGCTGCATAATTATAAGATCCCTGTGCATTATCTAGTAATGTTGAATCATCACCCGAAGCAACAATCGTTGCAGAAACTTGAAAACCAATTCGATATGATGGTGTACTAGTATATTTCTCTAATATTAATGTACCAGCACCAACTCGTATAAAATTACCATTAACATAATAATAACCTTCAGAATTATGTACCGCAGATCCTGTACCCGTTGGTGAAGTAGCTTTTGCTAATACTGCTACTGATAAATCTGTTGAAGTAATACGTTCACCACCATTAAAAACTTTAGCAATATTAAGAGTAGCTGTAGCAGCTGCACCAGACCCTCCACCACCAGAAAACGTAATAGAAGGAGTTGAAGTATAACCCGAACCAGCATTAGTTATATTAACACCAATAATAGTTTGACTACTACCAACTACAGCTGTAGCAGTCGCGCCAGTTCCACCACCACCAACAAACGTAACAGACGGAATTGAAGTATAATTTGAACCAGCTGTACCAACATGAATACCTTGTACCTTATCTGTTACAGCGTCACCACTAATATACTTAATCCAAACTGTATCAGGATCACCTGTTGTACTATCAGCATCTGCATAATTAACTACAACAGCTCTTGTACCAGATTGATTACCAATTAATGTTTTACCATTTAATAAAGAAGGTGTAATATCAATACCATTATATGTTGCTTGTAGTTTTAAATAATCATAAGTTTTATCAAAATGTAAATCACCACCAAGAACACGACTACCATTTGCAAATATATGATCGCCAAATCGTTTAAGTTGGTTTCTTATTATTGTTTGCTCTTGAGTAAGTTCTCTTGCTTGAACAGCAACAGAAGGTTTATAGAGGACTTGATGAAAATCTTTATCTTCATCATAATCATCAAAGTAAGGACTCTGATTAAGATTTAAATTTATATTGGTTGTCATGTATTATACCTTTATTAAAATTCAACTACTAGCTTGACATCCTCAGTCTGGTCAGATGCACGATTAATTGGAGCTCGATACTCCACATAAATCATTTCACCAGAATCATTATCAAGTTCATTTGAAGCTCCTGCACCTGAGTATGTGGTCGCTGTTGCAGCTGAACCACTTGCAAACGGATTAGCAATCAAAACTACTTTTCTAAAATCATCACCAACTGCAAAATCACCACCTTCAGTTCCTGTTAATCTAACATTCAACATTACATATGCTCCACCAAGTTCTGTCTTTGCATTTTTTCCATGTCCACCTTTAGGTCCTATTCGTGGTTCAAGAGTACAACCACTTCCTCCCCCACCTGTAAGAGTTGCTGTTGCCATACGATAACCAGAACCAACCGGTGCCATAGTTATTTTTTTAATAACACCACCAACTACACTTGAACATCTTGCAGCTGCACCAGTACCAGATCCTTCTGGATCAGCATCAGCAATCGCGACTATTGGCATGACTTCATAAACACTTGTGTTGTCTGGTGTTGTTGTCCATGTTGAAACTGTAGCTACTTTAGTTGAACCAACATAATCTATAATAGTTTTTATCTGTCCCATTCCTGTTCCAGAAGAAATATAAACAGTCATACCATTATAGATATCATTTGTAGCAGATGCTGTTGATGCTAATTTAATGGTTGTGCTTGTACTGCCTGCCTGTGCTGTACCTGTATTTACATTAACATATCCAGTTCCACCATTTGTTACATCTATATGATCCATTGCTCCATCAACAGCTGCTGCTTGTACGGTCCATTGTAACGTACCATCATTTGCTAAGAGATATTTGACAGGAATCCAATCTGTCGTTACATATTTCAATACATCTGCTTGTTGAACTTCATACATAAATTTCCAACGATATCCATCATTAGCACCATCAAAAATACTAGAAGATTGACCAACAGGTTTATCTGTAGATGCAGCTCCACCATTATTACTAATACACTTATACACATTATATTGATCTGTCATAACAAAAAATGTCTGGTCAATTTGGTCATCTTGAGTATGACTATATTCAGCATATACTGTACCAGATGCCCAATCTGTTCTTTTAATCACATGAGATATATCTGAAGCATTAATTAATTTAGCAGCAATCATATCATTATGATGAATGAAAGGTGCCTGTACTGTATCTATTGGAGTTGGAATTGATGTATCTGAAGGAGAAGCTTCTGCATATTGTCCTGCACTTGCACCAGACCAAGCATCAGCTTTTCCAATCATTAGATACATCTTATTAGTTGAAAACGAACTAATAAATTGATCTGCGTTATAAGTTCTAAATGCATTTGTTATAATTGCTGGCATAGCTCAAATCCTCTTGTTAATTTCTTTTATTTATAATATTTATACAATAGTTATGTGACTATTCATAGTAATTCTTTGTTTTTCGTTTTTTGTTGTGATATATCTCAAAATCTGTTCATCTTTAAAAAAGTTAATCGTATATGTATTACTGCCTAAGTCTGAAGTTAATGTACTATAACCAGCCTGTTTCTTAAACTTATTTTGGTCTAGTTGTCTACGAATAGGTCCTAACTGTAATGCTCCTCCAATTCCACCAGAAATCTGTCCCCAATCACTTGAAACAGATATACCCAAATCTGTTATTACACCATAATCATCAGATGTAATCATTCCTTGTTGAACAAAAAACCAATCTTCACTATCCGCAACACTCAAAAGAATAATTGGCATATCTATTTCATATATATGCCAGTCAGAATGTCCTCCCTGTCCATTTTGATAACCATTATGTGGCCATGCTGCACCAGAAGGCCATTCAGATAAATTTTGATATAACTGATTATTTAATCTTACTGCTGGAATAATATCTCCATCATGGAATATAACTGTATATGGCCAATAATGAACATGAGGAGCTCTGAATGCTGTTTCACCTGGCAAAACTTTTAACTTAGTATCTAACAATCCAGTAATTAATGTTCTACCCCACAATGCCATACCAGCTGGATGTACTAGTCGTTTAACATAATCTCTCCACTTGTCAATCGTGTTACCAGCTTTAATCTCATATGAGAATGCTTGATAATATTTACTGTCTTGGATGTAATTCGCTGCTGAAATAAATCCATCATCACCAATCCATCTTGTTGCGTGTTGATCTTCATATCCACCAATTATTGCAACACCCGTTGCAGTACCATCACCTTTAGATGAAAAATCTAAAGTTGGTACTATTGTATAATGAAATCCATTATTAACAAGTCTTAAAGTTTTAATTCCACCAATACCAGAACCACTTAATGTAATGTTAGCTCCTGTTCCAGTACCACCTCCAGAAACAGTTGGTGTCGATTTATAACCATAACCACCATGTTCAATTTCAACAGTCTGAATTACTCCAGAACCATTTACTGTTTTTACAAGTATGCTACAACTTCTTCCATCAATCTCAAGTTTGCCTGTATTGTTAATTGTCAGCTTATCACCAACAACATATCCAGTTCCACCAGACACGATTGTATAACCTGTAACACTTCCTGTCGTTAAACTATCTACTAATAATAAAGCACCAGCTGCACCAGTTCCACCACCCGTAATTGTAACATTATCATCAATACTATAATTATTTCCAGCATTGGTTATTGTATAACCAGTTACCATGCTATCCAAAGTAAATGTATTAGTTCCATCTGTGACCAATTCGTTGGCAAGAAATGTTCCGACAACTTTTGAAAGATAAATAGTAGAAACTTCAAAAGTACCTATCATCTCTTTTAATACTAATTCAACAACACCAACAGAACCAGATGTTCCACCAGTAATTGTTTCACCAACAAACGAAGCAATAGCTCCAGTACCACTTGTATCAATACATCTTAAAATTTTATCTGCTGAATATCTACCATCAGATATACGCAACATATCAACTGATGGATAATAAAACTCGATTTCCTCTTTATATAATAAACGAAATAAAAATTGAAATGATTTCTCACTACCTTTAGAACGATAAAAATCACGCAATCGTTTTATTATATGAGGTTTATTTGCATTAGCAAATACTGCCTCTGGAATATCTTTACCAAACTGATTTTTAAAATATTTTAAATAATCATCTACTGTTTTATCAATATTAAAATAATTATCTAAATTACCAATAATCTCATATGGCTTACCTATCTGTTCCAGATATTCATAATACGCTTCTAAGAAAGCTACAAACGTAGCATGATCTTGTTTTACAAAATCTGGTAATTGTCCTTCAACTTGAACAGATATTCGTTCATCAAAAGAAGGATGTATTGGTAAATTTGGATTACTTGCCATATTAGATTATTGTTTCTGCAACCATAGTAATATTAATTGCTGTTGAATCAGTTGAATCTGTTGTTAATATTTGTTCTCTTAACGGTGTAATATCTTGATTATTAATTGATGGTGTTATATTAAATTTAATATTTGTTGATCCATCTGAAATAATATAAGGATTAAAATTATTAAGTATAATTTTACCAGTAGTATAATCTATTGTACCTTGATTTGTTGATCCATCTGCAAGAATCATATATACTGTTGGGTTATTAACAGTAACAATTCCTGTGCTACTATCATATGTTGAGCTTGCAACTTTAATTATACCTGCACCATCATCTACCAAAGAATATGTATTACCATCACTCATTGTAAATGCTGTAGTAGTAACTGTACTTTTTGTTACTGGTGCATTAAATTCTAACGTATAAGTAGAAGTTGTTCCAAGCGATGCAGGAATAATTCTAAATTGATATTTAATTATTGTTTTACTATTTCTTATAGACGTATTAGTATCATCTATTTTTTTTGTTAAAACTGAATATCTAAACTTTTGATCGAATTTTTGTAAATTACTTGTAAAATAATTTGAAATAGATGTATTAATTAATGTTTTTAAATCATCTTCAGTTATCAATAAAGTAACAGGATCATAATTAACTGTGGTATCTACAATTATATAATAAAAAATAGGATCTACAAGCTCTGGTATAACTGTAACTACATTGGTTTTTTTCAAAATAACATTTTTTATATCATCTTTTGTAGTATTACTATAAGTCGTATTACCAACAGGTTTAACTGCTATGTATACTTTACCATATACAGGTGGACTTGCATCTTCACCCCCATAAACTGTTAAAGATTCTATATCAGATCGTTCAGCCAGTAAGATTGCTTTATAATCATCTCTAGTCGTTGATCGTTTTTGTGCTTGATATAATTTAGGTGCATTATTTTTTAATGAGTTCATTGACTCGATTGCAGCTCCACCAGATGCAGCACTAGCAGTTGTTAAAGTATAATTAGAAGAAGATTCTCCAGCAACTGTACTAATCGCTGTAAATGTACTTGCCTTATTTGCTACTACTCCTTGTGTAATTAAATATTCAATAAAAATAATATTACCATCTACTAATTGTTTTCCTACTGCTCCATCACCAAATAAAATTTCATATTTCTGTTCTTCAACTTCTTGAATAAAATAAACTTTATTTGTGGAAGTAATTGTTGTTACATCTAAAGCATTACCATCAGTCCATGTAATTGTTGTAGAATCTGATGAAGAATTTTGAACTGTAACACCAATAGTAGAAACATCTACATTGGCATTTGGAATAAGAAATCGTTGTGAAGGATTCGATAAATCAACTGTATATGATTTACTTAAAAGAGTTCCTTCTTTAATAGCAAGATTGGAAACAGAATAAACATCAGCAAGAGGTGTAATCGTAGTAGCAGCTGTAGTCGTAAAATTATAATTAACTCCACTAATGCTTGTTTTAAATTGTGTATTTTTTGCAATCGTTAAAGAAGTAGGAGAACCACTTGGTGTAAATGTCATATTCAAATAAGCAGTTGGTGCCGTAACAGAATTTGGAATAACATTTAAATGTTTTGCGTGAGAAACAACAGATGATCTTAAAGAAGCCGTATCTAAAAACATTTCATTACCAAGCATATTTGCATAGTACCCCATATAGTGAGTATTGTATGCAAGAATATCCATCAAGACATCCATACTACTTCCATCAAAATCATAATCTGTAAATTGACTTTGTGATTTTAAAAAGGTTTTTAAATTTGATTTTATATTATCAAATTCTAAATCTGTAACTGCTATTTTTTTACTTGCCATTTTATCGTATCCTCTCCAAGAACATTGAAACTTCGATAGGCTCTGGTGAATTTTTTACTCTAAAAAATATAGAAACATTAAATCCATTCTTATCTAAATTACCCGAAATACGAACTCCACCCTCTTTAACAGTTAACATATCTTCAGACGCCATTACGGCAATACCATCTATTACAACACGAGGTTCATAATTCTTAATACAAGTACGAATAGCATTTACAATATCATGTTTTGTGTTTGCATTTGATAAACCAAATAAATGTCTGGTTACTCCACCATCAATCTCAGGATGAAATTTTTTGTCATATCTATTGGTTTGTATCAAATTTCTAAGGGATCTTTTAACAGCCTCTACATCTTTCTTTGTCGAAATATCCTTTGTTACAGGATGTTTGGTAAAATCCAAATCAAGATCAATCCAACCACGGGTATGAGTTGAAAGTCCTTTTGTATAAATAGCTGCCATTTACTTTCCTTGTCCTCTATATCGTTTCCAACTTCTTCTTTTATGCTTGTTTTTTGGTCTACTTCGTTTGGAATCACCGATTGAAGTCACATGCTTAATTCGCTCTGTTTTATTATCTTTGTGTGCCTGCATAATTATCTCCTCATATTTATAATAGTTTTAATAAACTTTAAGATGAAAACACGAATCCATTAAAAGTTTGAACTCTTTTTTACTCAATGCCTGTATTTCATCTTTATCAGCAGTTTTCTTATATCGCTCTAATTGTTGGGGTGAAATACCAGCTGCAAAACTCTGAGATGCAGAAAGATTATATAAATTTTCAACCGTTATATCTTTCATTATTGTTGATTTAATAAAATTAATAGCTATAGCAATTTCAGAAGCTACTATCTTATTTAATTTTTCTCTAGCATCTTTTGACTTAAATTTAGTCTTATTGATTAAAGAATATATTTCAGTAAAATAATCATCTAAATAAGCAATATTAGATGCACTCTTTTTAAATGCTTTCTGATAATTACTTGCACCTAACCAAGTTCGTTCTCCTCCAACTGGAAACATCTTAGCAGGATCATCATAACTTTTTCTAATTCTATTTAATTTATCAACACCAGACTTATCTGTATTAGATATTATCCATTGATAATTTTCTGTTCCTATAGAACCATATCTTGCACCACTTCCGGGGACTTCTATTTCTAATCTAAAACCACCACGATCAGTTTTAGATTTGATACGACCTTTTACTATATCTTTTTTATAAATTGATTTTGTTTTTGTATTATATAAATCAATAGCAAAAAATATTTTACAATCTTGATTAGTAGCATCCAAATCAACTTTAATAAATCTAAGTACTTTATGATAACCACCAACCTTATCATTTTCTAAAGAAATTCTAACAGCAGCTCCAGGTGCTTTTAAAGATATTGGATATAAATCAGCAGTATCATATAAACCACGAACCAAACTATTTAAAGAAGTAACAGCACCTGCACTATATATTTCATTTGAAGAAGCTGCTTGTTTATAAGCTCTTAATTTTGTCGTTAATTCTTTTCTTGCAGTAGACGAAAATATCCAAACATCTCCTGGATTCCATTTATCTTTATCAACAGCGTTTCTAAAATCATATCTTGATTTTAACTTGACAGATAATTTCTCAAAAACTTTATAAGGATCTATATCAACAGGCATAACATCTGCTCTCATAGCCCAATATGATTTTCCAACACTACCTATTGGAATAGTAGTAAAAAATTTATCTATCTGTTTTCTTAATCGTGCATCCCAATCCTTGTCTACCAAAAATGTAGGTATTAATTTTATTCTTGCTACAAATTCTGGATCAGTAAGTTGATGTTGTACTATTGATGCAATTCCTTTTTTTTGAGCCCACAATTTTATTGAAGAAGCAGTTTTTAATTTTGTCCATTCATTAGATTTATATTTCTTTAACTTTCCCTTTAAATGCAAAGCAAAATATATACAAAAAAAAGCTTCACTAAAAACTTCAACTTCTTTACCACCAATGGTAGCCATCTAAATTACTCCACACGAATCCACTTCATATCTTTAGCATGCTTAACAGAATCATCCCATTCTTTTTCGTTACGGAAAATAGTAAACTCACCATGTGCCAGAGTATATCCAAGAACATTACCAGACTTCATTCGCTTCTTATGTTTCTCTGCGGCTTTGAGAACATTACGGTCCTTCATGTCTTTCCAGCTCTTCACTTTTGCTTCCATAAAATCTTTATATGTTGTTTCCATTAAATTAATCCTTTCAGTTGTTTGATTGTACTATTGACATTAACATGAAGAACACCAGTTCCACCAGCACTCTCCCATTCTCTTATATTCTTCTTATGATCGTCAATTAGGATTATATCTTTACCAGCAAAGTTCTGCTTCTCTCTGCGTTGCACGATATTGACCTGACTTTTTGGAATGCCAAGATTCTTCTCACACCAAAGA
>Ga0315318_10001539_pt1 | contig 10161 bp, 7 predicted proteins | sample M1200m3416metaG_FD_203703 | JGI IMG/M metagenome (GOLD analysis project Ga0315318, IMG submission 203703) | Ammonia-oxidizing marine archaeal communities from Monterey Bay, California, United States - M1 200m 3416 | ecosystem: Environmental > Aquatic > Marine > Coastal | place: USA: California... | reverse complement strand
CATCATCATGAACCTGAGGTGCACCATCCTGGGTTGCTGCTTTTGGATCTACAATTGCGTCCAAAACTTCATAATTGACCTCGACTGCAGCGGCAGCATCAACGGCAGTACCTTTGTCTTCAGCTATAACTAAAGCCACTGCATCTCCAACATGTCTTACTTTGTCAACAGCCAGTATAGGATGACCAGGCTCTTTCATTGTATCACCGTTCTTAAAATCAACCTGCCATCCACAAATAGAGCCCACTATTCCAGCGTCTTTAATGTCTTTTCCTGTAAAAATTTTTATTACACCACCCATTGCTTCAGCAGCAGAAATATCAACACTGACTAAATTTGCATGTGCATGCGGACTTCGTACATAAACACCTATGGCCTGATTTGGCATATTAAAGTCATCAGTGTATTTTCCTTCACCTTTTAGCAATCGATTATCTTCTACCCTTTTAACTGATTTTCCAATTAAGTCGCTCATTGTGTCTCCTAAAGTTTTGTGGCGGCATCTTGAACCGCTTTGACAATGTTGTGGTAACCAGTACATCGACAGAAGTTTCCTTCTATAGCATGTCTTATTTCATGTTCTGATGGTTTTGGATTTCGTTCCAGCAACTGCCATGAAGACATTACCATGCCAGGAGTGCAGAATCCACACTGCAGCCCGTGCTTTTCCCGGAAACTTTCCTGAATAGGATGCAGTTCACCGTTTGTTGACATGCCTTCGATGGTCTTAATTTCAGCACCATCACACTGAACTGCAAGCAAAGTGCATGATTTTACTGTCTCCCCGTTTACGATAATAGTGCAGGCCCCGCAACTGCTGGTATCACAACCAACGTGTGTTCCAGTCAGTCCCATATCCTCGCGCAAATGCTGTACAAGAAGTGTGCGTGGTTCCACATCATGTTCGTATGCGTTGCCGTTTACTGTCATTGAAACTTTCATCATCTGTTCCTCTGAAGAAAATTGATAAGTCTTATTTGGTCTGTGAAATAACAAGTTTTAGTTAACAAAGTAATAAGTAACACCTGATATAAATTTTGTCAAATTATTTTTTAAAAAATATTTAAATTAAAAAAATTTTAATCAAAATAATGGTTTGGTAATAACTAAATAAGTTTATTCCCTTTTGCTAATATTAAAAAAGTACGGCAATAACAAATACTTTTAAACCTGTCATGAGTGAATCTAATTACAAAGTAGGTGTACGAGGATTTTCGGTTGTTAATCATATGCTTTTACCAAAAGCATTTCAACCTACTGTTGAAGAGGATTATTGGCATCTCAGAACTCACGTTTAAATATGGGACGTATCTTGTCAACGACAGGTAGAAATTAAAGGTCCAGATGCGGAGAGATTAATCCAATGGATGACATCTAGAGATATCGGTTCGTCCAAGATTGGGCAATGTCTTTATATCCCTATCACAGATGTTGATGGTGGATTAATTAATGATCCTGTCCTGTTAAAGTTGGCAGAGGATCATTTTTGTCTTTCAATCTGAAATCTTCCAGCATTACATTGGCGGTGATGGTACCCATCACGGAGATTCCTCCTCCAGCATGGCAGGAAGGTCCAGTCATCTACAGGTTCCGGATGGGGGAGCGATAGTGATCATAGCTCGGAAAAGGACGAAAGTAGCCGCTTTGTGACAGGGTGCTCTCATGAAGAGAGAACTGAGCAGTCCAATTCCCTTTTGGTCAAACATCTTCTTGATCAAGATGAGAAAGTTCTATCAATTTATTAAAGAACCCGAGGGCAATGGAACTAAGAGTAGTTCAGAAAATATGTAATGTACAGAAGTTGTAATTAATAAAGCTAAGAAACAAGAGGAAACAAAATACTTTAAATTAATTTTTCTGTTGCTCAGATAAATGTGCATACTGGTTACAAAAACTAAACTGGCTATAAAAAAACCAAGATACTGGATTAACAAAATGTATCCGGTAAATAGAAAAAAACCAAAGATAACTCTTTTACGTTCTAATGAATTCTCAAAAATATTTACTTTTTCTGGAAATAAAAACCCTTTTGTTAAAATAATAAAACCTAAAAGAGAGGTAGAGATGATACAGAAATTAACAAACAAACCTCCATAATAACTTAAATCGCCAGTTGCCAAAGTGACAATGACAGTTACACAGAGTGTAAATGCACCCATAAACAGATCAGCATTTATATTACCAACTGGAACTTTTGAAGTTTTTAAATCAAAAGAATTCTTAAGTCGATTTCTAAAGATCAAAGGCCACATTGCTGTCAATAAACAAAGTCCAATGAGAAACATACTGATATGGCTACTTACCATATAAAAAACCACACTACCTTTGGCTCCACCAATCATTGTGGATTGAACAAGACCCTCTTCAATAAACGGCCCAAGGATAAACCCAAGTACAAGAGGTGCTGGATGATAAGACAACTTATTTAAAAAGAAACCAATTCCACCAAAAATAAGCATTACCCAGACGTCCAACAAATTGTTCCGAATTGCATAAGATCCTAGAATTGTCATTAAAAGAATAACAGGAGCTAGAGATCTTGCAGGAATTGTTATTAACCAACTAAATAAAAAAGATCCTAAAGCCCCAAAAATCAATATAGCAAAGGCTGCAACCAATAGTCCCATCATGAAGGTATAGGTAATACCTCCGTAAGTTGAGAATAGTTCAACCCCAGGTCTCATGCCATGGAGCATTAAAGCTCCCAGAATTATAGCTGCAGGAGGAGAGCCTGGGATTCCTAGAGTCAAAAGAGGAATTAGAGACCCTGGTGCCATTGCACTATTGGCAGCTTCTGAAGCAGCAACTCCCCTTATAGTTCCTTTGCCAAATTCCTCAGGATTTTTGTCCCACCGTGTTGCCTCACTATAAGACACCATACTTGCGATATTACCACCAGCGCCAGGAGCAATTCCCACAACCAAACCAATTAGAGATGATCTCAAAAGCAAAACAGGCATTTTGACTAGAGAGGATACAGTATCCAAAAGGATCTTCATGCTGGGCCTAACAGTCTCTCCAACATATGTCTCTTGCCCTTTGCCAATGATAGTAGCAAGGATTTCTGGCAAGCAGAAAAAACCTATCAGAGCTCCAGCAAGTGAAATACCACTTTGCAATTCAGGATAGCCAAAAGTGAGTCGAACATCTCCTGACAAAGAAGCCATTCCAATTGAAGAAATTATAAGCCCCAGTAGTCCTGTTAAATAACCTTTAATAAGGCTTCCACTAGAGAGAACTGAAATAATAGTTAGGCCAAAGATTCCAAGCCAGAAGTATTCCGGAGGACCAAACTTTAGAGATAACTCAGCTAATGGTTCTGCTGATGTTGCAAGTACTAGGTTTGCAAGGACACTACCAACAAAGGAGGCAAACGCAGCAGTAACCAGAGCTTGCTGAGCCATTCCTTTTTGGGCAAGAGGGAAACCGTCAAATGTTGTTGCGATAGCAGCAGGGGTACCAGGAGTATTTATCAAAATAGCTGGAATAGCGTCAGCATACATAGCTCCAACATATATACCTGCTAGCATAAGTAAACCAGCCGCAGGGTCCATCCCGTAAGTAAATGGTACAAGAAGAGCAAGGCCCATGGTGGCAGTTAAACCAGGCATGGACCCAAAAATAATACCTAATACTGTACCAGAAAAAATCATCAACAAGTTCCAAGGCTGAACAGCATTAAACCAACCGTTGATCAGTCCTTCAACCATTGAAATAGGTGTCTGATTTTAAAAATAGATTTATTTCAATTTCCAAATTTCTTAACAATTGGTACCCAGGCAACTTTTTTCTCTGCAATTAACTGTTGTGATTCCTTAGAATTAAGAGCTATAGGCATGATACCTACCTTCAATTTAATCTTTTTAGTTTCATCAAGTCTGGCAACCTTTAAAAATATTTTTTCCAGTACTTTAATATGCGCTTTTGGAGTTCCTTTTGGAACACCAACTCCATGAAAAACTGATGAGTAGAGAGGATAGCCAAAAGATTTGAATGTTGGTACTTCAGGACTGATCTGAATCGGCTTTTCAGTTGCATAAGCCAGTGTTCTAACCTTATTACCGTGAGGAAGTTTTTCATTAGGTCCAAACCAACTAGCCATTGTATGGCCACCAAGAAGTGAAATCTGTTTCGGTTTACCTCCTTTATGAGGTACATATGTTGTTTTGATTCGTGCCATCATTTCAAACTGTAGATTCGCAATATGTGTGGCATCCCATGTACCTGAGCCGCCTATTGTAAGTCCTCCAGGGTTTTCTTTAGCATAATTTACTAAGTCGTTTAGAGTTTTAAAGGGAGAATCTTGAAGAACAGTTAAGCCAAATGGAATTTGTTGAAATAGAACCACAGGAATGATTTCTTCAGTCTTATAACCTGCATTTTTACGAGCCAAGGGTTGAAGGATAATATGGGGAATGTTGATTCCAGAGATAAAATAACCATCCGCCCTTTGTTTAACTAAATGAGACCATCCTATAGAACCGCCTGCACCAGGTTTATATTGAATCAGAATTTTCTTGCCTAATTCCTTTTCTAAATGAGGTTGTTGTTGTCTGGCCCTAACATCTGAACCACCACCGGGAGAAAATGTAATTTGGTAAACAATATTTTTTTCTGGATAATTTGCAAAAGCAGGTACACAAAAAATTAAGAATTGAGCTAGCAAAATAATAATAATTTTATACATAGTATCTCCTTTTTGAATTATAACCAATGCTTCTTCTGATTTGCGAAACTATTTTCACATTGATCATTTGAAAAAGCCAAAACACTTCATATAAGTAACTATTATGGGTATCAGATGAAAGCTATTCTTAATATGTAAATAGTTACAGTTAAACATAATTATAGTAAATAAGTTTTTAGTCAATCTTTTTAATCACTAATCAAGATCCGACCACTTTTTAATATTTTTTGAATTTTCTTTATTTGTCTCTATAAAGCTCGACCTGGACTAGGGTAGTATGGGCGCTACAGCCCTGTCCTAACTGAGAAGTGCCTTGATCTTTGGTAAGAATGTTTGGATTACCCTGGCGATCAAGTCCATTCTCGTCTGGGTCAAACCACGCACCGGTAGGTAAAGATACAACACCCTGGCGCACTTCGTCACTTATTTGAGCCCGTGAAAGACATGCTCCTCTAGAGTTGAATACACAAACTAGATCGTTCTCATTGATTGAGCGTGAAGCTGCGTCAAGTGGATTAATCTTCAAAGGTGCAGGCCTCTCACTTGGAACATCTGCGATCGCACTTTCTAACTGGCTGTGCAGTTTATCCGGTGGCTGAGGTGAAACCATGTGTAACAGATCTTTAGAGGACATGATTCCACCAAGCCATTCACTCGGCTCTTTCCAGACCGGGTGCCCAGGACAATCTTCGTAGCCAAAACTTTCTATGGTAGTAGAAAATATTTCTATACATCCTGATGGGGTACCAAGTGGTGCATTTCCAGGTTCTTCACGGAAATGTGCAAATGGGACTTGTTCAGACTCTGGGTTCCAGATAGGAAGCTCAACCCAGTTACGCTTACGCAATTCATCCCATTCAGGTATTTCTATGCCAAGAGAGATATTGTCATCACGAAACTGACTATATAAATTTTGAATCCATTTTGCAGCATCTCTCCCTTCTGTAAACTCGAATGATACCCCAAGTCGTTGAGCAAGATCGGAAAAGATTTCAAAATCATTTCGTGCCTCACCCACCGGATCAATCAATTTTGGCATATGGAACAAAAATGCATCGCCTTGGGCTCTTGAAACATCCTCCCTCTCATAAGGGGTGGTGGCAGGAAAGACAATATCGGCATACTTTGCAGTCGCGGTCCACCAAGGCTCATGCACTATCACTGTGTCTGGGCAACGCCAAGCTTTACACAAACGGTTAAGGTCTTGATGATGATGGAATGGATTCCCTCCACACCAATATACAAGGTGTATATCTGGGTAAGACTGTTTCTTACCATTAAACTCATATTCCTGCCCTGGTCTCAACAGCATGTCAGCAATACGGGCAACTGGAATTACCTCTTTTACTGGATTACTGCCCTGCGGCAAGGTAAGCCCCTTTAATTTAGAGACTGAAACGCCAATCCCACCTAAGGCTCCATATCCATAGCCAATTCCCCCTCCGGGCAAACCGATTTGGCCCAACATAGCAGCCAGGGTTGCCGCCATCCAGAAAGGTTGTTCCCCATACTGGCAACGCTGCAGAGACCAAGCAACGGTAATTAAGGTCCGAGTACTCGCCATTTTCTCAGCTAAATTGCAAAGAATCGAGGCATCAATACCGCATATCTTTTCAGCCCATTTAGGGCTTTTAGGCTGGTTGTCTGTTTCTCCTAACAGGTATGCACGAAATCGTTCGAAACCCACTGTACAACGGTCAAGAAAATCTCTGTCAACAAGATCATTGGTCACAAGATGATACGCAATACCCAACATCATCGCTGTATCAGTGCCGGGAATAACCGGTAGCCAATGTGCATCACTTGAGGAATCACTACGCTGAGGACTGACATTTATCAGTTGCATCCCGTGAGCTGCAAAATCCTTTAACCAGTCAACGGTGGTGTGCCGTGTAACGCCGCCCATACTGACCTGGGAATTCTTATTGTTAATTCCACCAAACATCACCAGTGTTTCGGTATACTTAGCGATCATTGGCCATGAATTTTGCGAAAACCAGGTTAAATCAAGAAATGACATTCCCAGTACATGCGGAACAATGGCCTGTGCCGTCGCTGTGCTATAACTGCCAAAAGACGAGACATAACCACCAGCGCAGTTCAAGAATCGATGCAACTGGCTTTGTGCATGATGAAAACGACCAGCACTAGCCCAACCATAAGAGCCACCATATATCGTGTTATTGCCATGTTCGTGGCAAACTCGTTTGATTTCGGAAGCGACAATATCGAGAGCTTCGTCCCAAGGTACTTCAACGAAAGTATCTTTTCCTCGTTGATTACGTTCCCGGTTCTGCCCTCCTTCCAGCCATCCACGTCGAATCGATGGCTTTGCTACCCGAGTACGATGATGCACCGCCTTGGGCAACAGAGAAGAGATTGATGAAGGGTTCGGGTCTTTTGCAAATGGGGAAACTTCTATAATTCGACCATTTTCAGTGGTGACGTTAAAGGCCCCCCAATGACTTGTGGTAACTCTTGTATTACGTGCATACATATTAATCAGCCCGACAGTTGGAAGTGCTTGGGTATTACTTAAATGCAAAAGTGATAACCTGGAAATTATTATTATGTCGCTAACTCAACTCCCAAGTGCAACAGATTAATGATCCCCGAAGAATACCTGGTATGGGGTTCCCATTCCAAGGCACTTTCGTGAGCGGTTATTGAGTTTATTTATCACACATTCGATCTTTTCATCAGGAAATCTGGGTGAATTTTGTAGTTTTGGGAAAGTACTTCCTGATCAAACCGTTCATGTTTTCTTGCTTGATTTCTGTCTCAGTTTTACATGGAGGTCAGGGAAAAGGGATGGCCCGGCCATTTACGCTACATGATGTTTCGCATGGGATGTGGTTTATGTGAAAGATAAAACCACTTAACCTGATTTATGTCTCTGTAGTAATGTTTTAAATATTTAACTGCCGAACTATAAAATCACCAAGATCTCTAAAATCTGCTGTAGACTCTCACATAAAAATCCGATTTTTACAAGAAAGTGTTAATTTTGTTATTAAGTTGAATTAAAAATAATAGACACTAACCGGATTGCCTGCATAAAATTTTACTTTTTGTAAAATATTTTTCCAACAAACAGGAGTTATGAACTCAATTGATTTTTAAAGTTAACATATCGTAGCATTATGTTTGTCATGCCACCATTTTTTACCCTGTTTTAGACACAGAACATTTAGCATTTTTGTACAACCAGGCCTAGAGCAATTGCTTCGTTGCCCAGCATCAGCATTTTGCCCATCACATACTCTTAAAATAAAATCAATATTTAATCTTGTACTGGAAAAAATGAAATAAATAGCTTCAGATATGAAAAAATGGACTCCTGTGGTTTATGAAAGTAGCATTTTTTGTGGAATCAAGATTTAATTTCATACAAAATGGTCTGTATTGCCTAAAGGAGACACTCTGAAAGAAAGGAATGCATATGTTGCAAGAGCACAAGAAGCGTTCGTGGTTCCACATCGTGCTCGTATGCAGTACCGTTTACTTTCATTGAAACTTTCTTCGATCTGTTCCTCTAAAGAAAGTTAATTAATCAGCCATAAAAGGCCCATGAGATCACTTTTTTATCGATTATTAAAGCTATAAATAACACCGATATTATTTTTTTTCAAATTATTTTTTTATTTTTTTTCAAATTAACTAAAAATAATTAAGGACACACAATACTTAATTCAAAAAAGACATATTTCATGTTTCTAACATTCGTTGTAATTTACTGTTGAAAATGTCTTTTAAACTAGATCAATGAGAAGCTCCAAATGTTGTCTGAATCGTGATTGTATGTTTCACATGCTTTTTGAGCTGCGACATTGCCCAGAGAAGAGATGGAGAAGTTTACTAGGTTTTGATTACCTGGCAAAGCTCATCGAAGGTATACAATTCTCAGATGGCATTAAAGTGATTACTGAAATACGGATTGCTGCTTGATTAAAATTACTCAAACACCACTTTTGACTATAACTCAGAAATAATAATTATAATTTTGATTTAATTCCTCTAATATGAATTGGTTATTAGATGATGAAAAAGAATATCGGCATGCTTTGAAGTATGTTACTTTGCTACTGGTTAATTAATATTTATAATCTATTTAGCAATTCAATGGGAAATATAGAAAAAATTTTTGACTCTAATGATGCGCGTAGTCTTTCTCACCGTCGGCTACCAAAATTAATTTATGATTTTATTGAAGGGGCTACAGGTAGAGAAATCTCATCAAAAGGGAATGTAACCGCATTTGACGATGTTAAGCTTTTACCGCGGGCTTTAGTGGACGTTAGTGAGCGCAACCTTACTACCTCCTTCATGGGGAACAATTACAGTCAACCATTTGGAATTGCCCCTATGGGAATGTGTAATTTGACATATCCAAATGCAGATATTTTGATGGCTAAAGCTGCAAAAAGTCGCAGTTTCCCACATGGTTTAGCTACAGCCACTTCTACTGGTTTAGCAGAGGTTCATGCTGCAGGTGGTGATAACAGTTGGTTTCAACTGTATGTATTCGTTGGGACTGAAAAGGGTTTGGAGTTAGCCCTTAAAGCACAATCAATAGGTTACAAGACCTTAATTTTAACTGTGGATGTTCCGCAAGCTGCAAGAAGAATGAGGGAACTTCGTAATGGTTTTCAGGTACCCTTTAACATGGGATTGAGTCAATTTATTGATCTGGCAAGACACCCATTTTGGTCATTAAGAACATTAGCAACGGGGATTCCTAAGCCAGTCCTTTTTCAAAATGAAGATGAGAAATTTGATCGCACTGCAAATAGAATGGGAGCAAATTGGGATTTTTTAAATCAACTTCGTTCTATTTGGAAAGGTAAAATTATTGTTAAGGGGATCTTGTCTGTTGAGGATGCAAAAAAAATTAAAAAAGTAGGAATAGATGGTGTTTGGGTTTCAAATCACGGAGGTCGTCAATTAGATGGTGCACCAGCACCAATCACGGTTTTACCATTAATACGTGCCGCATTAGGAAAGGATTATCCTATTGCATTCGATAGTGGAATAAGGGACGGGAGTGACATTGTGAAAGCGCTGGCAAGTGGTGCTGACTTTACTTTTTTGGGGCGACCAATATTGCATGCTTTAGCAGGTGCAGGTAGCGCCGGACTTGATAGAATATTATCGATATTTTCTGAAGATATAAATATTGTAATGGCCCAAATTGGTGTGAAGGGTATTTACGAAATAGATAATTCTGTATTGGCAAGGAGTCAAGAATGAAAAATAAATATATTCGTGGAGGATCACTTTTAGCGCGTGCTCTTAAAGAAAAGGGGATTAACAAAGTGTTTACTCTTGCTGGTGGTTTTTGTAATCCAGCACTTGAGGGTATGATGGAATGCCAAATGTCTGTCATCAATTGCCCACATGAACAAGTAGCAGGTCATTTGGCAGATGGACATGCACGGATTACCCGCAAACCAGCAGTTTGTTTGGTTGGACCA
>Ga0315318_10001537_pt1 | contig 10171 bp, 8 predicted proteins | sample M1200m3416metaG_FD_203703 | JGI IMG/M metagenome (GOLD analysis project Ga0315318, IMG submission 203703) | Ammonia-oxidizing marine archaeal communities from Monterey Bay, California, United States - M1 200m 3416 | ecosystem: Environmental > Aquatic > Marine > Coastal | place: USA: California... | reverse complement strand
GGGAATTCCCCTTACATGTACGATTCCCAGGTCATCTACCAGAAAAAGACATGGAATCCCCGGGGGCTGGGATGCGGACTTGTATTGCTGGTTTTTTTCTGCGCGCCCTGGTTTTTTGCTTACGAGGCCTTATTGGCGGAGGCCAAGGCTCCGGATGGGGTGCCGGGTCTGGCCTGGTGGCAATGGCTGGCCGCGGCTGTGATGGGGTTCTTTCCTCTATTTGTATGTACGATCGCATTCCCCTTATGGTTTCTTGTCTGGCGAAGAACGGTCCGGGTGACCGGGACACACCTGGAGATCTGGCGGGGACCCTTCAAGAACCTGGGGATCGCCCAGCTGGTCCGTCTTCGCCTGGATAAGATCGTGACTGTGAAGCAGGTGAATGTTGATGCTATGCATTCCTGGGCACTGGTTAACGGGAATGCGACAGACTTTTCCAGCGAATCCATGCCGCAGGGACGTAACCTCGCTTCTGCGCCGGGACTGTATTGCGGCCCGCACGCTCTGCAGTTAACCGGTACCGAAGGCAGATCCTTCAACGTGGGTACGCCTGAGCCGGATGTGCTGGCTGCCGTTCTCATGAAGGCGAGGCCGGGGATCACTCTTGAGTAAACGGAGTCTTCCGGTTCCAATTGAATCCATGGATTCTTCCGAGGTCGTCTGCAGCAGAACGGACAGGTCATTGTGGATGTCCTTCTGTACGCTGTTCATAGCGGGCCTTTCCTGCTGGTTCATCTACCTGGGGCTCTGGATACAGACCGTCTTTCTCCTGCCGTGGGCCATCCTGATTCCCTGTTTCATGAACCCGCTGACGATCCAGGTAACCGGGGAGAACCTGGAGGCCCGGCTTGGATTCGGCTACCTGAAAAAAACGATTCCCCTCACTGAGATCAAGAGTGTCAAGGCTGTCGATATTCCCCTGAGTAACCGGAAACAATTATGGCTTTGCATGAACAGCAGGGCCTTGCAGGTCATTAACCACGATGACGATGTGCTCCAGCTAGGCAGCACCGATCCGGAGACGCTGGTTTCCTTTATCGAAAAGTGAAATACTTTTCCCGGGCCTCCGACTGGTAGAGCGCGAAGATTACGAGGTCTGATTCCGCGGCAGGAATATCGGAGCCATGATGATCAAAGAGGAGATGCCAAGAGGCCTGGGCGGGTGGCTGACCCTGCTCTGCATCGGCCTGATCGTTACGCCGATCTGGATCCTCGTGGAGAGTCGTGACACCCCGTCGATTTTTACCGATGGGAGCTGGGCCGCGCTTACGACTCCCGGGGCGGAAGCTTACATTCCTTTTTATAAGTCACTCATGATTTCTGAAGCGTGTTCCCAGCTCGCCCGCCTTCTGTTTTCGGTCATTCTGTTGATCCTGTTCTCCAGGGAGCATTACCTGTTTCCAAGGGCGTATATCGCTTTTCGTGTATTCGACCTTTCCTTCCACCTGCTTGATTCATACCTCGTGAGCCTGGTTTTCGAGGGCCATGCAGACGTCTCAATGTTCGATACTCATACCGTTCAGCAATTACTGATGACCGGAATTCCCTCGGCCGTCTGGATTCCATACATGCTGAAATCCAGACGGGTGAAAGCGACCTTTGTCGAGGGGAAGAGTGGAGCGGGATAGGCCGGGAGGCCCGTGTTTTCTCTCTTTTGAGGCTGTCGAAGGGGGTCGCGGCAGACTCCGCTTGCTCCCCCTTCCTCCGGCGAATAGAATCCTTCTGAGTGCCAGGAGTTGTCCTGGCCGGCCCGCGCAGGAGAAGACTTCATGCTGAGGATTTTTGACACCTCTGGCGGCGGCGGGACCCGCAGGGAGTTCCTCAGGGTTGGCACCGCCGCGCTCGGCGGCCTGGGGCTTCCCGGCCTGCTGGCCTCGAAGGTCTCAGCTCTCGGGAGAGCGGACGTGCTGCGCGACAAGGCGGTCGTTTTCCTGAACCTCCAGGGCGGGCCGACCCAGTTCGAGACCTTCGACCCGAAGATGACGGCGCCGCGGGAGATCCGCAGCATCACCGGTGAGGTCAAGACGAGCCTTCCGGGCGTGACCTTCGGCGGGACCCTGCCGCTGCTCGCCCGCCTGGCGAACCGCATGGCCATCGTCCGATCTTATCGCCACGGCATCTCGAGCCACGGACCCGCCGCGATGCACGTCATGGCCGGAGGCAACGCCACCAAGGCGGCGATGAGCGTGCTCTACTCGAGGGTCGCGGGTCTCACCGACAGGGAGTCGGGAATGCCGCTGAGCACCATCGTGATGCCGGGGGCCGTCGGCAAGGAATACGGCAAGCTCTACAAGGCCCCGGACAGGGTTACCCAGGCAGGAACCATCTCGCCGATCTTCAAGCCCTTCGATCCCGGCGCCGGCGGCGAGATCGTCGACAATATGAAGCTCCGGATCGATGGCAGCCGTCTCGCGGACCGCCGCTACCTGCTCGCGAAGCTCGATGAGCTGCGCCGCGCGAAAGAAAAAAGTTCCGCTTTCGAATCGGCGGGCCGCTTCCGCGAGCAGGCCTTTGACGTCCTGCTGCGTGGAACTTCAAAAGCCTTCGATCTCAGCGACGAAGCGCCCGCGGTGCTGGAGCGCTACGACACGGGCTCTTTCGAGCCGGGCGATGGGGTCAAGAAACGCAACAGCTACGCGAAGCAATTCTCGCCCGTCGCCCTCGGCCGCCAGATGCTCATGGCCCGGCGGCTCTGCGAGGCGGGCTGCCGGTTCGTCACGGTCACCTGCGGCGGCTGGGACATGCACGGCGGAGGCAAGGAATTCACCATGGTCGATGGGGTGGCATCCCTGGTGCCTGCAGTGGACAAGGCGGTGTCGGCCTTCATCGAGGATGTCGAGAGACGGGGCCTGAGCGAAAAGATCCTGCTGGTGATCACCGGTGAGTTCGGCCGCACCCCGAAGATCAACAAGAACGGCGGCAGGGACCATTGGGGCAACCTCTGCACCCTGGCCTTCGTCGGCGGTGGCCTCCGCATGGGACAGGTGATCGGACGCTCCGACCGGACGGCCGGCGCCCCGGCCTCCGAGCCGATCTCGAGCTCACAGGTGCTGGCTACGGTCATGCACACCCTCTTCGACCTGCAGGAGGTCCGGGTTCTTCCCGGCCTGCCGAACGAGGTGACGACTGCCGTCGCCGGCGGCGAGCCGATCCGGGAGCTGGTTTGAGGGCAGGGAGGTGGCTGCTATGAAAAGAACGCCTCGGAGAGCCTTCCTTTTTGTCGCGGCCTGCATTCTCGTCTCGCCTGCACTCCTAAGGGCTGAATTCCCCGCAGCAGCAATCGACAGGTATCTCGATGGCTGCGCGGCCCGCGGAGAGTTCAACGGGGTGGTGCTGATGGCCCGCAAGGGCGTTGTTCAATACCACCGGGCCCTGGGGACGGCCTCGATGGATGGAGCCAGGCCGCTGAAGAAGGAATCGGTTTTCCGGTTAGCCTCCGTGGCGAAGGCCTTTACTTCGATGTCGATCCTCATGTTGAGGGATGAGGGGAAGCTCAGTCTCGATGACGATGTGAGGAAGTACGTCCCGACCCTTCCCTATGCCGGGGTGACGATCCGGCACCTGCTCCATCATACCTCCGGCTTGCCTGATTATGTGAAGCTGCTCGATGAGTACTGGGACGCGGAGGAAGGCGACCTGTCCCGCCGTAAATTCGCAACCAATCCTGACGCCCTCGGCCAACTCATCAAACACAAGCCGCCGGTGAGATTCGCCCCGGGCAAGCGGTGGGATTACAGCAATACCGGCTACATGCTGCTGGCGCTGGTGGTTGAGAAGATCAGTGGGGTGCCTTTCAGTGATTTCCTCACCCGAAGGATCTTCGCTCCCCTCGGTATGAAGAACACGGTACTTTTTACGCCGATCACTCCGCCTGTGATCGAGAACCGGGCCTGGGGTTTCCGGCTCTCTCCCGATGGAGGTGAACGGCTGGCTAACGACCGCAATTACCTCAATGCCATGTACGGAGATGGGGAGGTCTATTCGACCGCCGGGGATCTTCTGAAATGGGACCACGCCCTCTACCAGGCGAAGCTCATTCCGGCGGCGGCGGTGGATGAGATGTTCACTCCCGGCCGGCTCTCCAGCGGCAAGGATACGGGCTATGGTTACGGCTGGGGCATCGGAAACCGCGCTGGAAAGAAGGTGGTCAACCATGGTGGCGGCTGGGTTGGATTCCGGACCTGGATCGATCGCGAGCTGGAGAGCCGGCAGCTCCTGGTGGTCCTGACCAACAACTCGAGCCGAAGCATGGGCATTGTTCGTGACGGGATCCTCGCACTCCTCGCCGGGAAAGAGCCGCGGCTACCGAAGAGCCCTGTCTCCCGTCTGCTGGGTGAGCGGCTGCGCAGGGAGGGTGTCGCCGGGTTGAAGGATGAGTACCGCCGGCTGAAGAGCTCGCGGGCAAGGGAGATCGATTTTTCCGAGGCTCGGCTACGGCAGCTCGGCAGCTATCTGCTGGGGAAAAAGAAAACGGGCGAGGCGGTGGCTGTGCTGGAGCTGAACGCGGAGGCTTTTCCGAAATCCGTTCGCGCCCGGGAGGAGCTGGGAGATGCCTTGCTGGCCGCCGGCAGGCGAAAAGAGGCGGGCGAGGTTTTCAGGAAGGCGCTGGACCTCAGCCCGCAGAGCAGGAAGATTCAGAAGAAGCTCGCGAAGATCCAGGAGCCCTGAGCATGTATATCGGCATCATTGCTGTTACAGTTGCCGTGGTGGCCCTGGTGGTATTTCTGGTACGGAACTCTGGCGGCTTCGGCAAGGTGGAGGGGCCGACGAGCCAGGGGGCTGTCGATCATTTTGACATGGTGGTGGTCTACAAGGGCGCCCGGGCGGATGCCATGGTCGTCCTGGGGACCCTCGGCACGCTGGGATTTGACGCCCGGCTCTCAGAAGAGCTGCGTGACTCGCTCTTTCTGACGGCGACTGTCCATCCCATCCAGGTCAGTGTTCCCCGCGAGCAGGCAGTAGAAGCAGCCACGGCTCTCGAAGAAGCCCGGGAGCTCCCCTTGGAAGACGGCGAGGCGGAAGAAACGCCCGGGAATTAGTCCGCAGGCAGGAATTCGCGCAAGCTGCCGTCTCAGGCGATGATCTCCTTGACCACGTTGCCGTAGACGTCGGTCAGGCGGAAGTCCCGGCCGGCGTATTTGTAGGTCAGCTTCTCGTGGTGGAGACCGAGCTGGTGCAGCATCGTGGCGTGCAGGTCATGGATGTGGATCTTGCCCTTGATGGCGGTGTCGCCGAACTCGTCGGTCGCGCCGTAGCGCAGGCCACCCCGAATTCCTCCGCCAGCCATCCACATGGAGTAGCCCCGGTTGTTGTGGCGGCGTCCATCACCCTTGGCCGACTGCCCGGCGGGTGTTCTGCCAAACTCGCCGCCCCAGACGACGAGCGTGTCCTTGAGCATTCCGCGTTCTTTCAGATCGGAGAGCAGGCCGGCGATGGGGGCATCGGTCGACGCCGCGTTCTTGGTGAGCTTCGCCTTGAGTCCATTGTGCAGGTCCCAGCCGCCGTGGTGGACCTCGATATAGCGGACCCCGTTCTCGGCGAAGCGGCGAGCCATCAGGCACTGCTTTCCGAAGGCATCGCTTGCCTTGCCGCGGCCGATGCCGTAGTTCTCGAGGGTCTTCTGCGATTCATTCTTGATGTCCATGACCTCGGGAACCTTGCCCTGCATGCGGAAGGCCAGCTCGAAGGATTCAATGACTCCGTCGAGCTCATCGTTGACTCCCGAGCGCTCGCGCAACTCGCGGTTCATCTTCTGCACCAGGTCGAGCTGCTTGCGCTGCTGGGCGGAGGTGAGCTCACGGTTGTAGAGGTTTGGCAGTGAGCTGGCTCCCTGTGAGCCAATCGGGGTTCCCTGGAAACAGGCAGGCAGGAAGGCGCTGCCGTAGTTCTGGGCTCCGCCGAGGCGGTTGGGGGGATTGATCGTGATAAAGCCGGGGAGGTCGTTGTTTTCCGTTCCAAGACCGTAGAGCACCCAGGAGCCCACCGAGGGTCGCACGAAGTTGATGCTGCCGGTGTGGGCAAGAACCGTAGCCTGCGGGTGGGCGGGGTTGGTGGTGTGCATGCCGTTGAGAAGGCACAGGTCATCGGCGTGTTTTGACAGGTTCGGGAACACTTCGGATATCGGTAATTTACTCTTGCCGCTTGGCTTGAACTTGAAGGGCGAGGCCATCAGGGAGCCCTTGCCGGTCTTCTTGCCGTGATTCTTCTGCAGTTGGGGCTTGTAGTCAAAGGTGTCGACCTGCGGGGGGCCGCCCTGCATGAAGAGAAAGATCACGCGCTTGGCGCTGGGTTTGAAATGCGAGGGGCGAACGGCGAGGGGGTTCTTGTAGGTGTCATCACGCGCCGCGGCCTCGCCACACATACCCATCAGGGCCATGTAGCCGAATCCGCAGGAGGCCGTCTGCAGGAGACTTCGTCTTGACAGTAATCCGTTGATTTCCTGGGTCGAGCTTTCGGGTTTTCTATTCATGGTATTCGGCTTTGAAAGGTTTCAGTTGAGGTAGCGGAATTCAGCCACCGAGAAGAGTGCGTGGCAGAGACTTGCCAGGGCGTTCAGGTCAGGGTTGGAGCCTTTCTCTTTCTTGTCCTGGAAGCTTTTCAGATAGGTCAGTGACCGGATCGATTCGAAGGTGGTCGGGGCGCGGGAGAGCGCGAGCTTATAGGCCAGCTCAATACGGTCGGCATTGGTGAGGCCATCCTGATCCATCAGGGTCCGGGCGAGGTTTCGCGATTGCCTGTGAACGAAGGGGTTGTTCATCAGGTAGAGAGCCTGCGTCGGTACGGTCGTGACATCGCGGTTTCCCTTGACCATGCTGGGCTCTGCGAAATCGAAGGTCTGCAGGATCGGCGGTACGAAGCTGCGCATGATGGGCAGGTAGATGCTCCGGTAGTTGCCGTCGAGCGTGTTTTTCACCCGGGCGAGGGACCTGCCGATCTCGTTGATCGGGAGCTTCATGACTGGCGAGCCGACCGGCCGTGAGAGCTCGATCTCCCCGCCGATGGCGAGCATCGAATCCCGCAGGCTCTCGGCGTCGATGCGCTTCTGACGCATGCGCCAGAGCAGCTCATTGCCCGGGTCGACAGCGTAATGGGCCTTGCTGTAGCTCGAGCTCATGCGATAGGTCCGGCTCAGGACCAGCTTGCGGATAAGGCCTTTGACCGACCAGCCGTCCTGCTGGAAGGTGACGGCGAGATGGTCGAGAAGCTCTGGGTGGGTGGGGCGCTCACCGGTCTCGCCGAAGTTGTCCACCGTCCGGACGATTCCCCGTCCGAAGAGATGGTGCCAGACCCGGTTGGCCATGACGCGCGCGGTCAGGGGGTTCTCCTTGCTGGTGAGCCAGTCGGCCAGCTGGAGCCGGCCGCTTGCATTACTGCTGAAATGCGCGCGTTTTTTTCCGCTGAGGACCTGGAGGAAACCACGGGAGACCTCGCTGCCCTTGTTGGAGACCTCGCCACGGATCCGGACCCGACTGTTGACGGCTCGCGGCGCATCTGTGACGCCCATGGCATAGTCGCCGGTGGGGGCGGAGCCTCCGCCGCGGTTCTTCTTCTTATTGAGCGTCTTGTTCAGCTCCTGGACCTCTTTCTTGAGCTCCTGGAGTCGCTTTTGATGCTCTTTTCGCTGGGAGGCGATGTCGGCTGAGGCGGCCCGATCCCTCTTATTCTTGCCGTTCTTCTTGTTCACAGAGCCGAGGGCTTTTTGCGTTTTTCTCATCTCCGCGCGCAATTCCTGCATACGCTCCTGCAGCTTCTGAGTCTGGATCTCTGACTTTGAGATCTTTGCTCCGTCAGGCTTTACCCTGGTGCTCAGGGCGATGAGCTTGTCGGGGGCCTTGTAGCCTCCCTTTTGCCCCCGGGCATTGAGTCCGGAGAGGATCTCGGTGCTCTCGAAGATGCCGGCCAGCGCGTAGTAATCCTTTGTCGGGATCGGATCAAATTTATGGTCATGGCAGCGGGCGCAGCTGACGGTCAGCGCCAGCACCGAGCGGGTTGTCGTGTCGATCTGGTCGTCGACATTGTCCATGAGGTATTGCTCACGGTTGCGTTCGTTGAGATCCTTGCTGCCCATGGCGAGGAAGCCGGTAGCTACGAGGCGGTCCCGCTTGTTTTGCGAATTTTTCTTGGCCAGGAGATCGCCCGCGACCTGCTCCCTGAGGAAAACATCATAGGGCTTGTCGTCATTGAAGGAGTCAATGACGTAGTCGCGATAGCGCCAGGCAAAGGTGAAGGGAAAGTTGCGGGTACGCCCGGTCGACTCTCCATAGCGGGCTATGTCGAGCCAGTGGCGTCCCCAGCGTTCGCCGAATCGTTTTGAGGCAAGCAGCCTGTCGACGACCGTTTCGAAGGCGCGTGGCGACTTGTCGTTGATGAAGGAGTCTATCTCTTCGGGACGGGGCGGGAGGCCGGTGAGATCGAAGGTGACCCGCCTGATGAGCGTGGCACGGTCCGCGTCGTCGGCGGGCTTCAGCTTTTTCTCTTCGAGTGATTTGAGAATGAAACGATCGATGTCTCCAAGCGCCCAGGAGCCATTGGAAGCCAGGGGGACCGCGGGCTTCTCAGGTTTCCTGAAAGCCCAGAACTGGCGACCCTTGGCGATGTCGATGGTTGAGCGGGCGGTTGGCTTGTCGGCCTTGGGGCCTTTGCGGGGATCGGGCGCTCCCATTCGCACCCACCTGGTCAGCACAGCGATCTCGGAATCCGAGAGCTTCTCCTTGGGCGGCATCTCGAGGTCTTTGTCCTGGTATTTTACGGCCTTGATCAGCAGGCTCTTTTCGGGGGAGCCGGCTGTGATCGCCGGTCCGGAGTCGCCGCCGTCCATCCAGCCGGCCTGGCTGTCAAGGTAGAGGCCACCCTTGGACTTGCCGGTTTTTTTTGAGTGGCACTTGTAGCAGTGTTTCGCCAGCAGGGGACGAACGCTCTTTTCAAAGAAGGCGTTTTCTTTTGCTGTGAGCTTTTGAGCGTGCAGGGAGCCCTCGGCGAGGAAAAGCAGTCCGAAGGCAGCGAGGTAGACGAGTGGAAGCTTGCGCATGGGGGTCTCTCTGTCCAATGAAAGTAGGCTCTAATAGTTTATTGCAGTCAAACCGCCGATCTATACAAGTTTTTGGGCACGAATAGGGTATTTCATGCAGATTGACCGGGCGAGAGAAGAAATCCTCTGCAAACCCCTAACTCCTTCCGATTCAAGGGATTGGTGGTTTCCAGGCAGGATTTTCAATTCTCTCCTGGTTCCAGGCGGCAGAGATTTTCTCTATTGACGCTGAAAATGCCCGAATTCAGAAGGTCCTGGCGAAGAGCAGGGCGTCGACCAGGTCTTCGTTTCGCCGGTAGTACTTCTTCAGGAGGCCTTCTTTGCTGAAGCCGCATCTTTCGAGAACCCTGATACTCGCCTGGTTGTGAGGATAGACGAAGGCCTCGATTCGTTCGAGCTTCCAGCGTTTCCTGGCGTATTGGCAGGCCGCGTCGATAACCTCGGTCATGACCCCCCGGCCGCGAAAGGAAGAGCCGAGCCAGTAGCCGATCTCTCCCTTGTGGTTCTTTTGCAGACGGCGGAAATCAAAGCCTCCGGCGAGGAGGTTGTTGTAGCGGATCGCGAACTGGCGCGTCTCACCATGCTTCCGGGTGGTCTGGTTCACGAACCGCATCCACTCCCGGGCGTTCCCTCTGGTGTAGGGATGGGGGACGGTGGTGAACTCGGAGATCGATGGGTCGTTGAGCAGCTCGACCAGCGCATCGAGATCGCCGGCTTGAAAGCGGGTCAGCAACGGCGTAGTTTTTTGCTCGGAACCCCCTGGCATTGCGCTCCTCTATTTCTTTTCCGCTCCCGCTTCGATTCGCCAGTCAGCAGGAGCCCTGAAGTTCTCGCGGCCGCTGCCGTAGGGGGCGACCTTGACCTTGCCGGCGAGTTTTTCAAACGCATTGAGTTGCTTCGCCAGGCGGCTGAGGACGGCCGGGTTCGCGGCGCTGACATCCTTCCGTTCAGTCGGGTCGGCATCGATCCTGTAGAGCTTTCCCTCGATGAGCTTCCACTGCTGGCTGATGACGGCCCTCTGGCCGAGATAAAAAGTCCGATCGGGAGCCTTGGTCTTACCTCGAAGAACACCGCTGAGATCGATTCCATCGAGAGGCTTTCCCCCACCGGGTTTTTCTCTGCCGGCGAGTCCCAGCAGGGTCG
>Ga0315318_10001536_pt1 | contig 10171 bp, 7 predicted proteins | sample M1200m3416metaG_FD_203703 | JGI IMG/M metagenome (GOLD analysis project Ga0315318, IMG submission 203703) | Ammonia-oxidizing marine archaeal communities from Monterey Bay, California, United States - M1 200m 3416 | ecosystem: Environmental > Aquatic > Marine > Coastal | place: USA: California... | reverse complement strand
TCTGGCGGTACAGAATTATCGGCATGTTTGTTTTTTCGACTATTTGTGAACCTTTTTTCAAGAGATCCGTTAGATGTTGGATTGACCAGGTATCAAGACTAATCTGCTTGACCATACATGAACTATGCATTTTTTGTATTTATGATGATTGTTTGCTAAAAGCTAACTCATTCAACCGAAATCTTGATTTTTTGACCATCAATATCATCATCTTTGTATTTTTTGCACGTTTTGGTAAAATTCACTGATTTGACTCTAACCAAAAATGCAAGTTCTACAGTTTTATCTTTCATCATACCTATAGATTCCTCATCCAAATCCAAAATTGATGCTATATTCAATATATCAGTTGGATTGTAACCTCGTTCTTTTCTTAATGCTTGGAGTCTTCTTGCAAGATCCTTCAACAAACCTTTTGCCATCAATTCTTCATTTCTTACAGCAGAAATTATCCCTATCAGATTATTCCTTTTTGAAAATGCAAAGCCTTCCTGAATGTCAAAACTTATTATAAAATCATCAATCTCTAGAGAGATCTCATGACCATCAATATCAAATGTGAACGAACGTACTTTTGCTAAACTTTGGATTATTTCCTCAGGATTGGTTTTCTCAAAAATCTCTAGCAGTTTTTCTAATCTTTGTTTTGCCTTTGGACCGATTGCCTTTCGATCAAGTTCCACCTTTGGAATAACTGGCAGGTTTGCCTTTTTCATCTCAAGAAACTCTGATATGCCAATATGATTTTCAAGTTCAACGATTTTGTAATTATCCACATTCAATTGTGTTCGTAATAACTCTGACAATAATTCTACCTTTTGGCGTTCACCTTTTTCAACACAGATTATTGCTTGGTTCAATGGCCATCTTCTTTTCAACTTTGCATTCATCCTTGCAGCTGCACAAATTGATACAATCTCATTCATCAGATCAAACGCCTGTTCAATCTTTTCATTCACGAATGATTTATCTGGTTTTGGCCATTCATCCAAAATAATTGATTTTTTTACATCGAACGTTGCAAGATAGAGATATTCACTTGTAAATGGAGAAAAAGGATGTATCAAAATATCCAACTTCTGCAGTGCATTAGCTAGAATTGCATAAATGGCAAATCTTCTGTCTTTTTTAGTTTCATCATCATTCCAAAGTTCTGGTTTTGTCATTGGAATGTATATTTGGCTTAATGAATTAATTAAGAAATCTTCAATAGTCTTTGCTGATTCGTGAAACCTACAGTTTTTGTTTAATCTTGTGCAATCTTCAATCATATTTTGAAGTTTTGACAGCAACCAAATATCAGTATGATCAAGCAGTCCTTCATTTTTTGCCCAATTAACAGTTGTTTTGTTTATGTCAAATTTGTCGTAATCACTATTCTGTTTAAAATATAGGTGAATATGAAAAAGTGTGCTTAGAATTTGGTATGGTCTTGACATCAGTTCCTTTATGCTAAAATTCAGAGTTTCAATCGGGCTTGATTTCCACATAAAGTAAAATCTCACAAGATCTGCAGGATATTTATTCAGTAGTTCAGATGCGTCAACAACATTTCCAGTACTCTTGCTCATCTTGTTTCCTTTTTCATCTAGAACATGTCCTTGAAACAGAAAGGAATTGTAAGGTGAAACCTCTTTGTTGTTAAGAATTACATTTTCAATTAAAAGTGTGTATGCCCATCCACGTGTTTGATCAATACCTTCCGTAAAAAATGGCGCAGGAATGTTTTTCTTATATTCATCGTCACTTAATGAGGCGAAAGGTGCAGCTCCACTGTTATGCCATGTGTCTAGTACAAACTCTTCTCGCTGCATTTTTGCACTACATTTTTTACATTTGACATAAATTCTATCTATCCATGGTCTATGTAATTCAAAGTTATCTCCATCAGGAAGATCCATAGCTGCTTCTACAATTTCTTTTCTTGAAAATAGTTTTTCTTTGTTTTCACATTCTGTGCACTTCCAGATTGGTATTGGGCACCCCCAGAATCTTTCTCTAGAAATACACCAAGGGTGTTTCTCTTTTATGATTTCCAAAAATCTATTTTTTGGTTGTTCAAAAAAGTATTCTACTTTTTCTGCAGCATGAATAGCTTTTTCATCGAGTCTATCAAGCATGTAAAAATATTCCCTTCTTGCAAGCCATACTAGTTTATGTTTAGACCGCCAGCATAACGGGTATTTGTGCTTGATTTTACCAATTTTAACTAAAGCATTTTTTTCTTTAATATCCTGCACAATTTTTTCATCAGCGTCGCGTACAAACATCCCAGCATATTTACCCGCGTCTTCCGTGAACTTCACTTCATCATTAATAGGGGAAAATATCTCAACTTTTCGTTTCATAGCAATATTATAGTCATCCTCACCATTTGCTGGAGAAAGATGGACAATTCCTGTACCAGTATTCACGTCAACAAACTTTTCAGCAATTGTAATGTGATAGTTTTCCTGCCTCGAGATTTTTTCTAATCCAGGAATATCGTCAAGCAGCGGGTGTGTGTATTTTTTATTCTCAAATTCAGAACCTTTTACTGTTTTCAATACTTGATAATCTTCCATCTTTACTTCCTTCATAAATTCTTCAAGGCGGATTTTTCCAACTATCCATGTCTCATTGGTGACTGAAACGTAAACATATTCTTCATTTGGATTGAATCCAATCATCGCATCAGTTACAAGCGTAAATGGCATAGTAGTCCAGACAATCAAATAGACATCTTCATCATGCAGTTTTACTTTGTAATACAACGAGGGATCCTGAACCATCTCATAACCTTGATTCACTTCTGAATGACTAAGCGAAGTTTGGCAACTTGGGCAATATGCAACAACTCTATATCCTTCAGTAAGGATGCCATTTTCATCAGCACGTTTTAACAACTGCCATTCTCTTTCTATATACTCGTCCTTGTACGTCCAGTATGCATCTTCTTGGTTAAACGACATTCCTAATTTTTCATCAACATCTATCCATTTCTTATGGAATTTTGATACAATTTTTTTACATTCAGTAACAAGATTTTCAATTTGCTCCGGAGTTGTGATGTCACTTTTACCATTTTTAATTCCAAGTTCTTTCTCAGCTTGTAATTCAACCGGAAGGCCCTGTGTATCCCATCCTGCATTGAAACGTATATTTTTTCCATCAAGTGTATTGAACCTATACCACAAGTCCTTGAAGACACGACCCCTAAGGTGACCGGCATGTGGTTCTCCATTTAGTGTAGGTGGTCCTTCAATGAATGTAATTTTTTCTTGTTTGTTTGGTGATTCGTTAATTAGTTCCCGTAAATCTAATCTTGATAGATAATCCCTAGTAGTTTGTTCTATATTTTTTAAGTCAAACTTATTTCCAAGTTCCATATATCGCTCTCGAGCATTTATCTCTTATAACAGTACGTGAATTCTCTGACATTAGATGAATGAAAATGTTTGACATTGTATCTCAGAAATTAAACGATTCTAGAAAAATTGTTTTTGTAACTGGAGCAGGAATTTCACAGGAAAGCGGAATTCCCACTTTTAGGGGGAAAGATGGTCATTGGAGAAAACATGATCCTATGAGACTTGCATCAATAGATGCATTTTATGATAACCCAAAATTAGTTTGGGAGTGGTATGAGGATAGGAGAAAAAACATCCTAGCGGCAAAACCAAACGAAGGTCATTTTGCAATTTCCAAGATGGAAAAATTCAAGGATGTGGTTGTGTTGACACAGAATATTGATGGTTTACACCAGCGTTCCGGTAGCACAAATGTTTTGGAACTACATGGCAGTATAATACGGATTAAATGCACGGTTTGTAATTTTACTGCTGATATAACTAAGAATTTTGAATCACTTCCACCCAAATGTAAGTGTGGAAATATGCTAAGACCCGACGTTGTTTGGTTTGGAGAAGCATTACCACAAGATATTTGGAAAAATGCAATAAAAGAGGCCAGCATATGCGATATAATGATTATTGCAGGAACGTCTCTTGTTGTTTCACCTGCGAATACATTACCACTCTACGCAAAACAAAACGGTGTAACTTTGATTGAGATAAATCCTGAAAAAACTGTTATGTCAAATGAGATGGATCTTTCAATACAGGCAACTTCTGCAAACGCGTTACCAAAGATGCTCTCTATTTTTACCTAAGCGGATCAAGCATTACGGGCAGTTTCCTAGACGTACCTCATTTGTGTGACCTTCTAAGACAGTGGTACAATCAACAATCATGTTATCAAAATTATTTCTTGTACCAGTGACACCACCTAAATTCACAAATGTAAGATCAGAATTTGAAAAATCATTATTAGTTAATGTAGATCCTCCAAAATAATTTACGTAATAAAAATATGCAAAAAACTTTTCATTTTCTATCTCATAGTTAAAAAACCCCAACTGAGCGTTAGGTCCTCTATGTCCCCAAACGATGTCATTTATTTTCTCAGTAAGTGTTGTATAATCTAATTCATCAGGGCGAGTATCAAATTTATCTAAATCAATTTCTATTTTTTTATACATTATTTCATTACCAGTTTTCATCATTGATAGATCAGCATAACTAAAATCAGTGTCAGTTATGGTCGCTGCACCAAAAACTGTCGAATATAATCTGTTTCCTGAAAAATCACTATCGATTATTATTGCCTCCATAAATTGAGTGAACCAAAGTTCTGCAGAGGAAAAATCAACATTTGATATGTGTGCCATGTTAAATTGTGTATAACGCAGATTTGCATTTGAAAGATTTGTCTCAACCAGTATAGAACCAGTTAGATTATACTCTTCTAGGTCCTTATTTGATAAATCAGCATTTGATAAATCCGTACCCCTAAGAACTGTTCCAGTCAAATCTACGTTTCTCAAGTCTTGCCCAGATAGGTTTGCGCCGGTAAGATCCTGACCAGCTAAATTCCTTTCTGACAGGTTTTCATTTCTGAGATCTTTACCCACAAGTATGTTGTCAGTTCCAATCTCTTCTTTTAATTTATAATAAAAACCATTTTCATTTCTTTCACAGCCATCACATGACCATGGTTTATCCTGTGAAATTTTGTTAGCATAATACCGTTCCATGTTTATGCCAAACTTTTCTAGGATGTACAAAATTATGCCATCATTATTGTTTTGAGAAATCATCCTGGTCAAAATTTTATCATACTTTTCATCGTTATTTGTTATTAACGGCTGTGCAACATCAAATATATTTTCAGCAAGAATTATGTTTCCCGCTTCTAATGTGTGACCCTGATCTGTGTAGATTATGCCTTTTACATCGTCAAATATACTTCTGAAATCAACAACATTACAGATATTATCTAACTCACTTGTTTTTTTCGCATATTCTTCGTAAATTGGTTTGAATAGAATGAGTTGCTTATCAAATGGCGGATGACTATTTCCAGTTAATGAGTTAACATACTCTTGGAATGTTAACTCCTTGTTACCAAATCCTGCTATAGGCTGTAAAATAAATAATGTGTCAAAGTTTTTTTCCTTCCCTAATTCACAAATATCATTCCAGTTATCAAAAATAACTTGAGGCTCGTATCTCGCTTGTAGATCATTCCAGCCATCATACATGACGATAAGATCTGGTTGTAATTTGACAATCTTCTGTTTAATCATCTTAACTTCTCCATTAGTATTTGCTGCAGGTGTTCCCGCATTGATAATTTCTACATCAAAACCAAGTTGTTGCCCGTCAGCAATTTTTTGCATAATTCCAGATATGGTAGTTTCATCAGAATATGAGCCAGTGCTAAACATTGTAGATCCTCCAATCATGAAAATCCTGTATGTGTTTGATGTCTTTACTTGAGAAAATTCTTCACCTCTAAATCCGTGAGAATTCAGATTGCTGGAACTAACTAGTTTCCCATTTGAATCAGGTATTAATGAGGTAGTTGCAGGTGGAAAAAGCTCTTTGTTTACCGTCCGGTCCATACAAATTTTCTTGATTTTGATTAAATCATCATCACCAAACAATGTTGTTAAATTTGTGATACACTGAGAGTTGGAATCAATCTGCAGTATACTCTTGTTAATCAAATACTGAATTGCATTAACGAATTCTGTTTCAGATATTTGATCACTGGCCCACCATCCTGCTGTATTTTTAATCCATACGGGAATTTGCTGGCTAGATTGTGATGTGTCAATAGTTTCTGCCGGTGGAATTATCATTATTCCCTCTTTGATAAGATACTGTATTCCCTGCAGGAATGATGAGTCGTCAATCATATCTGACGCCCACCAGCCAGCGTTGTTCTTAATCCAGTTTGGCACATTTGTGGTTTCTTGTGCAAATGCATTCGGAATTAAAATAACACTGGCTAAAATTATAAAAAATAGAAGTGAATTCCTCATTAACATATTATCAATTCTACAATAAATAAATTAACTTTGATTAATTATTACTAGTAGAAATTTTCATTTGTTATAATTACTGTGGATTATATACAACGTGACCAGATTTTAGATATTGGTTAATGTTCTTGTCGTTGGCTCAGGAGGAAGAGAACATGCTATTGGCTGGAAACTTGATCAAAGTGATAATGTTAATACAGTTTTTCACGCTCCGGGAAATGGTGGTACATTAAACAATGTATCAATCCCTGTCGATAATTTAGAGGAATTATCTAGATTTGCATCTGAGAATAATTGCTTTACAATAATAGGACCTGAAGCACCTCTTGCCGTTGGTATTGTTGATATGTTTAATGAAAAGGGTTTAAAGATATTTGGACCAACAAAAAAAGCTGCACAGTTAGAGTCAAGTAAGATTTGGGCAAAAGAGTTTATGAAACGCAATAATATTCCTACTGCGGAATTTGAGGTATTTGATAACGCGTCAAAGGCGAAAGAATACATTAACAGAATTGAACATAATGTTGTCATAAAAGCTGACGGTCTAGCAGCTGGAAAAGGTGTAATTGTTTGTAATAGTAAAGACGAGGCTAAAAAAGCTATTGACATGATGTTAGTAAGTAAGAAATTTGGTGATGCAGGAAAAAATATCATCATTGAGAAAAGAATTGATGGAATTGAAGCATCATACATCGCTTTATCAGATGGAAAAATTGCAATACCGATGGCAACAAGTCAAGATCATAAGAGAATCTATGATGATGATAAGGGTCCTAATACTGGTGGAATGGGTGCTTATTCTCCAACGCTAGTTATAGATGAGAATCTTTCTAAAGAAATTCAGAAAAAAATTATTGATAAAACAATATTATCCCTAAGAAATGAAGGAATCACGTTCAAAGGATTTCTTTATGCTGGAATAATGCTAAAAGATGGCGAACCGTATGTTCTTGAATATAATGTTAGAATGGGTGACCCTGAATGTCAGCCAATCTTAATGCGAATGGATTCAGATCTTTTTCAATACTTGAATGCAAGTGTTGAGGGTACTTTGGGAAAATTATCTCCAATTTCGTGGAAAAACAAATCTGCAGTTTGTATTGTTTTAGCATCAAAAGGTTACCCGGATTCCTATCCAAAAGATGATGAAATTTTTGGTTTGGATAAGGTACTTGATAATGCATATGTATATCATGCTGGGACTAAAGTAAAAAATGAAAAAATTGTGACAAGCGGTGGACGTGTTCTAGGTGTTACTGCCTTGGGTGATACGCTAGATTCAGCCATAAAAAATGCATACAACGCTACTGAAAAAATTTCCTGGGAAAACAAATACCATAGAATGGATATTGGTCAAAAAGGCCTAACTTACCTATAACGAACCATTTTTGTATTTCCTGACCTTTTCTTTTTTATGATTCCTCTTTCAGAACAATATAGAATTAACATCAAAAATGCTATAGAACTAATTGATAATACGCTTGAATTAGTGGAAAAAAGTAATGTGATTTTAACATCAAAACATTTGAAAGAAATCAGAAAATCGCTAGCAAAAAAACCATATGAAAAGTTACCATAATTGGTAAGTTAGACCAATTTTTACTTAACTTACCTATGATACTTTGATGATTTCATCTTCCGTAATTATCAAATCAATTTTGATATCATGTGATTCGCTAGGTACTGATTTTACAATTTGTTTTGAGTAAGTTAATGATATTTTTACTGCATCGGTGGAAGAGAGAAATTTATCGTAGTAACCCTTTCCATACCCCAACCTATCTCCTGATTTTGAAATTCCTATAGTCGGGACTAGTACGCAGTCAATATTTTCCGCTTTCTTACAACTATCTTTTGGTTCCATAATGTCGAAGGCGCCTTTTTCTAATTTTTCAAGATTTGGAACAATATAAAATTCCAGATTATTGTCTATAATCTTAGGCAAGAGTATGTTTTTGCCTTGTTCTAATATACCTAGCATGATATTATACGTGTCAATTTCACTGCCAATTGAAAAATAACACGCAATATTATGCGAGTTAATATACGAGTCAACTTGCTTGAGGTTTTGGTGTATCTTATTACTTGATATATTCCTAAATTCATCTGATATTGCGTCTCGCTTTTCAAGAAGATGTTTTCGAAGCGCAGCTTTTTGAACACTAACCGACAATTTCCTTATTTAATGATGTAGCAGTAACAGTATTTTTTAGTAACATAGCAACCGTCATAGGTCCCACTCCACCTGGAACTGGCGTAGCCCACGATGCTTTTTGAATAATATCGTCATAATCTGTATCACCAATTAATTTGCCTTCATATCTTGAAATCGCAACGTCAATCACTATAGCATCTTGTTTTATCATGTCTGAGGTCAGTGTAAATTTTGTACGATCTCCTACCGCAGTTATAATTATGTCCGCGTTTTGGCAAAACTCTTTAAGGTTTTTAGTTTTTGAGTGGCAAGTAATGACGCTGGCATTGTTTTGTAGTAGTAAATGATATAGTGGCTTTCCTATCAAGTTGCTTCTATTAATCATAACCACACTTTTGCCTTCAAGATTAATCTTATAATAATAAAACATCTCCATTATTCCAGAAGGGGTACATGCCCTTAGGATGGATTTTCCCATAGACAATAATCCAACATTTTGAGGAGTCAAACCATCAACGTCTTTTATAGGTGATATTCTAGAAACCGTTACAAACTCATCCAAATGATTTGGTAATGGTAGTTGAACAAGTATTCCATGCACTTCTTTATCCTGGTTAAGTTTACTAATTATTTCGTTAAGATGTTTTTGGGTAGTTTCAGTTGGTAACTTATGATCCTTTGTTTTAATTCCGATTTTTTCACACGCACTATGTTTGTTTTTTACATAAGTTGCAGATGCCGGATCATCACCTACCAAGACTGTAGCTAAGCATGGTTCCACTCCATCTGATTTTAGTTTTTTAACAGCATTCTTCAAAATCTCTTTAACTGCATTTGAAACCTCAATACCATCTATTTTTTGTCCAACCATATTGCTAATTTGTTGTTTAACTATTTAATTTAAGCAGAAATCAAAACATTTCTTTAGTTTTCTATGCTTATGTAGATCAGTTGCTTAAATAGAAATTTTGTTTAAAATTACCATGTTTAAGCTCAGATGTTCATATTGTGCTACAAATTTTTGTGAGCATAGTTGTAAATGCAATTGTCATATTAAAAACTGGACAAAAACCAGCTAAATTAGTTTATTAGTAAACCAGCCAATAATTCAGAAAATAAAAAAAGGCGGGGGACGAACCCGCCAGCCTAACATGATGTACTACCTAGATTATTTGAGAATAAAAGGCGCGCGTAGAAATAATCAGTATGAATGATACTACTAGAAATTAGACAAAAGTGCGTATATCATGGGTATACCGCCACCACAATTTCTTGAAAGTTTGATTGAAGTTGGATTGTGGTTTATTCCTGAATGTCCACAATTTTTAAGGTAAGGTATACTGGATAAAATTACATGAAAAGATCAAAACGAATCAACAGAAACTTGACTTTCATAGGTATTGTAATACTGGGTTTTCTTGTGTATGTGTTTGGAACGTCTGTATACGATGGATTGAATACAGTTTTGCCATAAAAAAAGTTTTCAGCGGCGGTCAATCTTCCATAGATTTTTTGATCCTATATACGAAATAACATAATCTTATCAACAAAAGTGTAGGTGTTCCTACTATCTCTTCCTTTTCTTAGCAGGAGTCTTCCTTTTCTTAGCAGGAGTCTTCCTTTTCTTAGCAGGAGTCTTCCTTTTCTTA
>Ga0315318_10001535_pt1 | contig 10172 bp, 12 predicted proteins | sample M1200m3416metaG_FD_203703 | JGI IMG/M metagenome (GOLD analysis project Ga0315318, IMG submission 203703) | Ammonia-oxidizing marine archaeal communities from Monterey Bay, California, United States - M1 200m 3416 | ecosystem: Environmental > Aquatic > Marine > Coastal | place: USA: California... | reverse complement strand
TAGGTTCTGGTGTAGGTTCTGGTGTAGGTTCTGGTGTAGGTTCTGGTGTAGGTTCTGGTGTAGGTTCTGGTGTAGGTTCTGGTGTAGGTTCTGGTGTAGGTTCTGGTGTAGGTTCTGGTGTAGGTTCCCGTTTACCAAAAACTGTTTCTAGAAATGTTTCCTTGTTAAATAATTCTAAATCATCATACTCCTGTCCAGTTCCCACATACACAACAGGTCTTTTGGTTACTGCAACAATTGAAATAGCTGCTCCTCCTCGAGCATCCGCATCACTTTTGGTTAAAATTGCTCCATCAAAATTTGTATGTTTATAGAATTCTCTAGCCTGACTAACAGTATCATTTCCAGCTAATGAATCACCCACAAATATTTTTAAATCAGGATTTACAACTTTTGAAATTTTTGTAAGTTGTTCCATCAAATTCTTATTTGTTTGCATTCGTCCAGCTGAGTCGATTAAAACACAGTCTATCTTATGTGACTTAGCATAAAGTAGTGCATCACGTGCTACAGCAGCTGGATCTGAACCATAATTTTGTGCAACCAATTTTAAATTTAATCTATTAACATGTTCACGTAATTGTTCAATGGCTCCCGCTCTGAAAGTGTCAGATGCGGCAACTACGACTGAGATTTTATTTTTTTGTAAAAGATTAGCTATTTTTGCTATAGTTGTAGTTTTACCTGTTCCATTTATACCAACAAACAAAATAAGAAAAGGATCCTGTGGATCCGTTTTTGATTTTATTTTTTCCAATAAATCAAATGAACCAGATTCATCAAACATATTAGAAATATTTTGAATTAGACTTTTTTTAACAAATTCTTCAATCTCTTTTCTGTTTACTTTATTACCAACTAATTTTTCTTTAAGATCTAGTTTTATTTTATCAATAACTTCCGTTGCTACATCAGATTCTAAAAGAGATATTTCCAATTGAGATAGATTCTCATCAATATCTTGTTCCTTTAGCTCTTTCTCACCTAGGCTTTTGGCTACATTAGAAAACGCATTACCCAGTTTTTCAAACATAGTTTTTTTCTTTATTTTTTACTACGAGAAGCAGCGATTAATTGATTCATTTGTTGTTTTCCTTGTTCTAAACTTGCCGAAACCTGCTGTTTTTGCCCACTTGTCTCCTGTAAAGCAACTTGCATTTCTTTTAGGCGTGATTCAAGAAAATTGATAGCATAGTTTTGATCTTTTTCAATGGCAACACCTGCACCTACATTTAAGATAAGTTTTTGATTGGGAATTAATTTTGTTTTTACAAAAGTTCCTAATCCCATTGGTACTAGTGTTTCAGAATCAGTTTTGTTATCAATTGCTTTAAGTGATACAACTGCAGAAGATGCTTCCCTAATAATAGATATGATCGCTTCTTCTTTCTGCACTAATTCAGAAAAATAACCCTCAAGCATTTGCATTTGATATAATAATTGCTGGGTTTGCTCTTCACTCATTATAAAAAATGTGGTGACTAGCTATAAATTCGTTTAATACATCAAAATAAAAAAATAAAAAATAAGAATTACTTTGCCTTAGAAAATCTGTTATCAACTTCTTCCCAGTTAACAACATTCCACCAGGCTGTAATGTAGTCTGGGCGTTTGTTTTGGTACTTTAGATAGTAAGCATGTTCCCATACATCAAGTCCTAGTAATGGAATCAATCCAACAGTTCTAGGACTCGTTTGGTTTGGCATTGCTTTGTATTCAACTTTACTAGATGATGGATTATATACGAGCCAACCCCAACCGCTTCCTTGAATTGGAGCTGTTTTGCTAGAAAATTGTTCCTTAAATTCAGCAAAAGATCCAAAGGAGGAATTGATTGCATCTGCTAATGCTCCGCCGGGTTCTCCACCACCATTTGGTTTCATGTTATTCCAAAATAGTTTGTGGTTGTCGTATCCACCGCCATTAAAGTTAATTGCACCTCTAACATCCTCAGGAACTTCATTGATGCTTGACAAGATATCAACAATGTCTTTGCTCTGTAATTCTGAACTAAGTTTTTCCAAAGCACCATTCATCCCATCAGTGTATTTTTGATGATGTTTTGTATGATGAATCTCCATTGTCTTTGCATCTATATGAGGTTCTAATGCATCATATGCATAAGGCATCTCAGGTAGTGTGTATTTTCCCATATTTTATACGCAAAAACATCTAATTTATTGGTTTAGCAAAGAGTGAAATTTTACTAAAAATAAGTGTTGAAATGAATCTACAAAAAATTATTTTTTTATCAATCGTGATATCTATGGGTATGATTTTCATAGCAAGTCAATCTCAAAATCAAGAAAATTTTGCTGTGCAAGTGAATAACAGCGGACCACATATAGGAACTGATATTCCTTATAGTTATGGATATGATGGTAGTGGGATAATAATATCAGTTATCGATACTGGAGTAGATTTCAATCATCCAGATATTTTTGGATTTGGTATCGATGGGAAAATAATTGGTGGATATGATTTTGTTGATAATGATAATATACCTGAGGATACTGATGGACATGGTACACAAGTAACTGGAATAATAGCAGCAAATGGTAGTCTAAAAGGGATAGCACCAAATTCAAAAATTTTAGTATACAAGGTTTCAGAAGACGGAGAATCTGTACCTACAAGCATGATAATCAAGGCAATAGAAAAATCAATAGAAGATGGAGCTGATATAATCAATATCAGTTTAGGAATAAATCAGACTAATGTCAAAATTGATCAAGCAGTAACAAAAGCAATACAGAATAATATTTTTGTGGTAACCGCTGCGGGAAATTTTGGTCCAGAATTAAATACAATTGGTAGCCCTGCAATGAATCCAAATGCAATTACAGTTGGTGCAACATTCAATGATGTACAGAATAGTTTAGTTTCAATTTTTGAGATAGAGAATAAAACGTTTAACGTCTTTCCAATGGTAGGCACTCAATCTCTTGATGAACCCATAACCTCGCAAATTGTTTTTGGAAAGTATGGTAAAATTCAAGATCTTTCAGATCTAGACATAGAAGGCTCGATTTTACTCGTTGAAAGGGGAAGTGATGTTGAAAATGAAATAGTTTATTTTTCTGATAAGGAAAAAAATGCATCAGCTTTAGGTGCAAAAGCAATCATTGTCTATAATAACGAACCTGGTATATTTTTTGGAGAATTAATTCATGAACACGTAGATGAGAGTTATAACCCTACAATTCCAGCATTATCCTTATCGAAAGAAGATGGATTGATTGTTAAAGAGGTGTTAAAAAGTAATGTTGATGGAACTTTAGACATTTTTTATCATCCAGATTTTGTTGCACATTTTAGTTCTAGAGGTCCAGTTTCTCATTTTTACATTAAACCTGACCTTGTAGCGCCTGGTGCATTCATCAATACGACAAACATCAATAAAGATTACAGTATTTCAAGTGGCACTAGCTTTGCAGCACCACATGTTGCCGGTGCAGCCGCACTAATCTTACAAAAAAATTCACAATTAACACCTGAAGAATTAAAATCTATTCTGATGACAACTTCTGATACTGTATCTGATCAGTATGGCAAAAAGTTTCCTATAGAGATAGCTGGGACCGGAAGAATAAATGTGTCTAAAGCCATTGATGCTGAGCTAATTATAACCCCACCAAATTTAATATTCAATTTATCACTAGACAATCAAATTCAAACTGAATATTTGAAACTTAAAGGGATAAACTATGACACTATGTCAGTTAGATTTGAAGATAACCAAGTTGCTAATTTCGATTATATTTTAGATGGTGAAAATCTTGTAATAAATGCAAAATTAATTCAGCAAAATTTAGGAGAATTTGAAAATAGAATGATTATCACACATAACAAAGTTGATTATCATATACCCATCATTGTGAGTGTCTCTAAAGCGACTATTATGGTTAATGATGATAATGGAAAATTAAGTTTTGATGTTTCTAGTCCAACTTCGTGGTCATATGCAAAAATCTCAATCACAAACAAAGAAACTGGAAAAAAGTTTACAGAATCAATAACACCTAATAAAAATTCAGAACTAACTGTTTATCAACCAGGTGAATACTGGATTGAAGCCAAAATCAAAGATGATGACAAAACATTAAGTGCGTATGCAACTATTCAGGTGGAAAAAATAGAACATAGTGAAAAAAATCTTGTAAATACATTGAATCTACCTGAGAAACCAATTCTGATAATAGCTACTATAATGATTGTAACCGCTATTGTGGGTCTATTGATAAGAAGACAATCATAATTTTGGACCCGCCGAACGTATTTCTTCAGATACATTCTCAAATTTCTTAAAGTTATCAACAAACATCTGAGCTAGTTTTTTTGCAGAAAGGTCATAGGCGTCTTTATCAACCCACGTGTTTCTGGGTTCTAAAACTTCTGAAGGGACATTAGGACATTCAGTTGGCACGTCTAGGTTAAAGATGTCGTTATGGGAGAATTTGACTATATCTAGTGAGCCATTCAAGGCAGCAGTCACCATTGCGCGACTGTATTCTATCTTTATTCTTTCACCAACACCATATGGTCCTCCAGACCAACCAGTGTTGATCAGATATACGGATGTGTTGTGTTTGGAGATCTTTTCGCCAAGCATTTCTGCATAAACTGACGCAGGTCGTGGCATAAATGGGGCACCAAAGCATTTAGAGAACGTAGCTTTTGGTTCCTTAACTCCTCTTTCAGTTCCAGCTAGCTTGCTTGTATATCCTGACATAAAGTGAAACATAGCTGAATCTTTTGAAAGTTTGGAAAGCGGAGGAAGCACTCCCATTGCATCTGCTGTTAAAAATATAATGACTTTGGGATTACCGCCAACACTAGGTATCACAGCTCCCGGGATATAATCGAGTGGATAAGCTGCCCTTGTATTTTCAGTTAGGCTACCATCATCAAAGTCTGGTTTCAGTGATTCTTTGTTTATTACCACATTTTCTAGCACAGCTCCATTTTTGATAGCATTCCAAATTTGTGGTTCATGTTTTTCTTTGAGGTTAATGCATTTTGCATAACATCCACCTTCAAAATTAAAAATTCCTTTATCAGACCAACCGTGTTCATCGTCTCCAATCAACATTCTTTGAGGATCAGCGGACAAACTAGTCTTTCCCGTACCTGATAAACCAAAAAATAATACCGTATCACCATCCCTCCCAACATTAGCAGAACAATGCATAGGAAAAACATCCGTTGGTGGTAAGATAAAATTCATTACTGAGAAAATTGATTTTTTAATTTCACCGGCATAATTTGTTGCTCCAATCAAAACAAGTTTTTTTGATAAATTGATGAGTATGAATGCGTTTGATGATGTACCATCAACTTCTGGTATAGATTCAAAATCATTGATGCACATTACAGTGAATTCTGGTTCATGTGATTCTAATTCTGTAGCTGATGGTCTGATGAAAAGCTGGTGAACGAATAAACTTTGCCAGGCATGATCAGTGATAACTCTAATAGATGATCTATTTTCTACATCAGCTCCAACAAAACCATCAAATACGTATAATTCCTTTCCGTCAACATATTTTTTCATTTTTTGAGATAATTTTTCAAATATTTCAGTTGGGATACGTTTGTTTACCTTTCCCCAATGAATTTTGTCGTGTGTTAAATCATCAAAAACAATGAATCTATCATCTGGTGATCTGCCGGTATACTTACCAGTTTTTACTGATAGTGAACCAGTAGAGGTTACCAATCCCTCGTTTTTTTGTACAGCTATTTCCACTAGTTTTTCAACTGATAAATTTCTATGAATTTTCGATGGGTTTATTCCAAATTCCTTAATTTGAGAAATGAATTTGTTTGATATATTAACACTCATCTATTTTATCACCATGATTACCAATAATCGAAAACATATTTTATTCATAAGAAACTTCCGTAAGAAAAAACATTATTATTTCTTTCTGAGATCATTATCCCTTTAACTTTTAGGAACCTATTTATGTTAAAATTCAAAATTTATGGTCATGCCAATAAACAAGGAAAAACTAGCTCTTCGTAGCGAAGTTCATCAAAGTATGCCTGAATTTAAAAGGGCTGAAAGTTGGAGGTACAAGAGATTAGAAACTGGTTGGAGAAAACCAAAAGGCGTTGATAATCATCAGCGTAAACAAAAAAGCAGAGGCAGACCAGGTCTTGTTAAGGTTGGTTATGGCGGTCCAAAAATTGCCTTAGGATTACATCCATCTGGGTATACAGATAATTTAGTTTATAATATTAATGACTTAGAAAAATTAAATCCAAAAACTGATGGTATAAGAATAGGTCACAGTGTTGGAACCAAAAAAAGAAAGATGATAGTAGTCAAAGCGATAGGAAAAAAATTCAAAGTGTTTAATGCGAGGGTGTCTGAACGTGCCAGTAAATCTTAGAACAAAAAAATTACTAGTTTCAAGAATGACTGGAGTGGGGTTAAAAAGGATAAAATTTGATTCTGACCACCTTGATGATGTAGCAGATGCAATTACTAGAGAAAACATTAGAAGCTTAATCACTGCAAACACAATCAAAATTAAGGGAATTACTGGAACGTCAAGAGGAAGAGCACGACTAGCAAAAATTCAAAAAAGAAAACGTAGTGTAAAGCAAGGTTCTAAAAAGGGAACAAAAGGAGCTAGAGGAATTGGTAAAAAAACATCTTATGTAATTAAAGTAAAATCACTTCGTTATAGACTAAAAATAGCCAAAGATAGAAAGGAAATAACAAATGAGGAGTTTTGGAACATTTACAAAAAGATTAATGGAAACACAATTAGGAATATTGCACACATGAGAACTCTTATCGAAGAAATGAAAGCAAAGCGAAAAAATTAGAACGAGTGTTTTTTTCTATCAAAATCTAAAATTTTTCCATCTTTAATAATAATCCCTTCTTTTGACAACATATTCGACTTTATTTTTTCACCGTAAGCATATCCACCAATCTCACCGTTAAATTTCACCACCCTATGACATGGTATTATTACAGGAAATGGATTATTTTTCATGATCATTCCAATTACTCTTTGACCATTTTTTAGTCCAACTGCTTTTGCTAAATCACCATAAGTCGTAACTTTTCCTTTTTGAACTTTCAAAAGCTTCTTGTAGACTTCAATACTCAATGTCAAAGCTTGATAACCTCCAAATCTGTTTCTTCAAGCATACTAAGTAATTTTTGTTTATTTTTTCCCATACCTTTCCAATCCAATAATGCCACAGTGGCCCCAACATTTCTTTCAAGTATATGATAAAATAAATTTTTATCGATTTGTTCAAATGCATATTTTGGAACTACAGTTCCTAGAGAATGTTCACCATGAATTAATTCACTAGTGAATTTATCTGAGTAATGTGTTCCACCAAAACACATAGCTATTGGATAGGATTTTTGCTTTTTTTTCATCACTTTAACTATAATCTCCGCGACTGAATTACAAAGATTTACATCATTCCATTCTTTTTCTGTTGTTCCAATTTCTATAAACAAGGCAGGTTTACTTAATGCAGTTGGTCCATGATGTGTTGCCTCAATTGTTATTTGAAATTTTGGAAACTTACTTCTAACATTCCAAAGAGTCTGTATATACAATTTTTGAAGATGTGGGTGTGGAATAGAAACCTGACGACTATGACCACCGAAATTAGCATCTGAAAAATTCCCAGTATTATGACAAGTAAGCGCCAAAACATTCGATTCAGCAGCGTGTTTTGATAAAAAAACATAACCATCATAATCAAATTTTTCTTCTAACCAATCTGCAGAAATTACAGGATCTGAAATTATTGCCAAATCAAAATCTTTTCCTTTGTAAACATCTCCATTTTTTTCTAAATCTTGTGAAATGAATTTTGCCATATTATGACCCGCTGGGTCATTTTCATACGCTACAAGTAATTCCATTAGATAAAAGATATATTGATACTTTATTAATTCCCAGCAATTGAAGTTTAATTTACAGAAAACATTAATGAATATGAAAAGTACGATAAAGCTTACTAAGAAATCTGATAAGGATGTATATTTACAACATCTAAGACTTGTATTATTTGGTATTGCATCTGTGGGTGCAATTGGATTCGGCATTCAGTTCGTATTTTCAGTAATGACATTTGGAAGATAAATTGTCAGAATCAGAACCATTAGATGGACAGAATCCAGAATCTACTTTTGAAACAGTGTCTGAACCAGAAACAGTGTCTGAACCAGAAACAGTGTCTGAACCAGAAACAGTGTCTGAACCAGAAACAGTGTCTGAACCAGAAACAGTGTCTGAACCAGATGGAGAGGGAAACTCACATTTGTTTGCAGTAAGAACAACCGGTGGTCAAGAAAAAATTGTTATGAGAACGTTAGAGGCAAGAATGAAGCTAGATCAGAAAGATGAAGAAGAAATAGAAAAACCCCAAGAGGAGGATAAAGAAATAGAAACCAAAATTGTTAGACTAAAAGATATCCACTCAGTTCTTCTTGTGGACGATTTGAAAGGATATGTTGTAGTTGAAGCGGAAGGTGTGTCAGCTATGTTTAATGCTATACAAGGAATCAGACATGTACGTGGTCAATTAAGAGGAGAATTAACATACGGTGAGATTGAAAAATATCTCATCAAGAAATCTACTGTATTAGAACTTGCAGTTGAAAATACTGTTGAAATAATAGGCGGGCCATTCAAAGGTATGAAAGCTACTGTAACAAGAATTGATCATGAAAAAGAAGAAGCTACTGTTGTTTTGTTAGAAGCATCTTATCAGCTACCAGTTACTGTTGATGCTAATTATCTTAAATTAACACCTAAGAGTAAGGATTAAATTTTCAAAATCAATTGTGTTGAATATGGGAGATAAACAGAATATTTCAGCAATTGTAACTGGTGGCGAAGCATCTGCTGGACCACCATTGGGATCATCATTGGGTCCAATAGGTGTAAATGTTATGCAAGTCATTAATGCTATTAATGAAAAAACTAGTGAATTTAAAGGAATGAAGATTCCTGTCACTGTTTCGGTTGATTCGGATACTAAAGAGTGGAGTGTTGAAGTGGGAATTCCATCAGCTTCTGCACTTTTGTTAAAGGAAGCAGGTATTCAAAAGGGCTCTGGAACATCGGGAACCGAATGGGTGGGAGAAGTTTCGATGGATTCAGTTATCAAAGTGGCTAAAATTAAATTGGAATCATCATATGCAAGCTCTTTAAAATCTGTAGCAAAGCAAATTGTTGGTACCTGCATATCTTTAGGGATTAAAATAGAAGGAAAAACTCCAAAGGAATTTACTGCTGAGATTAATGAAGGTAAATTGGATAGTAAATTTAACTAGATTTTTTAATATTTTTTATTAGATAATCTGGATCTTTGTCTGTTTTTTGTAATTCTACAAAAGTTTCAGTGTTCTGTATACCGTCAATTTTTCCTATTTTATCCATAACAACAGAATGTAAGTTCTCAAGATCTCTTGTATAAACTCGTAAAATTATATCAAACCTTCCAGTAACCTCATAAAGAGAAACTACCTCATTAATTTCTAAGAGTTTTGTGTGAATTTGTTCTTTAAGTTTAGGATCACGGTTTATACCTACTGATGTCTTAACATTAATTCCTAGCAAGGACTCGTCTATTTCTATAGTAAATTTCTTAATCAACTTCTTTTTCACAAGTCGATTTATTCTACTATACAACACTGATGCATTGGTTAGTAATTTTTTTGAAAGTGTTGGAACTGAAATATTTCCATTTTTAGTCAATTCAAATAGAATTTTTATATCCAGTTCATCAAATTTTTCCAATGATGAAAAACTAAGTCATTATCTAATAAATATAGATTTTATTAATATTATGCGTACTAATTTGAATCAATGTGAAAAAAAACATAAAATACTATACAGTATGTGAGTTTTAACTTTGTCATCTATAAACGATTTTAAGTAGGACTTTCAAAAAAAATCAACATGGTTAAAGAAGAGCAACTTCTTGAGGTAATAAAAAAATCCAAAGAAAATGATAAGGAACGAAAATTCAATCAATCTGTAGAGATGATAATCGTATTCAGAGATATTGATGTAAAAAAAGGATTTGCCATAAATGAGATAATTCAATTACCCAAAAAATTATCAAAACAAGCGTCAGTATGTGTTATGGCATCTGGTGATACTGGCATTAAAGCAAAA
>Ga0315318_10001532_pt1 | contig 10176 bp, 9 predicted proteins | sample M1200m3416metaG_FD_203703 | JGI IMG/M metagenome (GOLD analysis project Ga0315318, IMG submission 203703) | Ammonia-oxidizing marine archaeal communities from Monterey Bay, California, United States - M1 200m 3416 | ecosystem: Environmental > Aquatic > Marine > Coastal | place: USA: California... | reverse complement strand
AGAGAACGTACCGGACACAGAACTTCGAATCGTAGGCGGGCCGACCAATGACCTCTACGAAGCAACGCTAGATGGCTTAGTCACGGCTCTCGGACTTGACGACATAGTGACATTCACAGGTTGGATTGATGACGAACAGCTTGACCTCGAATACCGACGCGCCTCGGTTTTTTGCACACTGAGCGACCATGAAGGATTCGGGGTTCCGATCGCGGAAGCCATGTCGCATGGACTTCCGGTAGTCGCCTACGCGAACACAGCTATCCCTGAAACAGTCGGCGACGGAGGGCTGTTGCTGCACTCGAAAACCCCGGCGCTAGTCGCAACCGCCCTCGAGAAAGTACTGGTTGACGAAGGTCTGGCAAACAGGTTGTCTGCAAGCGGATACCGCCGAGTCATGTCGTTCAATTCAGAATTAGTGGGGCACGCCCTAGATCAAGCACTTCGTCACTTAAGTAACCAAACAGCATGAAAATCGATTTTGTCGTACCGCGATACGGGCCAGTAGGGGGCGCCGAGAATGCGGTAAGCGCTCTCGCAAAGCAGGTCGCGAAACATCCCGATTGGGAAGTTCATCTTCACGCAACCTGCGCAAAATCGTCCAATACATGGGCAAACGAAGAAGAACCCGGAAGTAAGAAAGTGGGCGCTCTGTGGGTCCACCAACATCTCGTCGACTCTGGACGGACGACAGAATGGTCAGAACTTGACCGCCGGGTCCAGGAAGGTCCATCCAGCATCGACGCGAACACTCAAGATCTGTTTTTTCATCATCAAGGGCCAGTTAGCAACGCTATGGCCCACGCAGTATCGACCTCCAGCGCCGATCTAGTTATTTTCGCGCCGTACCTCTTTTGGCCCACTATTGCCGTCGCCCCGACGGTGATCGAAAAAGCCGTCATCGTCCCAGCAGCTCATGATGAACCTTTTTTGCGTTTGTCTCGAGTCAAAGAGGTTCTACAAAACAGCCGCGCTTTGATCTACGGGTCCCGAGCGGAACAGCGACTGTTGCAAACGACTCACCCGATCGCCCATTTACCCAGCACAGTTTTAGGTTGGGGGATAGAGGAAGCCAAGGGCAGCAACTCCGAAATCCGAACCGAACTACGCCTCGACGACAGGCCCTACGCCATCTGTGTCGGACGTATAGAACACGCGAAAGGCACGCTAGGTCTCCTTGACTTCTGGCGCACCATGAGAGGCCGCGTTAGGGGCAATCACCGACTCGTATTACTAGGGGAACCCAGCGTCCCAGTTGAACAAGACGATGACATTGTTGTTGTCCGCGGAGCCGATGACGACACGAAATGGTCTTTATTGCGTGACGCTGATTTCCTAATTAATCCTTCAGCAATGGAATCTTTTTCTTTAGTTCTATTCGAAGCCTGGGCTGCCGGCATTCCCGTTCTCGTTAACGGTTACTGCGACACCACCCGAGAACACGTGGTCGAAGCAAAAGGCGGATTGTGGTACCACAACTACGGTGAATTCGAGGTAGCCGCCGAGCGACTCACAACCGACCATGAGCTCCGTCGACGGCTGGCTGCCAACGGGCAAACCTTCGCCAGCGAAGTGTATGGGTGGACCAACATTGTGGACCGTTTCACGGCGTTCTGTGAACAACTGTCATGACTGTCGTGACTTTCACCAAGCTGACTAACCATCGGGGTTAGGCTCCCAGGTTGTGCCTGAGGATCGTCAAGTAGCAGTGATAGCTGGCGGCGTCGGAGCTGCCAAATTTCTGCGTGGCCTACTCAAATTTTACCCCAACGAACTCGTCACAGCTGTAGTGAACGTTGCCGACGATTTTCATCTTCACGGGCTGTCAATCAGCCCTGATCTCGACACCGTGGCGTACACAATCAGCAACCAGGTCAACCCTGAAACCGGTTGGGGTCGAACGGACGAAAGTTGGCGGGTCATGACCGAGCTCGAAAAACTCGGAGGACACACCTGGTTCAGTCTGGGGGACCTGGATCTTGCTCTCCATCTGTACCGAACCCAACGACTAACCGAAGGCGCGACCCTCAGTGACGTCACTCGAGAGATATGTGCGGCCTGGGGAATAACGGCAAAGCTTTTACCCGCGACTGACGCAAAGCTCCGTACCCAACTGAAGGTTCGCGACAAGAATTGGGTCGACTTTCAGGATTATTTCGTGGCCCAACAACACAGCGTGCCCATAACTGACGTGCGCTTTGCGGGCATCGAAAACGCATCACCCGGTCCTGGAGTAATCCCTTCGCTCGAAAAAGCCGACATCATCGTCATTGCGCCATCCAATCCAATCGTGTCGGTAAATCCGGTACTTGAAATCTCGGGAATTCGCGAAGCTTTACAAAGTAGGAAAGAAAAGGTCGTGGCCATTTCACCAATAGTTGGTGGGGCGGCGTTAAAGGGTCCCGCCTCGCGAATGCTTGAGGAACTCGGTTATGAAAGAAGCGCTGTCGGGGTAGCTGATTTGTACAAAAACGTCGCTTCAATTCTGGTCATTGACGAAGTTGACGCAGCCTTGTCGTCTCGAATCGAGTCTCAAGGAATACAACCACTGGTGACCGACACGATTATGAGCGATCCAGAGCGGGCTGCTCACTTAGCGAAAGTCACACTCGACACTTTGTTCTTGAGCAAGGAGGGGCCTCTATGAGTCTGCTAATTCATCCTGTGCATGGAATTCCAGAAATTACCGTTGGGGTTGACCTCGGCAGCCTGATCGGCGAGGTCTGCTCCTCAGCCGATTTTGGTCTCGTCGACGGTGACGTCTTGGTGGTGACGCAAAAAATTGTTTCCAAAGCTGAAGGGGCCATGGTCGAAATCGACCAGAACGATCCGCTTTCGCATAAGCCCATCGTTGAGCGTGAAGCGGTCCGGATTTTGCGCCGTCGAGGAGATCTAATTATTACCGAAACCAAACACGGGTTTGTGTGTGCCAACGCAGGAATCGATCTATCAAATGTTGCTCAGGGTCACGCAGCATTGTTACCCGAAGATAGTGATCGCTCTGCGCGTAGAATTCGCGACCGAATTCGCGGCACTCAAGGACTCTCGGTTGGGGTCATTGTTTCCGACACCTTCGGGCGTCCGTGGCGGCGAGGGGTTACCGACGTGGCAATCGGCTGCGCTGGCGTTGCCGCGGTGGTCGATCTTCGCGGAACAGAAGATGCCTTCGGGCGAGAACTCATGGTCACTGAGGTGTGCGTGGCTGATGAGTTGGCTGCCGCAGCAGACCTGGTGTGTGGAAAAGCCGAGGGCGTTCCTGTTGCGCTTGTTCGAGGGGTGGACCCAAACTGGTTGAGGGATAGCTCAATTCGCGAAGAAGTCGTCCGGAACCCTGCTGAAGACCTGTTTCGTTAACTGCGCTTTATCCGTCTGGGCGCTTGACAGCGATCAAACGTTCGCCTTTCTCCACCCTCTGGCGTTGGCCGATTACACAGCCCTCAAGTCTCGCCCCTTCCCCGACGTAGACCGAGTCGGCAAGTACAGAGTCAACGACGCTAGCTTTCGCGTCTACCTGACAGTCGCGAAACAACACCGAACGTTGGATACGTGCACCGGCACCTATTCTGCTGTCGATTCCAATCACTGAGTCGACAACCTCTGCGCTTGGGTCAAGGTGAGCGGGTGGTAATTCCGCTCGACGTAACCTTCGTCCAAGTAAGACATCCAAGTTCGCTTCGAGGAACTGCTTTGGTGTTCCGGTGTCAAGCCAGTAGGTCGAAGATGGCAAGGCATAAAGAGTTCCGGCACGAGCCAACTCAGGAAACGTTTCTCTTTCTATTGAGACTTCAATTCCGCCTGGAATACGTTCGATGACCGATGGTTCGAGAACGTATGTACCCGCGTTCACGGTGTTGGAAGGCGCTCGACCGGCTTCCGGCTTTTCGACAAACTCTTTGACCTGACCATCAGGGGATGTCGAGACCACCCCGAAGCGGGATGGGTCAGCCACGGGCTGCAGCGCGATAGTGGCTTCGGCTTCGCGTTCGCGATGAAACTCGATTAGTTGGGTGATGTCGAGGTCGGTCAAAACATCGCCGTTCAACACCAGAAAAGTGTCGTCGACGCCAAATTCATCAGTTGCGAATCGGACTGCTCCTGCGGTCCCTCTCGGTTCTGGCTCCACTGCTACCCGATATGGGATTCCCGCTATTTGGCCGTCAGGGTAGGCGTTCAAGAAATCGTCGGGGCGGTAGCCGAGAGATAAGCCCACTTCTTCTACTCCGTGGGTGGCTAAATGGCCGACTACCCATTCGATCATTGGAACACCACAGATCGGCAGCATCTGTTTTGGTAGGTCAGCGGTCAGAGGTCGTAACCGAGTACCGAAGCCTCCGACAAGCACGACTGCGAGCATCTTGACTCAGTTGTCGTCGGGTTCGTCCGACTCTGGTGCTTCGCTGGTCGGTTCTTCAGTGGCGAAGGGTTCGTCAGTAATTGGCAATACTGGGCCTGTCTGATCTCCCGTATCTTGTCCTAGAGGCCGCTGTTCTTCAGACAGTCCTAGGTATTGGCGTAGGTAAGTGTCATCGGGGCGAGGGATCTCAGAATCGTCTGTTCCTTCGGCCACCACGGCAAACATCAGAAGTTGCCCATTTTCGTTAAGTCGTACATCACGAAGGTTTTCGGTGAAGACAACGGGTTTTTCAGCAGCCAACGTATTCCACTTCAGAACACGAATCTCCACGGTCTCACCGTTACATTCGAAGTCGTTTTCAGAAAGCACAACCTTGCTGGGCAACTCGAACGTGCTGTCGTCTAACACCGTTTGGTTTTCGTTGAAGAAGGCCCCAACAGTGGCGTATTGACCGGTGACCGTACTCACGAACGGGTGGATATGAATAAGACCATCACCATGAGTGTGTATACCCGTCCGGTCGTCAGCAGAGTCGTTCTCAAAGACAATGGGGGAAAGTTCGTCACACACATACACGCCGTAGGCAGAATGCCAATGGTCATCTAGCGAGGGATCGCCAACTGGGGCGAGGTCAGAGCGTTGATCTCGCGCAACGAACACCAGCGTGATACCCAATAACGCAACGAGGATCATCGCCGTGGGGAAAAGAACGTTGCGGTCTCCCCCGCCGCCTTTACCGCCAGCACCGGTGCTTGCGGCTTTGGCTACCTTCTTGGCTGCTGCTGATCTGGCCATACGATTCGCCAAGTTACCGTCTGGAGGTCCCGGTTCCGCATACTCGAGGTTCTCTGTTCATTTTTCGAGTTCAGAAAAGAGATCGTTATAGCTTTCAGCCACTGCTTCAGCCGATAACCATTGTTCGGCAAATCGTCGGGCTTCAAGGCCCGCGGCAGCGCGGCCGTTGGGGTCGTCTATAAGCGCTGAGAGGGCGTCTATGAAGGCCGGGGTGTCGCCGGCAGGAACACTTCTACCGGCCCCAGACCGGGTGACAACGAGATCGATTTCTGTTCCGGGATCGACGCTGGCAAGTACTGGGCGGCCTGCGGCCAGGATTGAATAAATTTTTGAGGGCACACTGATAGAACCCATGCCGGGTTGGAGTGGCACGAGGTGGATATCGCCAGCAGCGAGTAATTCGTTGAGTCGATTCCGCGGCTGGTACCCCATGAAAGTCACGTTCGGCAGGTCTTCGGCTTCTTTTTCGAAGTGGGCTCGTCTTGATCCATCACCATTAATGACGAAAACCAAGTCGTCGCGGTCACGAAATTGTCGAGCGGCTTTGATGATGAGTTCTAAGGGTTGAGAAAAACCGACGTTGCCCGCGTACATCACCACCGTTTCATCGGTTAATCCGAGTTCGCGGCGATAAGAGTTATCTCGTGCGGTCGGATAAAGGGATTGGGTATCAATGAAGTTCGGTATGACTCGAAGTTTTTCTTCGTTGTCAACTCGGGGAACTAGTCGCTTTCGTAAGTCATCTGAGAGGACTACGACAGCGTCAGACCGCGCATAGCTGAACAACTCAAGTCTTCGCAAGATGTTGAGTAACCGGCTATCAGTGAGAGTTCCAGTCGCCACGGCGGCGTCAGGGTGAACGTCTTGAACGTTCAGCACGAGCGGAGCCCGATGTCGTTTGGCCGCGATCCATCCGGCTGGGGCGAGCGTCAAAGGGGGGCTCATCACCAGGATCAGGTCGGTTCGACGAGTGAACACCGAGATCAGCATCGCCATGAGGCTGAAGGCACCGAACGCCGCCGCTCGGGACAGGAGATTGGTTCGGTTAGTTGAGGCGAAGGGGTGAATGCGAGTGATTCGACCCCACGCCGTTTTTTCTCTCTTGACCCATCGGCCTCGCCATTCGGGTTCGACGGAGTGACGGCGATACCAAGGCACTGTTGTCACGACGTGAAGGTGATGACCTAATCGGCCAAATTCCTGAACGAGTCGGGTCATGACATCGCCTGTTGGCGCAACGTCAGGTGCGAAGTGCGGGCAAATGATCGTGATGTTCATTTGGTCGCAACCTAGGAGTAAAGGAGTTCGCGGTAAACGGCGAGTTGGGCGGCGGACGTTCGCTGACTCGAAAAATCGGCGGCTCGTTGGGCCCCTGAATCGATTAGTACTTGTCGGTGCTCTATGTGATGCATGCGTTGCACCGCGTCGATCCACGTTTCGATGTCTAGGGGGACAGTGATCCCACCGTTTCCCACGGTTTCGGGGATAGCTCCGTGTTCGCTTGCGATTACCGGGCAACCCCTGGCCATCGCTTCGATGATGGGTTGTCCGAATCCTTCGTATCGTGAAGGAAACACGGTGCAGAGGGCTTGCCTGTACAGCGTGTCGAGTTGTTGGTCAGTGACCACACCGAGGTGCATGATTCGGTCGGCAGCTGAGGAGCGACTTATCGCGGTCAGTGTCTCATCGTGGGATGCGCCTTTCCCGCCGGTGAACACCAACCGAACATCGTTCATTTGCTCGACAAGCTCGATGAGAAACTTGTGAGATTTGTGTGGCCAGGTGACGGCCGGGTAAAGCAAAAATTTGCCCATAGCGGCATTCGGAGCTTCTTGTTGTCGGGGGGGTTGAACATCAAAAGCGGGCGGTACTAGGCGACATCGTTCTTTAGGAAACTCGAAATGGAGATGCAGAGAATCGGCACAGAATCCGCTTGGCACGCAAACAAGGTCAGCGGTGTCAAGAGCCCGTGAAATTGCGTGGTTTAGAAATACCCGTTTCGCCGCCGAAAAGTTGTGAGGGATGTCGCGATATTGGACGTCGTAGATGGTGACAACTGATTTCGTCTTCGAATTGTGATTGGGCAATGTGCCACCCATGTGGTGCACCAACGGGCTTCCTAGGTCCGTTCCGAATAATTGTCGTTCTCGAAATATTCGACCAATCCGCCCAAAGGGTGTGCTTTGTTGATCGATCGCGAAGTGCTGGCCTAGAAAGGGGTGCGCCTCACACACCCCAGGTGGGACCACTAATCGGATGGAGGGCCGAGCCTCAACTTCGCTCAGAGATTTCAGGAGTCCAGTCACGTACCTCTCTGAACCTCCGACAAGCCCGGGGCGCATCCAGAGCAGGTTGACAGTCACGTCGCTCACAGCAGACTCCTGTAGACGCCAACAGTCGCTGATGCTGCACTGTCCCAACTGAAGGCCGCACTTCGTTCATAGCCGCGCTGGGCTAGTTCTCGGGCGAAGCGACGGTCGCTCAGAACCACCCGCAGGGCATCGGCGAGATCACCCGCTGAGTTCGGGTCTATTGCGAGGGCGGCATCCCCGGCTACTTCCTCAGTCGAAGTTCCCTTTGAAGTGACGACAGGCGTTCGATAGGACATTGCCTCAAGCACGGGCAAACCGAATCCTTCTAGAAGACTCGGATAACAAAATACTGTCGCCTCGCTGTAGAGCGCCGCGAGTTCATCGATTGTGACTGCGCCTGTGATCACAACACGGTTTTTCGTATCGGTATCCAGGGGATGTAAGAGTTCTTGTGGCGTGATTCCCCAACCAGTTGGTCCAGCTAACACGAGTTGAGAGTTGGTGGCGGAAGCAATCCTCGCGAAAGCATCGATAAGAGTCGGAATGTTTTTTCGTGGTTCTAGGGTTCCGACCGCGAGGACAAAGCTTCCATTAATTCCAAAGCGTTGTCGCGCTTGCAGCCCGGCTTCCTGTGTCACGGGTCTCGGATCGTGGCCCAGCGGCACAAGGTGCAGTCGGTCCGCATCTAATCCTCCAGCGCGCAAATCGGCAGACGTGGCCGCCGACGGACACAAGACCGCGTCGGCTCTTTCAAGCACTCGTCGCCATGAACGTTCGAAGAGCCGTCGCGCGCGACCTGGGAAACGTTCTGGGAAACGACGAAACGCCAGATCATGGACACTGACCACAAGCGGCGCTCTGCTAGCGGGAGGAGGCACGATAGTCGTCGAGTGGACTATGTCGTGCCCGTCGACGCTCAGACGCGGAATAGGGGCACGTGACCATGCTTCGTAGAGCACAGGGCGGGGCAACTTTAGTTTTCGGACACTGATCGTGGGGTAAAAGTCGGGGGGCGCCGAGTGTCGATGCCATGCTGAAAATCCTTGGACCTCAATGTCGGACCGGCGAGACAGCGCCGAAGCAAGGTCAACAGTCACTCGCCCCGTCCCTCCGGGCACGGGGTGCCACGCTGCCTCCATACTCATGAGGACGCGTAGATCCGCGGTCACGCAAACACTCCTACACGATTTCAATCAGTTTTGAGCGGTTTGTCATGTGCGGCCCAAGTCGTCGTAGCGAAATCCCAGTTCGATCATCGAGTCGCGGTCGAGAAGATTTCGGGCATCAACGAGTCGAGGAGACCTCATTAGATCAGCTAGTGCTGGCCAATCGGCTGAAGCGAACTCCGGCCATTCTGTGAGCACGACGGCCAGATCGGCTTGCTCGACAGCATTTTCGATGGTTGCTGCTATCTCAATCTCGTTGGGTGTGTCAGAGGTGGTATTCACCATGGGGTCGTAGGCCCTAAGGATGGCTCCCTTCTGTGCAAGACGCCGGGCGACTTCGATAGCTGGGGAGTTACGGAGGTCGTCGGTGTGGGCTTTAAAGGTCAATCCAAGTAAGGCGATATTTTTGCCAGCCATGTCTCCTTCGAGTAGGCGCTGTGCTTTTGCGGCTATGCGTTCGAATTGTTGTTCGTTTGCGGAAATTACGGCTCGTAATAAGTCGAACTCGTATCCGGCGTCGGTCGCTATACGCACGAGGGCGTGCATGTCCTTGGGGAAACATGAACCTCCCCAACCCGGTCCGGGTTGCAAGAATTGAGGGCCAATTCGTGTATCTGAACCTAGGCCGGCGGTCACCGCGTCGATATCTGCGCCCACCGCCTCGCAAACGGCAGCGAGGGCGTTGACGAAAGATACTTTGGTCGCCAAAAAAGAGTTTGTGGCGTACTTAATCGTCTCCGCTGAAGCTGGATCAACGTGGACTATTGGAGCGTCAATTGATGCATAGATCTGCGCTACCCGCTCTCCCGTTTTGGAATCGTTAGCACCTATAACGATTCGGTCAGGTTGGAGAAAGTCGGTGACAGCCGCGCCTTCACGCAAGAATTCGGGATTAGACACGATGAAAACGTCGTCTCGCCGGATTGCCGTTGCGAGCGTGGTGTTAGTCCCGACGGGAACGGTTGATTTGTTAACGATAACGGTACCGGGCGGTACGACTTCGCGAATTTGATTTACGACAGACAAGATCACGTCGACGTCGGCTCGACCGTCTTGTTCTTGGGGAGTAGGCAGACATAGGAATACAAATTCGCTTGACGCGACTGCGTCTTCCGCTCCAAGTACAAATTGGAGGCATCGGTTAGAAATTCCTGTTTGAACTAGTTCAGGCAGACCAGCTTCGTGGATTGGAATTATTCCTTGTTGAAGTTGTCTGATTTTTTCTTGGTCTATATCAACACATATAACTTCGTGCCCTAGGTGGGCAAGGCAAGCGGATGTGGTGAGACCAACGTAGCCTGCGCCGATGACCGAAATTGTGCTCATGTTTACGCCCTTAAAGCGGTATTCATGAGGTGGGTGGTAGTGGGCACAACCGAGATATTAACGAGATCGCGGTGTTTCGCCGTCGCGGTGCCGGATTGCGACCTGGGTGCGTGACCCCACTGGTGCAAGCTCAGAGCTACCCACCGCAGACTCCGAGCGTCTTGGGAGGCGGCGGCGCTTCCGCTGCGGGGACTGCGGCTACGGGTATTGGTGCTTTTACTGG
>Ga0315318_10001530_pt1 | contig 10180 bp, 20 predicted proteins | sample M1200m3416metaG_FD_203703 | JGI IMG/M metagenome (GOLD analysis project Ga0315318, IMG submission 203703) | Ammonia-oxidizing marine archaeal communities from Monterey Bay, California, United States - M1 200m 3416 | ecosystem: Environmental > Aquatic > Marine > Coastal | place: USA: California... | reverse complement strand
GTCCCCCCCCCCGGCGGCCGGTCGCGGTCAAACTGGGACACCGGTTGGTTACCCTACGGCTATCTAAGGCATTATCCGTGCTGGTGCTAAGGTGGTGATTAGTCGATCGAGAGGTCGACGGACGGAAGGGATACCTTCCTGAACATAGGTAGCACAAGGCTGCCGTTTACAATACAAGGAGTAACGATGAGCGACTGCTCAACACTCGTCACCCGTCTGGACCTTCTTAGTGAGGCTGCTTCCACGAAGCCGTCTGACGATGCACGCAAGGTGCGTGCTTCCGTCAAGACACTCCGTGAACTCGGTCACACTTCGATGGCGGATACCTTGGAGGCCACCATCCCGGAGGCTGTCAAGGTTGACAAGGCGGAAGGCGACAACGTCGCCAACGCCCTCCACTTCCTTTACCCTGAGGACATGGTTGCTTCGGCCGCCATTGCCCGATGGGAGGCGGCTCGACCCTCACGGGGATCGAGCGGTCCAAGGAAGGCGGCTGCATCGGACAACCCTAGCGATACCTGGGTTGCGGTCTACTTCGACGGCGCTTGCGTCAAGAAGTACATGCGGTCGGCCGGAGGCGCCATCACTTCCCTACGCTACCCAGCGTGGGAGGCGATGCGTGACTTCCGCCAGCCCCTCTCAGAGGCTGCGTGGAAGGGCTGCATCGAGGACTTCAACACTCTGATCTACGGATCGGGTGGGGAGTTCACGGTAGGCGACTTCACCGTGAAGGTGAAGGTTTGATCTGAGGGATGGGGGGCTTCGGCCCCCCTCTCCTTCGACCTTCGTTTGGGGCTGCCTTGATAGTGCAAGCAAGGCAAGCGGGTTCGATTCCCGCTGAAGGTACGAAGTAAGACAACAAGCAACGGGAGGTTGCATGATGAGTGTTGCCCGATTGTCAATCACGGTGCCCGAGGCGCTGTGGCGGGAGGCGTGCCCTATCGACGCTTCACCGTCGAAGGTCATACAGGAAGCGCTCCGCCTGATGGTGGACACCAAGCAAGACACAGTACGAGAAGCGGTAAGAGCCTTCTACATGGAGGCTCTCGGTCGTGATGCCTGATCTCGCTGACTTCTACGCCTTCACCGACGACCGAAGCGTCGAGGCCGTCTGCGACTACCTCATGGCCGTCAAGTTCTCCGAGGCGAGCCGACGACAGGCCGCCCTCAAACCAACCACCCGTATCGGAGGGCAGGTGCCCATCTGTGTGTACGAGGCCGAAAGGCCGGTGATCGCCTAGGAGAGAGGAGTACACCCCGAATGGTTGCGCCTACATATTCAGGGGGGCGCGGTGGGTTCGATTCCCACCCGGGGACGACGGAAGTGCCGTCAAGCAACGGAACGGAGGTTCCCAATGAAGGTCAGTAAGAGTAACGGAGCGAAGATTCAGGCTCTACTTCGTCGCAATGGCGGGCGGAAGCGAGGTGGCCGGCGATGAGTGACGAACTAGAGGTCACCCAACTATTCATACCGGGCTTAGAACCCGACGAGGAGGAGTTCATCGTTGAAGTCAACGAAGAACCTCTCGACCCAACCGCAGTCAAAGCCATCATCGAGTCGATGCGGGCCACGCTACGGGCCTCACGAGAGCGGGCGGGAGAAGAAGCATGAAGTGGCTATGGAAGGTGCCGGCCTGTGTCGGCATCGGGTGTGCCGTGGGCTACATGCTCGGACTGTTCCTTGAGTGGAGAGGCGGGTGTCCATTGGGTTTCTCGATGTGTAGTTGAGGCACCAAGGTAAAGAAATCCACCCGACCATCGAGGCTACTCTGGACAACCCCGTCCACCTCAACTATTATTACAGGGAGTGGCAGAGGAATAGCCTTTGCCACACCTCAGGAATGGAGGTTCCTAACCAATGATTGCTACTTCCCAAATCAAGAAGATCACCCAGTTCGGTGGCACCCCGAAATGTGACCTCTGCGTCATGTTGGGCAGCACCCCGCAGAACGATGCGGAGTTCGACATGCCTACTACGACAGGTCCGTGGGCTTACGTCTGCCGTGACCACCTTGAATCCCACGTCAAGGTCGGTGCCTACGAAATCGGCGTCCACATCACTTGGACCGGTTGAGTGACACACACCCAACTCACCCTCAAACAACGGCTCGACGAGAAGGTATTTGGAATACCAGTCGCGCCCGATGACACTCGGGAGGGGGTGAATACTATGTCGAAGTCATATGGAAGGCGTGGCCGCGAAAGCGCGCTGCGTGACCGAGTGATAGACGCCCTCAGAACAGCCCCATCAGGGGACCTGACGATAAACGAGGTCGTCAAGGCGCTGGACTACCACAACAGGTCGTCCGTGCAGGCCACTCTGTCGGACTGCCATCGGATGGAGCACATACCCGTCATGCGAGTGGGTAAGAGCCTCTACCGGTACATCCACCCAACCGACGATGAGGTCAACCACATGGCCCGCCTTGAACAGCGGGTCAACGTGCTGATCCAGCCGGAGCAGAAGAAACTCCAACCCGGCGACCTTCTGGAGGTCATCCACGTCACCCGTACAGGGGTGACGTTGGCCCTAGATACGTCGAACAACCTGCTGGCCCTCAACTGCAAGATGCTGAGCAACCTTGCGGACCCTGCATTGCAGGTGTAGTAGAGGGCAGCCCTTTGTCCCGCACCACCCTCCCTACGGGTGCGGGACATTGGGGTGCACTTTGCATCACAACTACTACCTCTTTGGAAGGAGGCAGAAATGAAGTCAGTATCCAAGGCGGAACAGGCTGAACCCATCGTGGTTCACCCTGAAGATGTCGGGGTACGCGACGGGACAGTTACTTTGTCCACACCCAACCCGTGGGGAACCGGGGTTCTGGGAGTGGAACTACCAAAGTACGACCCGTCGTCGTTCCCTGAGTCGGATCGGGTCAAGATCCCCGAGCAATCCACCTTCATCGACCACGACGACCTTGTGTATCGGGTCGCCGTTGACATGAACCGGGGGCGGGTACCCATGCTGTGGGGGCCAGCCGGAGTCGGCAAGACACAACTAGCCCGACACCTTGCGTTCCTCATGCGAGTCCCATTTGAGCGCATCCCACTCGGAGAGACCTCGGAACGTGAAGACGTGACGGGTCACTACGAGTTGAAGGGGGCGACCACCGAGTGGATCACGTCACGACTCGCTCGCAGTTTCACCCGACCGGGAGTCATCTGCGTAGACGAGTGGAACGCAGCCCCACCCGCTGTCCTGCACGTTGCACGGCCTGTCCTTGATGACTCGGCCGCGCTCGCGTTGGACGCCTACGACGGGCGCATCCTGATGAAGCACGAACACTGCTTCATGGTTGCGACCGGCAACCCCGACTGGATGCCCCAATACGCAGGGCTACTACCCCTCAGTGAAGCGGACGCCGACAGGCTCTCGCACATCAACGTCGGGTGGCCGAATCCAGAGGTCGAGGCGGAGATCATCCTCAACCACCTCTGTGCCAACGAACTCGACAAGGTTCCAGCGTGGCAGGTCGTGTGTGCCCTAAAGACATGGACGGACCTCAGGTCCAACATCGACGGTGGCAGCCTCGGCATCACCGCAGGCACACGATCCCTAATCAACTTCATCGAATGCCTCCAGTACCACCCGGTACGGGAAGCAATGGCGAAGGTGTACGAGCGGATGGATTCACAGTCCTACTCCCGTGTCGAGCAGACACTCGACCATCACAACTGGGAGAAGTTCCACGAGCCCACCGCTGTCACCCTCTGTGAGACGCAGCCCGACCCGGTAGCCGAGTTGATGTCGAAGTTGGATGTCGTCGACTCCGAATACGAGTCCGACGAGGACGACCCTGATGTTGTAAAGGTCGTGGTTCCATGAGTGTCGGTATGGAGCATCCGGGTATCGCTATCCGGGTGCCCGACGACCCCTCTCCCGCCCGTGCAGCCAAAGCGTTGAAGGTTATGCACGACCTCATCCCAAGGTTCACAGACATTGTGCGAACCTCGGCTGAGGACGACGGGTTGCAGGTGACCGTAAGGGCTGGATGGCCGGCACCCTGCACCGACGGTGCAAGGGTGATACTCCCGGTCGAGGAAGCGTTCGCTGACGTAGACCCCAAAGACCCCTGCACCTGCGACGACGACAGCGAGTCGTGCATCTACCACATCACCGTGGGTTACCTACTGCACGAAGCAGCACACATTGTTGAGGGGTCCACCATCGTACCCGACTCGGAGTTCATCGAAGAACTCCTGAAGGCGTTTGATCGGGTCGGAGAAGTGGATGGACCCCTCCTCAAAGAGGTCGCCAAACAGCAGAACCTCGAAATGGAACGGCTGACGGAATGGGTCGAGGACCCGTGCCGCATTGACGAGTCTGTACTCCAGATCGTCAACAGGTTCAACAGGCACGCACCAATGTTGTGCAACGCCCTTGAAGATGCCCGCATCAACCTTGCGATGGGGGAGAGGCGTAGCGCCCTTCCCCAACAGATGGACCGGGTGCTGGAAAGCATCATCATGGGGTCCATAGGTGGAGGGGGAATCAACGATGGTGCCCTCGGCCAGCAGGCCGGAGTCGGGATGCTCGTTCAACTGGAGTTCGGCAAGGACATCAGCCCGATGCTGACCTCTGAGACGGTGAAGAACTGCCTCACCGACCCGACTGTTCAGCACCTGCTGAACCGGGTGGAACTCCGGTCGGTGGCCGACACCGCCGCCCTGTCCATCGTGATCTGCGAACACCTCCGCATGAAGTACGGACTGTTCAACGATCGACCCCCGTCAGCCAACAAGGCACGGGACACCCTCAAATCGGGTAAAGACACCGACGAGGACGGGCAACTCAAAGCCAACCAGCAGGTACGGGAGCATGAAGAAGCCCGAGAAGACTCGAAGGATCTCATCAAGGCCGCACGTCGGGCCGCTGACGCCAAAGAAAAGGGGTCGAAAGAGTGGCTGAAAGACCACGCCGAGCGAGGCGGCCCCCCCGCTGACGTACCAGACCCCGACATGGAAGCGTTCCGTGAAGCACTCGAAGCAGCGCGCGAAGCCCACGAATCGAGCGACACAAGCGAGATGATGCAAAGACCCGGCGGTGCCGGGTTGATGACAGAATCAGGTGCGGGCTCCTACCGTGCCGTCGTACTCCGACCGGCGATGAACGTGGTACCCACTATGGATTACTCCAGTCATTGCCTGATAAAGATTCTGGACGACTTCAGGTACCCGGCCGGCATGGACCCAATGCTGTCAGCAGGGTACGAAGCCCAGACAGCCGGGGTTGTGTCCGCTTCGCAACGCAAACTTGCTGACGCTCTCGGGTTGAACCGAAGGTCAGCGAACATACCGAACCTTGACCGTGGCCGGCTCCACGGAAGCAAACTAGCGAAGGTGCCGTCAGGGTCTAGGCGGGTGTTCCGCAGGGTGGAGAAGCCATCCAAGAGGTCGTATGCGGTGCTGATCGGAGTCGACATGAGTGGCTCTACCAGCGGTGGAACGTCCGAATACCTGCGACTCCTAGCGTACGGACAAGCCACCCTCCTAGCGAAGATGGGTATTCCGTTCGCTGTCGTGGGGCACACCGGTCACCGGTACGGCGAGTGGGAACCCGGTAGTGAGGAATGGGGTAGCGAAGCCATGCAGAGACGGGTGGCAAATATGTACGGGTCTGAGCGACCGTGCCTAGCGACGCTGCAACTCGCCAAGAACTTCGCGGAGCCGTGGGACACCACAGCGAAAGTGGCGCTATCCAGCCTGCAATGCTCCAACCAGAACTTGGATGGGATCACCTTGCAGACCTACATCAACATGCTCCTCACACAACGGGCCACCGACCGTCTACTGCTCTACTACACCGACGGTGCGATGCCCGCTGAGGATCGTATTATCCAGAAGCAGTTGCTGATAGGCGAATGTCGACGGGCCAGAGCCATGTCCAAACTCCCCGACCGGAGGATGCACCTCGTCGGTATCGGGGTCGGCACCGACTCACCGAAAGAGTACGGGATGGACACCATCGAAGTCGACGAGAGTTCAGGCGAGGCTGGGATCACCACCGTCGTCGAAGGTCTTGCTGACCGGATCGCCCGGACAGTCAAGTAACAGAGAAGGAGAGAAGTAAAATGTCAGAACCCCGAAATGTCAATCTCCCATTGGTGGAGGACCCTCGACCTCGGTTGAAGGACCCGTGCCCACGGTGCGACAGGTTGGAGATGAGGGAGCCGCTCGAAACCAACGCCCTTAGCCGGACAACCCGTGGTGTGTACGACGCACCCGTGTACGTCTGCTCCGAATGCGGCAACGACGAAGGCATGGAGGAGTTCATGCTGCGGAGCGCGACACCCCAGTCGGCGTGGCCGCTGCCAGCCCTCTCGTTCAAGGGCCTCATCGAAGCCACCTCAGCGATGGACCTCAAACTGGTGAAGGACATGCCCCGTGACGAGGTTTGAGGGGCTGTCGATCACCACACCGGAAGGCATCGAAGCGTACCGGATACTCACTATCAGGGCTGCGTTGCGGATGGAGGTCAAGACCGGGCTGAAGTCCCGGCACAACTCCCTGTGGGCAGCGCAACGGGTACTAGAGGAACGGGGCATAACCCCTGTTCGGACCCGCAAGCAGGCACTAAAGGCGATGGACGCAATCTGCGACGAGTTGGAACCGGGGGTGCTGAAGTGATCCACATTGGGCAGCGAATCAGGGTCAAGGATCAAGCCATCACCGGCGAAGTCGTCAGGTACGACGGGAGCAAACTCGTTGTGCTGGATGACGACCGGGCCGACTGGGCTGAGGAAGGCGAGGAAGGTGTCCTTATCTTCCGAGCCTCTGAAGTGGAGTGATGAGCCGCATGGGTGATCTCCACCTAGACATACAAGAAGCCATCAACACAGAGTTACGCACGCTGGGCTTCGGGTCCGACTGGCGTGACGTGGGCCTGTCTATCTGGGCAGCGAGCGAGTACCTGAACGTACCCCCCGAAGAAGTGCTGCAAGTATTCTACGACATGGCAAACACAGGCTATGCCGAAGCAAAATCCCTAATGGAAGGTGACGAAGATGTTGAGTAGCGAGGCTAAGGAATGGAACGCCCGCCAATCGCGGGCGCGGGAGTACTACGACACGGAGGGCCGCGCCCTGCATGACATCGGACGGGAGTTGCACGAGATCCGCGTGCTACTTGAAGCCCTGTACCAGCACCTAGGGGGGGAAGGAAACAGTAGATGAGCGACCTCAAAATATTCAACGTGGTCAACGAAGGCAGCAAGGCCCGGTTGGTTCCACTCGACACGAAGTGTGAGGAATACAACGGGTGGTCGAACCGTGAAACGTGGGCGGTCAACCTGCACTTATCGAACAATCAAGCGTGGTATCAGGGGGCAATCGACCAAGTAGCGGCACAACTCCACATCGCTGCCGACACCTCTCCTGTCTTTATGGGTGACGTACTCCGTGAATACTGGAGTGTCGACATCTTCTGCGACCCAGACCTTGAACTGGAATGGGAAGTCATGGTACTCCGCGACGTAGGTAGCGAATGGCGGGTCAACTGGACAGAGATCGCAGAGCATTGGATCGCTGACACGAAGGAGTATCTGGAACTTTGAGCCTTCGGCTACTGAAGTGGCCGGGAGGCAAAGGCGGGATGCTGGACGACCTGCTCCCCCTCATACCCTACGACGACCTGTTCGTAGACGTATTTGGGGGTGGAGGGTCCGTTCTACTCAACCGCCGTACCTCACCGGTCGAGGTCTACAACGACCTTGATAGCAACCTTGTCAACCTTTTCAGGGTGATACAGCACCCCTTAGACCACATCGAACTGGAGCGACGGCTCCGATCAACGCTCTATTCCAAAGAGGAGTTCGTCAAAGCCATCCACATCATTGACGGTACAAGCGAGCCTGCCGACCACATCGAGCAGGCGTGGGCCATGTTCGTCAACATGAACCAGAGCGTCGTGGGTCGTGTCAGACGCACACAAGGCAACTGGTCTAGGGCCGCTATCAGCGTCTCGGGCGAATCGGCGGTAGTAGCGGGGTGGAAGTCCCTTGTGAACCGCTTAGGTCGCGTCTACGACCGTCTGAGCGGCGTTCAGGTGGAGCAGCGGGACGCTATCGAAGCGATCCAGTATTGGGACGGGAGCCACTCTGTTCTGTATGTGGACCCCCCGTACGTCCACGACACCAGAGTGGACGCCGAGTACTACGCCCACGAAATGAGCAACGACCAGCACGAGTTGATGATCGACGCACTCCTTGAATGCCGGGGGCACGTTGTCGTATCAGGCTACGACCACCCCATCTACAACAGGTTTGATGACTCTGGATGGGAACGGGTCGAGTTCAAGCGACTTACTACAATGACAGCAAGCCAAAGAGGCAAAGAGGATGACTGGGACCGTGAGATAAAGCCACGGGGAGAGCGAGTAGAGGTCGTATGGCTGAACAACAAGGCCCATTCCGTCAAGAAGGACCCGACGCTGTGGGACACCCTGTGATACGGGCAGGCAAGACCGCTGTCGGGCTGATGCGCTCAGCGTGGGATGCGGACAACGCCTTCAGCAAGGCAGGGGCGGGGATCTTGCTGGCCGACCTGACAACAGACGACCTGACACACCTTGCTGCCGTGCAGACCGTCTGGCTACTAGAGCAGATGGAGTGGATAGCGAACGTGAAACTACCGGATGGAGAAACCCTGTGCGTGGAAGATCAGATCACCTCTTTAGGCTTGGAGATAGCCCGCAATGAGGTGGGCGCATAAGTACGCCTGCGTGGACGATGAAGGCAACATCGTCTGCGTCTGTGGGCTAACCGAGTCGCAGGACCTCTACTACGAGAGCGTTGCCGAGAGGGCTCTTGAGTTCGGGCCGGAAAAAGCGTAACTCCACGACATGCTCAGGCCCATCGTCCGGCAACACCCCGGCGTCGACCAACCCATCTATCGCTGCCTTCGCAGCAGGGAAGCACGCCCCTGTGTCCTGCGCCCTCCTGTCGTTCAGGTGGGGCATACAAGTGATGATGCACTTGTCCATGCTTGGGATGCGGGCCTTCTTGGCGAGCCATGTGAACGACTCGCGCCACGACTTGACAAGCGCAGCGCGCGTGTATTGGTTGCCCTTCCCGTACAAACGGTTCTGAGTAAACGGCCGGTCGTAATGGACGACCTGCCAGACCTCACTCCTCGTCGGACTCATCCAGCAGGTCCTCTGGCTCGCACTCAAACAAGGTGCACAAGGACAGCATGTGGTGGTGCCGAATGGGCATACGCCTGTTGGCGTACTTCGACAACGTGGACGGGTCTATCCCGGATAGACCCGCGACGTGGTACATCGGCGCTCCGCTACGGGCGATCATCTGCCGAAGCGCAGACGCCCTCCCACGAGTCGCAATGATTGGTATGGCCTGTCCCAGCCGAGGAGGTTCTGTCATACCCTGACTCTATCATGTATCCAAGACAACCGGAAGGAGTAATACCCAATGACAGCGATTGAGAAAGCACCGGTACTCACACCAGAGAACCAAGAACGGGTCCTGAAATACCTAGGACTGGACCCGAAAGACACGGCCACACAGGCCCTCGTCCAAATCTGCAACAGGTACGGGTTCGACCCCCTACTCAAGCACGTCGTACTCATCGGCACAGGTGGCAAGAAGAACACCTACGTCACACGCGACGGGCTGCTACACCTCGCCCATCAGAGCCACCAACTCGACGGCATCGTCGTTGAAGAAGAAGGCGACGACGGGGAGGAATGGTGGGCGATCGTCAAAGTCCACCGCAAAGACATGGGACACCCGTTCAGGTACCGTGGCCGGTACTCCAAGAAGGGGGCGAACGCCAAGTTCGGACCCGAGATGGCAGTCAAATGCGCCGAGGTTATGTCGCTACGACGCGCCTTCGATGTGTCCCTACCCACCGTAGAGGAACAATGGGACACCGTGAGTGGTCAGGTTGGCAGCGTCGAGCCACTACAGGAACACCATGTGCCCGACGCCAAAGAGATCCCACCCCCACCACCACCTAAGGTTGTGTCTTCCTCAGCAGGCGCTGAAATCGCCAAGGCAAGGTCTGTACTCGCCGGCACGGACAAGCCGACTCGAGAGGACATGGAGGATCACCGGGACAGGGGGTGGATCATCACCCGGATGAACCACCCAAACGTGGAAGGATCACTACGGGCCGAGTTCAAGTCACAGTTCGGTCACCCCGATGAACTATCCGGTGACTCT
>Ga0315318_10001527_pt1 | contig 10183 bp, 21 predicted proteins | sample M1200m3416metaG_FD_203703 | JGI IMG/M metagenome (GOLD analysis project Ga0315318, IMG submission 203703) | Ammonia-oxidizing marine archaeal communities from Monterey Bay, California, United States - M1 200m 3416 | ecosystem: Environmental > Aquatic > Marine > Coastal | place: USA: California... | reverse complement strand
AACAACCCCAGGAGATGTTAATTTAGAAATGAAAAAACCATATATTTTTGAGGTTAAAGTCGAAGGAGGAGATATACCAAAACAATTTGCATTTACTAAAGATCTCTTAGGAAAAACTGTCAAAGTGGATGAAGTGTTTGAAAATGGAACATATGTTGATACAGCAGCAATTACAAAAGGTAAAGGTTGGCAAGGCGTAATTTACAGATGGGGTGTAAAAAGAAAACAACACAAATCAAGAAAAACCGTCAGAGAAGTTGGTTCGTTAGGTCCAATTTCGCCACAAAGTGTCATGTATACAGTTCCAAGAGCTGGGCAAACAGGATTTCATCAAAGAATTGAGTATGACAAAAGAATCATGATTATGAGCAATACTGAAAAAGAAGAATATAAAATAAATCCTGATGGAGGATTCAAACATTTTGGAAATGTCAACGGAGATTTCATAATTGTAAAGGGTTCAGTGCCAGGGACTTATAGAAGATTAATCAAACTCAGAAAACAAATTAGAAACGAACCAAAGAAAGTCGTTAAACCAAATGTATTGGAGATTGTGATTTAATGAAAAGAACTGCATTAACAATTGATGGTAAAAAAGATAACGACATTGATCTTCCAAATGTATTTGAAACCGAAGTTAACCGTACATTAATTCATAGAGTGTTTGTCAACTTGCAATCACATGGATTCCAAAAACACTCTACAAAACCAACTGCAGGAATGGAAGTAGTTGCAGATTCAAATGATCCGCCAACAGGCAGAGGGGTTGCAAGAATTGCAAAAATTAAAGGAGGAGGAGGAGGACGTGCAGGACAAGCAGGGGAAGTAGGCTCAACTAGAGGAGGACGCCAAGCACACCCACCAATAGCTGCTAAAGTGATTTACAAGAAAATAAACAAAAAAGAAAATAAATTAGCATTATGTTCAGCACTTGCTGCAACGACATCAAAAGAATTAGTTGAGAGAAGAGGACACAAAGTAGAAGGAATTGATGCAGTTCCATTAGTAGTTTCAGATGATATTGAAAAAATTTCTAAAACTTCAGAATTAATTAAAGTTCTAGATGACTTGAAAATAACCCAAGATGTGAATAGATTAAGAAATAGAAAAAGAAGAACGGGCAAAGTTGCGTTAAGAGGCAGAGTCTCAAAAATAGGAAAAAGTGCATTGTTTGTGGTATCAAAATCTGAAAATATTTCAAAAGCAGCAGGATCTATTCCGGGAATAGACGTATGTGCTACAAAAGATCTAAGCGTTCTTAATCTGGCACCTGGTGGAACATTGATTAGATTAACAGTATTCTCAAAGAAAGCAATTGAAGAAATTGCAGAGATTAAATCACGACATCTTGAATTAATGGTGACATTGAAATGAATGTAGAAACTGCAACAAAAATCATTCTAAGACCATACATTACAGAAAAGACATACGCGTTAGTAGAAAATGAACAGAAAATTTGCTTTTTAGTTGAAAAAGAAGCAACAAAGTCACAGATAAGTGAAGCAGTAAAAACATTATACAATGAAGATGCGGTCAATATAAAAACAGCAAGAACAATTTATGGTAAAAAGGCATTTGTGAAATTCAATTCTCCAGATAAAGCAAGAGACTTGGCAAACAAAGTTGGAATGATGTGATTGGTATAAATGGCTCATAAAATCAGAAATTTGCAAGGGGATATGTAAAAATGGTAAAAGTTGTAAACAGCTATAAAGGAAAAACAGTTGAGGAATTACAAAAAATTCCTAATGATGAATTATTCACACTACTAAATTCAAGGCAAAGAAGATCCCTAAAAAGAGGACTTTCAGACAACAAAAAGAAATTGATTGCAGAAATTAAAGAAGCCAGAGAAGGAAAAAACAAAAACCCAATAAAGACGCATCAGAGAGACCTCATAATTTTACCATACATGATAGGAGTAACAGTTAACGTCTTTGACGGAAAAGAATTCAAACCAATAGGAATTGGTGCAGAAATGGTCGGACACTATATAGGAGAATACGCAATTACAAACAAGAGAGTAAATCATGGAGCACCCGGAGTAGGAGCATCGAGATCTAGTTTGTATGTGCCACTAAAGTGATTAAAATGGGAAGATACAATTACGCATTTCAGAATTTTGATGGAACAAAACATGTTCGAGCTTCAATTCGTGAAAAGAAAATTTCACATAAACATGCACGAGAAACCGCAACTGCAATCAAAGGACTTACAATTGAAAAAGCAAGAGATTACATGCTAAGTGTAATTGCAAAAGAAAGAGCAATACCATTCAAAAGATACAAAAATCAAGTAGGTCACAGAAGTGATCCAGGAATGATGTCTGGAAGATACCCAGAGAAAACAGCTGGAGAATTTATAAAATTATTAGACAATTTAGAATCAAACGCAGAATACAAAGGGATGGATATGGATAGATTAAAGATAATTAATGCAACAACTCACAAAGGTGTTGTAATTAAGAGATTTATTCCAAGAGCGCAAGGTCGTGCAACTGATAAAAATGATGTTTTAACACATGTAGAATTGGTGGCACAGGAGTTTTAGAAATGTCAGCAGTGAAAAATGTAATCAAAGATAACTACAATATGATGTTGTTGAAAGATTATCTTAGAGCAAAAATTAAAGATGCAGGTTTTGCAAATGTTGAAGTTTCAAAAACACCTACAGGTACTAGAATTGTCTTACACGTAACCAGACCAGGAATTGTAATTGGCAGAAAAGGAACCGGAATTAAAGAATTAACCGAGAAATTAGAATCAGATTTTGGAATGAAAAATCCACAAATTGCAGTTGAAGAGATTACAAAACCAGAATTATCTCCAGAAGTAATGTGTAACAGAATGGCATCACATCTTGAAAGAGGTACAGCATTTAGACGCGCAACAATGTGGACAATTCAACAAATTATGGAAGGAGGAGCAATGGGCGTAGAGATTACAATTTCAGGGAAATTAAGAGGAGATAGATCCGCATTTGAAAAACATTCACAAGGAATTTTACCAAGAGCAGGTCATCATGCAGACGTCATTGTTTCTGAAGATATTGCTCACGTTGAAACAGCTATGGGGTTAATTGGAGTTAGAATTAGAATTGCTCAAAAAGAAAAATTGATTCCAGAATTTGAAATGAAAGGAAAAACACAAGAAGAAAAAGATGAAGAAATCAGAATCAAGAAAGAGGCAGATGATGCACTTACAAAAGCACAATCAGAATCAGAGATAATTAAAATTGAAGAAGAGAAAATGAAAGAAATGCCAGATACAATGGAAGATGAAGAGGAGCAGATGAAATAATGGGTATGCTAAAGATGAAATCAATCAGAGAATTAAATGAGAAAGATCTGAGAGATAGAGTACAACAGATGAAAACAGAATTATCAAAATTACAAACTGAAAATGCCAAAGGGACACTCAGAAAAGAAACTGGAAAAATTAAAAAAGTCAGAAAAGAGGTTGCAAGGCTTTTAACAAGAGTAAATGAGGTAAAAAATCAATGAAACTGCCAACAACTTCCAAATTTGATTTAATTGGGCAAGATGTTATAATAACAAATTCAAATAATAAAGAAATTGTTGGGATTACAGGTAAAGTAATCATGGAGACAAAAAACACAATTACGTTAGATACTCAAGATGGAGAGAAGAATATTCCAAAAGACGTTTGCCAATTTAGCAACAATGAAGGAGTAATCAATACAGATGCAACTAAATTAAGTAAAAGACCTTATGAAAGAATGGAGATGTTAGTGTGACACGTAATATTGGAATAAAAGTAAAAGCGCCAAAAGAAGAACCTCTAGAAGGCGACAAAAAAAACCCATTTAATGGAACACTTCCAGTTCGGGGCAAATTATTCGAAGGTAAAGTTGTTAAAGCAAGAGGAAAAGATACAGTAGTACTTCAAAAAGAAGCTCCAGTGTACTTTAGTAAATTCAAAAGATATGGGAGGAGCACGAGTAGAATTCATGCACACGTACCATCAAACTTACAAGTAAATGAAGGAGACACAGTTATCGCTGCAGAATGTAGACCAATAGCAAAATCAGTATCATTTGTCGTAGTGGAGGTTAAAGAATAATGGGCGGAGCACGTAGTAAAGGCAGTAAAGGAGTAGAAGACTTCAAACCATACATTACAAGATCACTTCCAGTAGGAGCCCAAATTGTCTGTGCAGATAACTCAGGTGCAAAAATTATCGAGATTGTAAACGTACATCAACATAAAACAAGATCATCAAGACTTCCTGCAGCTTCTGTAGGAGACTTTTGTAATGTTGTAGTGAAAAAAGGACCCGCCGAATTAAGAAAGCAGATTCATGGTGCAGTAATAATTAGACAAAAATATGCAGTTCACAGACCAAATGGAGTTAGAGTTCAGTTCGAAGATAATGCCGGAGTGCTGATTACACCTGAAGGTGAAATGAAAGGAACAGACATCAAAGGTCCGGTTGCATCAGAAGTTACAGAAAAATGGCCAAGAGTAGCAAATTTGGCAAAAATGGTGGTATAATATGAAACCGTCTTCTCTTCCAAGAAAAACAAGAAATCGCCAGATTTACTATGCAACTATACAAAGAGCAAGTAAACAATTATCAGGTTCACTTTCAAAAGAATTAAGAAAAAAATATGGAAAAAGAAGTGCACGCATTATAGAAGGAGATACGGCAAAAATTGTCAGAGGTGAATTTGCAGGAGTTGATGGCAAAGTTACAAAAATTTCTATCCAAGATAGAGGTGTAAATATTGAAGGAGTGAAAAAAGAAAAACTGAAAGGGGATAAATTTGACGTTTATGTTCATACAACGAACATCATTTTAACAGGATTAGATTCAGGCGATAAATGGAGAATTAACAAATTAGAAGGAAAGAAAGCAACAGCTACAAGAGCAGATGACAAACCAAAAATCGAAACTAAAGAATCAAAACCAAGAGAAGTAAAGAAAGAAAGAAAGAAAGTAACAAAAATAAAGAAAGAGGATAATGAAAAATAATGGTACACATTGCAGGCAGTAAAAAACTCAAAAGACAAATGGCGCCACTTTTCTGGGGAATAACTAGAAAAAATAAACGATTTGTGGTTACAGTAAAACCTGGTGCACAATCAAAACATGCATCAATACCAATCTCAGTATTTCTAAGAGATACACTAAAAATTGTTACTAGTTTAAGAGAAGCAAAATCAGTTATTTATTCAGGTAAGATCAAAGTAGACGGAGTAATTAGAAAATCATTACATCACGGAGCAGGGTTAATGGATGTGGTAGAATTGGAAGGTTCCAATAAAACATACCGATTAGTACCACAAAATGGAACATTACTAAAACCAATTGAAATTGATGATGCAGAAAAAACAAAAAAGTTTGTAGTTGTAAAATCAAAAACTACAATTAAAAATGGAAAAACACAGATTGGTTTTCACGATGGCAAGACATTGATAGATGAAACCAAAGTATCAGTTGGAGATACATGCATATTGCAAATACCCGATATTAAAATTCTTGAAGTGATAAAATTAGAAAAAGGAATGAATTGTTTAATCACTAAAGGGGTTAACGCAGGAAAGATTGGTAAAATTGATGAAATTAAAGAAGGGACATACAGCATTCCAAAAAGTTTAGACATTACATTCGACGATAGACAAATAGAGATTCCAGCTAGACTGGTAATGCCAATTGGTAAAGATAAACCGGAGATAAAGATCAGGTGATTTTATGGCACAAGAAATTCAAAACGTAATGAAGGTAATTAGATTAGAAAAAATTGTCCTAAACATGGGGCTTGGAAAATCAGGAGATGCAGTAGAAGTTGCCAAAAAAGCATTAGGACAAATATCAGGCATGAAAGTTAATGAGAGGCCTGCAAAGAAAGCAATTAGAGATTGGGGAGTCAGAAAAGGAGAGCCTATAGGTGCTGCAGTTACAATTAGAGGTACAGAAGGCAAAGAATTACTAAAAAGACTCTTTGAAGCAAAAGGAAATAAAATAAACGGTCGTTCTTTTGATAACATGGGCAATCTATCATTTGGAATTTTAGAACATATCGATATTCCAGGAATTAAATATGATCCAAAAATTGGAATTTTAGGATTAAACATAACCGTTAGATTGGTTAGACCTGGATTTTCAATAGCGACAAGAAGTAAGCATAAAGCAAGTGTCGGAAAACATCATAAAATTTCACCAGACGAGGCAAAAGCATATCTAACAAAAGAATTCGGGGTAAGTGTTTACTGATGGTAAAAAATAGATCTTATGGAGACAGAGGAACAGGATATACCCCTAGAAAGCAAAGCATTCCAGGGACATCAAATGAAAAACGATATGGACGCGGAGCAAGATGGTGTAAAAGATGCGGATGTTATGTATCAATTCAAAAATATGATTTACATTTATGCAGACAATGTTTCAGAGAAGTTGCAGTTTCGCTAGGATTTAAAAAACTAAGGTGATATGATATGCCGGCAATGAATGTACTAGCAAATTTATTTGTAACAATTTACAATACGGAAGCACGAAGAAAATCAGAATGCACTGTACTTCCAACATCAAAAATTGCAAAAGAGTCATTGAAAACTCTAAAACAACACGGATACATCAAAGATTATGCAAGAACTGAGGATAATAGAGGCGGAAAATTCAAGATAGAATTAATGGCAAAAATTACAAAATGTGGAGCTATTAGTCCTAGATTTAAAGTTAAAAAAGACGAGTATCTAGAATGGGAAAAACAATATCTCCCATCATTTAACAGAGGAATGCTAATTGTTACAACAAATCAAGGTGTAATGTCACATCATGAAGCATCTGACAAAGGATTAGGAGGATTTTTGATAGGATATGTCTACTAGCAACTTAGAAAAACTAGCAACCGAATTAAAAATTCCAGAGGAAGTTACGGTCACATATGATAAACCTATGATAACAGTTCAAGGACCATTAGGAAAAACATGGAAAAGCTTCAAAAAAATTCCAGTAACAATTGATGTTACCGATGACAAAGTACTTTTCAAAGCACAAGGTACAAGAAACAAAAGCCGGGCAATCATGAATACATCAAGATCACTTATCAGAAATCTTTGTGAAGGAGTTATTGAAGGATATACAATTAAAATGAAAATTGTTTTTTCACACTTTCCAATTACTGTTAAAGTTGAGGGAAAAACAGTTCTGATTGAAAACTTTCAAGGCGAACGGGCTCCAAGAAAAACAAAGATTTGGGGAGAAACCAAAGTAGTTCCAAAAGGTGACGACGTTATAATTACAGGTCATGTTTTAACGGATGTTTCACAAACAGCAGCAGAAATTGAAAATGGTTCAAGAGTAAAAAATAAAGATCATCGTGTATTTTTAGACGGAGTCTATAAATTCGAAAAGAAAAAAGGTATCGAAAATTAATTTTAAAATAATTGGCCCTAGATAACGAGTTCAAAGAACAAACCGAAAAATTAGTTTCAGAAACATTAGCGTTATACAAAGATGCAGGCGCATCACCTAGAATTGGAGATGTTTGGAAGTGTGAAAATACAGGGGATTTTTTGTGTGGTTTTTTTGTCGGAGAAATGGTGGGGTCTGCGTTAAGTGCATTTCAAGTATATCATAAAAGAGAACCAAGTGCAGAAGAACATATGGAAATTGTAGGAATTGTTGAGAAACACTCAGATGAAATAGCTACTTTTTTCACAAAATTCAATTCAAATTAATTCGTCGGAAGGATTAAATCGCATTTTACTTGGAAAAAATTATGCCGCGTTAGCTCAGCCTGGTAGAGCGTTCGACTGTTAATCGATTGGTCATCAGTTCAAATCTGATACACGGCGCCTTCTAATTTTCAAGATGATTTTAGATGGTTTTTTGCACGTTGATAGTTTAGAACGTTAGACAGTAGCGATCTAATATTAGATCCATTATAGAAAGTATGCAGGAGTATTACATTGGCCAGAACTAGAAGAGCCAACAGATATTGTGTCGATTGCAGTGCAAGACTGGTTTATTATCCAAGACTATCAAATCCAAAAGCACCAAATGAACACCGAGTTTTAGTTTATGCATGCCCAGATTGTACAGAAGACTTTGAGAAGCCAAAGATGTTTTCAATAAAACGAAACGTTACAGAAGACCCATTAGAAACAGTAGAGATTGAGATTATTCAAACCCAAAAAAAGCTTGCAAAAAGTAAATAATGGAAAAATTTTCTGAAAATCAATGTATCCTGAAAAAATTCGTTCACGTGCATGGTACTTAGTTCCAATTTTCTTTGGATTGATTGGTGGAATAATTGCATACTTTGCAATAAGAAGAGATGATCCTCAAAAAGCAAAGAAGTGTTTGTACCTAGGAATAATTCTTACTGTGATTAACATTATTGTGAATATTTCATTAGTTTCAACTGGAATTTATGAACAAGATTATAGCGTAAATGTGTAAATGTTTCTAAATTCGAGTTTAGAAACATTATTAATTTGAATGTGTTAAACTAGTTATATCATGAAATGTTTTGTTTCTCATGTCACATCTAAGAGATAATGTAGAAAGATGGCTAATACATGAAAACTATGATTTCAAACAAACAAAATCTGAAGATGCCACATTCAAAATTACAATAAACAATTCTGATGGATTAGGAAATGACACAGAAGTGTTTGAACCAAAGGCCCAAGAAAATATTCTAGTCATAGGAATTAAGATTGAAATGAAAACTAAACAATTGATCAGATTTAGAGAATTAAATGAAACAGAACAAGAAAACTTTAAGAAAAAAATTGATGATTTTTGTTATTCAATTAAAGCAGTTGGTAAATTTTTAGATGAAGATGGAAAGAAAAAGGTGGGGGTTTACATCATTTTAGATAAACCAGAGCAGCTAAACCAGCCATCTTTCTTCAAAGCATTAGAAGAAATTACAGAAATGAGTGAAAAAACAAATCGATTTTTGATCAAGACGTTTTAATCAGAAAAATCTAATTTGTTCGTAAAAGCTAAACCCCCCCTGTACTAACCTCATTTTACGATTAGGCCATATTTTCAAAAATGCCAAAAAACACGGGGGGTTGAACATTTGTTCGTAGATACACGAACCAAAGGTCAAAACACCACCATTACCCATTACAACATGCTAACTTAATTTGAATTAGGAACAAAAGCTAAACCCCCTAAAATTACGTCAAAAAATATGAAAAATTATCCAAATGCGGATAATTCTCGCAGTCAATGTATACCAAAACCTGCAGCGTTAGATAAGTAATGTTTCTAAATTCGAATTATGAAATATTGTTTTTTGCTAGTCGTCGTTCATAAGCAAATGAGGAAGAACAAATATTTTTTCAGGCTCAATTTTTAGAATGATTCTCTTTTCACCAGGACGTTTGAATGGATAATTTTCTTTTCCCATGTACTGTTTTGTCAGAAAATTAGCATGTTTGTAGTCATAATCAGGTATAATTTCAACTACTTTACCTCTAATTGATGTCATATCCAAAGGATTTACAGAGTCAACTACAGAAACAGCAACCCTAGGATCACGAAGTATGTTTTTATGTTTTAGTCTACCTTCAGCAGTATTGATTCGTATGTGAGAGTCCTCAAAATCACCCCATACAGGAGTCACTTGTGGAGACCCATCTGCCATGGAAGTGGCTAAAAACACCAAATTTTTACCATTTAGTAGTGTTTCAGCCTTTGAATCCATACTAAAATAACACAAATCGAATATTTATGTCTCAAAAATTTCAAAATATCATGAAGTTGACTATACCATTCACAGGCCATAAGGAAATTTTATCGCTCCATGAGAAAACTTTGGAGATTACCAGAGATGACAACCTTACACCTCAAGGGGATTGCATAGTAGGAGTAAATTCAAACATATCATGTATTGATTTGCCTCAAAAAATGAAAGAAAGGATACAAAATCCTAAATCAAAAATCACATTCACGCTTAAAGTAGGAAAATTCACCTTCAAAATTCAAGGTCAAGGTTCCAAAAAGCTAACGCTAAAGCACGTAAGCGACATAGTACTGCGTAAGAGCGCATTCACATGCTCCCGTACTATCGCTATCAATTGCGACAAGGCATCCAGTGACATACCTAGAGACTTGGTCAGTCTCCTTCAGAACCCGCAAACCAAGGGCAAAATGATTATAGAGGTATTGTAATCAGTGTCTTTTTTCAAAGACCGTTGTAA
>Ga0315318_10001524_pt1 | contig 10192 bp, 6 predicted proteins | sample M1200m3416metaG_FD_203703 | JGI IMG/M metagenome (GOLD analysis project Ga0315318, IMG submission 203703) | Ammonia-oxidizing marine archaeal communities from Monterey Bay, California, United States - M1 200m 3416 | ecosystem: Environmental > Aquatic > Marine > Coastal | place: USA: California... | reverse complement strand
GATGGGTCTATGCAGATACTCATTGATTCGTGAGTTAATCGATTGTATCATGCTCTGTTCAAGTAATCTTGACCCTACCATGGTCGCAGTAATATTCTTTCTTTCAAATTGCGGTATCCAACTCGAGACGATAGAGCTCGAATCGAGCAATCATCTCGGTTCTGGTAATGATAATAATCTCGTCATGCTCCGGCACGTCAATCTCCATGGGCGTCGAAAGAACATCGTCGATCTTCTCAATGAAAACGTTGACGAACCGCACCACATTACGGATAGCTCCCAGTAGAACCGAAGGGATGTCGGCGTCCTCCATCGGAATTTCGACGCGTACTCTGAGACAGCCATCTACCATGTAGCACTTGACGAACTTGGATACATGCAATGAGTCGCTAATAATGTCATGTAGCGACAACCGATCGACCTTACTGAGGTGAGATACGTTCCGAACATCTGGCGCGATCACAATGAGGACGCGACCGTTATCGATCGTATGCAGAAAAATATCCAGAGCTGGTATTTTGTCATTATTTGAGTAATTCTTGGTGCAACAGTGGGTGCACACGAGGTCTTGCTCTTCATCGACATGGTATGACCACCCAACGCTGTCTAGGGTATCAGTGATGTCGCGGCGGGTAACGGCCATGGCAATCGAATGCGGTGATAATAAAAAACAAATTGCAATAAAAAAATGAAAAAAAAACTTTTTATAGACCCCCTTCCTCGTTTTTGATATGATACCCCCGTACAGAATGGCGCATCCCTACTGCTCTTCTCTGGATAAGTTCGAGGAGATGTACCCAGAAAAAGAAAGCGTGTCTGTATTCGTCGAGATTTATCCAAGCAAGCGGATGCATTACGAAGCCTTGACAGAATTCTGTATGATAGGGGATCTGTACAAAAGAGATTACAAGGATATTACAATCTTCTTGAAGTCATGGAATATAGATGAGAAATTGAGCGAAGGAGAAAACGACCTAGAATCAGTCACTGAAAGAAAATGGATGCAGAGCATCAAATCCTTCCTCTTTAGGAGATACGGCGTCCCCCCTAATACAATTAAGACAAAGACTCCGGATAATTTATTCAAGAAATTAGGCAACGAAGCGACAATCGATTTCTTCATCGATTCCGAAGTGAACTTCACCACGATAGGCAAGGCGTTCGCCGAGCAGGAGTATTGGCCGTGGGACGAACTCAAAGAAAAATCGTCTGATGAGTATGATGAGAAAGCGAGACGAGAAGGCAAGTTGTCTTACGTCGGACTGAGGTACATTACCAGTGAGGCACAGGAGGATAAAACTGGGAAACAGTACGTAATCATGCGTCCGGCCTCAACGAGAGAGATGACGGAAAAAATGATGGAAAAAATCTTTCACTCCGATATTGAATTGAGAGGCATTCACAATGAGCTGAAACAGCCCGAAATTTTCTACACTGACAACGATGTATCGCGGCGCGAAAATGACAAGAATTCGTTCCTTAGGGATGCTCTTGAACAATCCCGAAAGGCTCGCAGAGATGAGAAGAAGGAGAACACGGAGAGTAACAATATCCTCAATCACTTCGACAGTGATTGCGTGATAAATGCTGTTGTCGAAGCCCTTCTTAATCGTTGGGTTGGGCGTGATAAATTGATTTTCGAAGGCGTCGGGAGGAACATAAAAAGGAACCAACAGGCAGTGATTGAGGAATTCAAATATTACCGCGACCTCTCGTTACAGGTTCCGACTTCCACTTCAAGTAAGTTGTTTGGTTGGATGTTAGAATACAAAAAAGAATTGCGGGAATTAGCCGATACATACTCACGGGAATTACAGAAGGAAAAAAAAGAAAACGAAAAAGGCGGAATGGAAGAGGGAGGATTCTTCCCATGCCAGCCCCTCAAAGGGTCAGTTCGTGGGTTTGTGTTTAAAATCCGAAATGAATTCCGGAGGGGCGAATCCTGGGGATTTGATGAGGATGACAAGAAATTGATTGAGGCGAATATCATCAAAATTGAGAGGGAGCCCACTCGGGGTCGAAGATCAGGGAGGAAAGGTGATTACTACAAAGTCAAACTTGACAGACTCAAGGTGGTATTTCTCATATACGAGTCAATGGATTTGAAACAATAACGGGAGTTCAATTGAGACTGGAGAAATCAAGATCATTCATATCTATTTTCATCTGGATTGAATCGGTTCTCGTCATCCCACACTGGGCATAGAAATCTTCCAACCTCGCAGAGCATTCGAGGTGGATGCGGTCCACACCTCTATTTGAAGCGGCCAAGCTGAGCTCTTCGGCAGACGGTGGATCCAAGTCCGATGCCATGCGCTTTGCGATTACCTGGGAATCGAATTGAATCGGGTTAACGCCAATGTGTTCAATGGAAGCCGCCAACAGCAACTTGCCATAACCCATCCCCCGGAAGGCCGAGTTGACCACGACTCTCTCGATGCGCACGAAATTCTTGTAACCGTTAGTATAGTAGTTGAGTTGGACGGATGCAATTACCCCCAACCGTTCATGCTTCAACAGCGACAATTCAGTTCTGGAGACAGGCGATTCCGCGACCATGTGAATCTCAAGATTGACACACTCATGGGTGTCCATGAGGGGAATCACTTTGGGGATATATTCAGACTTCATAGCCAACAACCCTCCTAGAATTCTTATCAAGATATTGGACACCGAACCAATAACAACACATCACAGTAATTCATCCTCGATCCAGAAAGCTGCCACAAGTAGGACCAATAGAATCAGTAGGTTCAAGCTCAGACGCTGCAGGGTATTCACGATGTCGTTTTCACTTACATAGTCGGATGAAGCATCCGACGGGGTGGTGTCAGTGACGCCGGTGTTGTTGATATCCGTGCCCGAGTTAGCAACAGGCGGTTCGGATGAGGTGCTGCTAACAGAGGTCAATTCGCGATCGAACCGGTCGAGCTTGAGCATGAGAATATCTTGGGAAATGATACGATCGGACTTGGCGACATCACCCGAGTCCAAGACAGTCTCCTCGCCACCACTTTCCCGCGACTCGTTCGTACTGGTATTTGTTTGTGGACTGGGTGCCTCATCAGGGACATCTCCAGGCACATCGGGAATCGATGAGTTCACAGAGGTTGACTCCGAATTAGGACTCTCGGCCTCGCGGACCTGCAAGATGTCGTAATACCATGGTCGCAGAATCAGGGCCTCACCACCGATCATCAGAGACTCGACTGAGGTCCCATACACAGTGATTGAGAAACGGGAGAAGTGATCGCCGACTGCATCAACAACAAAGACTCTCTCACCTACGTAACTGACTCCGGGGCTGATGGAATATGTGCTTTCATCATGGAGGGTAACTTGGACAGTGACCGGGGTACTAACTCCACGAGGAGCGAACCATCCTGTCGACAGATCACCGGAGGTAACAGAATAGACATCGAGCATAACTTTGTCCATGAGAACGCCCTCAGGTGAGCGGAACAGATTGGTGGAGTAGAAAGGTTCGCCTGGTTTCCGAGTAATTACTGAGCCAAGGTAGTCCCCGACCGCATTCGAACCGAGGGAATCCGCGGTGGTGACAGCTGCGGTGAGACACTCTTCGGCCAGATGCGGCGAATTGCAAAAGAGAACCGGATGGAATTGCTTCAGCCCTCCTCCAGGAAACCCCGTTTGAATCGAAGATAATTGATGTGAACGCCACCACATTTCAGAAAGTCCGTCGATGGCATGCGAGGACAGTGACTCGCCCGCCTTGACCTGCGTCAGAACAACTTTGTTCCCCAGATTCGCAGCGGGCACGCCCAGCCTCACCAGCAACAGATCTGCCTCGGCACCAAAGGTCTGGATATCGGGAAATCCCGCTGCCAGATGTCCTGATCCCTCTCCGGCCTCTCCTGCAAAGGTACGCCAAAAGGATTGGAGATCATGGGGGTCGCCCTCGGAGAAGATATGCGCGGAGGTCAAGGTGCCGTCCGCAGCTCGGATGACGGGGCTCCCTGTGGTGTAAATGGAGGCAGCAGCAGACTCGCCCACGACCCCCTTCAACCTGCCAAAGTTCCCATCAATCACGGAAAAACTCGCGTCGAGAGGGAAGGAGAGAATGCTCGCGGCAAGAGTCCCATGAATGCAGTGTGAAGCCTGGCCAATCACACACGAAGAAATCAGTTCTGCGCGGACGAAATCAGAAATGAAAATGTCATAATCTAGGGATGACTGCATAGCTGATGGAAGCGAATCCCATTTCAGGAGTGCCTGGCCGCGTGCCCGTGACGACAGTTCCGTCAGGTGCATGGTAGCCCAGTCTGAAATTCCTCCGAACTTGGTGGCTGTGGAGGAAGGGACTGGGAGATACCGAATGGCTCGTAGGTGTTCGATGGCATCATCGAGTTCGCCTATGTTCGGCGAGGAGGCACGGAAGAGCAGAACCGACCTATCCGCTTCTTCTATCAGCATCCGCCTTGAAACGCCCCATACCGCAAATGTGCCCAGTTTCGCGAGCTCAAAACCAAGCTCAAATAGCTCCACCACCGCCATGATTCCAGCTACGACCCTGTAACTCTCGGCGTCGGCCGTAAGTTGCATTTGGAGTTGCGCACGCAGCGCCTCTATTGTGTCCGCTGTGAGAGTCCGATTATGGTACGGACAAACGTCGAGAAAATTCGAATATGACGTCGGTGTGGAGAGACAGGAATCAACGCCAAACGAGACAAAACCACCATTCTGACCGGGTGAAATTGCAATTGGATTCTGTGGTTCCCAGGGGTCGCGTATGATGAGGACAGCGTCACTAATGTCAAAGTAAGAAGCTGCGTCACCGGTCAATACACTGCCTAGTGGGTCGATAGTTCTGAAGATCGGATAGATATATTGATCAATCTGCGCATCGAGCAAATTTTGGACACCATCTGGGTGCTGCAAGAATACTTGATTCGGAAGGCCGCTGGGGAGTTGCGAGCCCAATTGAGAGTAGATTCCGATGCATTCCTCGCCGCTGGCGAGAAATAGAGACGCGGGAGAACCATCCGGAACAGACATCATCCCCTCCAGGATGCTCTCTGTAGTCTCCGCTAAGTGAGAGTACTCGTAAAAAAAGAGCATATTCAAAAGACTGACGTCTAGCATCCTCGCTTCTTCTCCTGAGCTAGGGAACAGCAGTGGTACTGGAACTCTCGAGATAACGCCGTCTTGGATCATCGTCGTCTGGCAGAACCTCAAAGAAGAATCTGTACCCCATTCTGAAACGAGTTTCCAGGACCCGTCATCCTCGGCAACATCCCATACCAAGAGCTCATGCTCATCCACCCACGTGGACCGATTCATGACCAACGACTCACTGTAAAATAGGACTCTACTTGTGATGTCTAAAAATTCTACCGAGAGGACATAGAAATCGGTGTTGGCAATACCTTCGAAGGCGGCGGCACTAATGGACAGGCCGGAGACGAACTCAAAATCGGCCGCCGGAAACGTTACTGACTCGGTGTGGTTTCCGAGAATTTCCGAAGGTGAGTGCGGATCCATCTGAAGAGCTGTCTGTGTAACTGTCACCGACTGCAAGCCAATCAAATCGGCATCTGCCCAGTGGATCTCAATCAATTCGCCAGGAACCACCACATTGGGATTAATCTCAATATCTCTCACCTCGAGTCGATATGTTAGTTCAGTGTCTACAGAGACCGTGGTGTCACTTACAATCTCCAATTCCTCGCTTGAAGCAATCAAGTCCCCACTTTCAGTCCAAGCTCTGAGGCGATATTCTGTCCCCCCTGGACTCGTGGGCCAGACACTGACGGTCCAGGAACCGTCATCGGCGGACCCTGCCCGGCGCGTGGACCAATCCCCCGTCTGACCATTCAGCGAATCGAGTTCGAATGTCAGGCTTTTGTTGAGAATAGGAGTTCCATCATCGAAATTCAGGTCGAAAGTGAAGTTGACCATCTCCGGTGCGACTAGAACCACGGAAATCCCACCCCCAGTCAAGTTAACATTGATTTCGTCAAGGAGCTGGTCGTCGTCATAGGCAGCAGCTATCAAGTGGTCCCCGACCTTGGAAGTGACTGATGTTGAATCACTATCGTACGATTGGTGAATGAGCATGTATCCATCATCCTCATCAGATTCGGCCACTTGGATTTCGTCGATTTCGAGCGAGTTGCCAGAGGAATCCTCGACACTGATGAGGAACTGAGCCACATCAGGAGTGATTGTGATTGGCACAGTGATCGAATCAAGTTGGAGGCAGACTTCTTGCACATCGTCATCGAACCAGATCGTTGCCGATAGACTACATGACGTAGTCGAAGTGGAGGATGGAATGTCCTCCAGCCCAAGGTTGACTGTCGTCGATGAGCCGGGGGCCAGATCATAGATAGTATGAGTGGAACTATAGGTGCCCCAGGGGTTCAATACGCCAGGGCAGTTGGAGGAATAATGTATCTCGGCTTCTGAGATCTCACTGGACCCACTGTTGTCCACTTCAAAACCGAACGTGTGGTCATCTCCCGCCTGAATAGTTACACCGTCCATCACCACAAACGAGGCCTGGATGGAGGCCTCGACATTGAGGTCGACTTCGACGGAATCTATCTCAATCCAGTCATCGCCATCGTCGATCTTGAGAGTTAGCTCGATCGAGACGGCAGAGTCTGCGGTGCTGGGATCTGGTGGCACAACATCGAGGCTTACTGAATCCTGGTCGTCTGCGTCGAGGCTGATCGATCGGTACGAGCTCAAGGTCCAGGGCCAATCGAAATTCCATATATCGCAATCAGATCCTGTGCAGTTCCAGTAGATGCGATAATCCGCGTCGAGAGTCCCCGTGTTGCTGACATCCATAGCGAGGTCGTATTCGGCACTAGCTGGTATATACAGTGTATCATCGTCAACCGCGATTTCACCATTCAACGCTGGCGGCGAAATAATCGTTATTGTATGGGTGTCCACGGAAATCCACACATCTTGTCCTTCATCGTCGACTCTCAGAGTAAAACAGAAGAGAGCAGAATATGTGTCCTCCCACGATACATCGGGCCGCACTTCGAATATTTTTGTCGGACTATCCCCGTCTTCTGCGTTATTCACTGAACCGTAAGAGTTCAACGTCCAGGCCCAATCTGTGGATATATGATCGCAATCCCCGGACAGGCATTCCGCATAAATTCGCCAGTCAGTTTCGATGTCTACCGAATCTACTTCAAACTCGACATCGAGGTCCGTCCACTGTCCCTGCGGCAGCATTGTTGAGGACTGCATGGGGTCGATGATCTGGCCGTCCACAGACTGAACCCATTCAATATCCGTCAAATCAGTATCCCAATCCTCCCAGGAGTTCCACCAGTGCGCACGCCTTTCGAGATCTATTTCAATATCGCAGAACCCCCCCTCTGTCCAAGCAAAATTTGAAACGTCATAGGTCTCGGATTCGGTCTCTCCGGAATCCACAAATCCGTAAGATACATACCCCGATTGTACCTCAACATCGCCACAGGTCTCGGACGCTGTTCCTCTGATCCACTTCCCTGAACTTGATGATGAAACAAAGACAGAATGTGTGAAATAGTCGTTATCAGCAGAGATCTCATCGTTGTCTGATGTCCAATACCCGTCAGCCAAGACTATTGGCGCAACCATAACTATTGGCACTATCATAGATGACAACATCAATGCGGACGAAAGCAGAACTCGAATTCGAGACTTGTGGTGTGGTTCCATGAAGCGGCGGAGTGGGTCGGCAATAAAGAAAATATTTTTCAATAAAAATTATTTTTTTAGATTTTTTTAAGAAAGTGGATTACACACGAGAATCCCTGTTAAGTTCAAATAGGCTCGGAGTGTCTTCTATCGTGGTGAACATGGCCTTCTCTGCTGCCTCCTGTGTGTGTTGTGGTGTTAGAAAGTCAGCCACCAACAATTTTTGTGCGCTTTGCTACTATTTCTTTGGGCGGTTTTTGCCTTCAGAAAGTCACTCTAAAACTGAAATCTCTTCTGAAATCCAAAAAATCATTGACGATTGCGTTCTTGAAATCGAACGCCTCACATTAGAAAGTAATATGGATGGTGATTCCGCATTCTTTTTGGTCCTACGAAACGCGTTAGAAAAAATTATTCCAATACCTGAGCAGATACCCGAAATTCCACCTCACACAATCGTTCGGATGTTGGAGTGTGAGGACTGGGGAGCTGAAAATCTCTTTCTCAACCCCCCACTCGACTTGGGCGAGAATGGTACAATCGAGTGGATCGAAGGAAAGAAAAATGGTTGTTTTCTATATTTCGTTCCAGGAAATGGGAAATCATGTTTGCCACTATTCCTCTCTCCGTATCGTCTCAAAGAATTACTTTTTCGGTGCATCGATTTCGAAAGTGAGATCCCAAGAGCAATCATTCCAATTATATCCTTACTCCCCCAAGTGGCGATTTGGGGTTCACGAGAGCGTCTTGGCAGTCGCACATTAGAGACGCCATGGTACAAATTAGGAGATTTGTGTCTTCGGTCACGTGAAGATGGAGGGAATCGGAAGAAACACTTGCCGATAACTGATATCGATATTCTCAGAAACTATAATTTTCCGGCGTACGAGTATTTCGGTGACAAGTTAGAGACAGGGCTGGAAAATTATTTTGATGCTATCAATGCATCGCGAGGTTGGCCTCTAGGTCTGTCCTTAGACCTCTTTTCCGATGCAAAAAGTAGAGTGTGGGATTTGGCAGAATTGTGCTTCGTACATCAACCTCCCGACGACGATGAGAAATGGAGGGAAGGAAGGATAATTCCTTGGTCGTTATCCCCGGTGGATCTTTGGCTGATCACTGGAGCAGCAATCTGCCCAATCGACAGTCCGCCAGCGTTGGTCCTACGGGGTGTATGCGATGGGGCGGAAGAACATGAAATGCGGGAGGCCATGAAAATGAACACCCCTCTTCAAAAGTCGTTTCGATTATTTTCTGAATGCTGTAATGTAGTCGATGCCGAATTTGTCGACCATCCCCGTTCAGGTATTTTGGTGAAAGGGACCTCAGGAGCTAGGTACCTCATTCACCAAGGGCACCGCCCCGATATAATTCTCATTCATGGAATATCTGCTGCCACCCCCCAAGACGTTCCTCTATCCGAATGGAGGCCTTTGTGTGTTCACTGTGGCGAGGATGATATAGAATTCGGAGACCGGTTAGCGAGCCTAGTTTTGGGTCTCCACTCGGACGAAATCGCGAGTCAACATATCCACGATATTGCGCTTATCACTAGTGATTATGTCATATGAAGGACAGGTTGATTTTCAGAACGCGAATCTCTAAAACCCACTAATTCAACTTGAAACTAAGGGTAGTGTTTCTTTCGTCCAATCGCATGGGGGGCCATTCCGATCAGGGGTAATCGTAAGGGTACCCTTTGCTTCGTATACGGATGGATGGGGTACCCATGCGATTGGTTGAAAGAAACGCTAGACTCGTGTCGGGCCAAGGATTATACCTCCATTATTTCCTCTCAGAAACATGGTCGAGATTGAGTGCCCGTTATGCGCCGAATCTATCGATTTGGGAATGGCTGAAGAGGGGGAATATGAGTGTCCATACTGCGAAGATGTTTTTCATTGGGAACCCGATGAATTTCGCAATATTGAGAATCTTCAATGCCCCAAGGGGTGCGGGCAGCTATCCTATGCCTCATTGTCTGCCCAAAATGGGTACTACGAATGCCAGAAATGCAAGGGTTCCTTGCTTAACGCCAAGACCATAGGGACGATACTCAAGGTCAAGTCGGACAAGGTGGGAACTCTCGAGTCACTACTTGAACAAGGGGTGCCATGCGACCTCGATTGCCCGACGTGCGAAGGAAAGATGCTCGAAATAAAGGTGTATTATGAGCCTCCCAATCCTAGCACCCCTAGCCTCCACGGCGGGGGTTTGGCGGGAATAGCAATCATGCTGGTGATTGCCGTACCGATAATCGCGCACGAGATATCCAAGCACAATTTCGAAGGCGGTAAACCCACCCTGATTCTCGATGGATGCGGCGACTGCGGGTCATTCTGGTTCGACAAAGGGGAGATCGACAGAATCAGGAAAGCCCGCAAGGTTGGATTCGAATGAGAGTGGCTGAAATGGACGACTTCGACGAACACCCGGAAGATGATGAGCCTGAGCGCGAGAATAAGGCGCTTATTGGAAGTGCGAGTTTCGAGTTTAATTTTGGCGAAGGAAAAGAAGCTCC